>WNGE01001270.1_pt1 | contig 58105 bp, 55 predicted proteins | sample 5400651 | NCBI WGS metagenome assembly WNGE01 (sample SAMN13153370, study PRJNA577476) | soil metagenome | isolation source: 60 cm soil or saprolite under grassland replicate 2 | place: USA:California | collected 2016-06-15 | reverse complement strand
GTCGGGCGTTGCGGCGCGCATCACCGCGCGACAGGCCGTTACGCTTTCCCATGGACATCCTCCTGTGTGGTTGGGACACCAAGCCCGTTCACCACATCAGGGGGATGTCCCTTCCTTCAACCACTCCAGGAGTTACTAGCGGGGCCGAGGATGTTCCTGGTGACGGGCGCCAAGGGCAACGTGGGCGGCGAACTGGTCCGGCTGCTTGCCGGTGCTGGCGAGCGGGTGCGCGCACTGATCCGACGCGACGCGGACCGTCCGCGCTGCCGGCCGGTGTCGAGGGCGTCGTCGGTGACCTCAACCGGCCGCCGGGGACGTCGTGCGCGCGCCCTTCGCCGGCGTGCGGGTCGCCACCATCGACCCCTACGACGTCGCCGCGGTTTCCGCCGCGGCGCTGGCCGGCGGGCACGAGGGTCGCAACTATCGCTTGAGCGGCCCGGAGTCGCTGCTGCCAGCCGACCGTGTCAGCGTCCTGGCCAGGGTGCTGGGACGCGACCAGATGAGCGGCGCCATGCCCGCCCAGTACGTCGACGCGTTCTTCAGCTTCTTCGCCGACGGCAAGCTGGACGAGTCGGAGGTCCTCCCGACCGTGCGCGAGGTCACCGGCAGGCATCCACGCACCTTCGAGCAGTGGGCCCGGGCGCATGTCGACGCCTTCCGGTGAGCGCCGGGGCTACCAGCGGCCGCGGTGGACGACCTCGTCGAGCGGCCGGCGGGCCGGCGTGCGCAGCGGGCCAGCGGCCGGTCGGCGCCGCGCTGGTCCCGGTGGCGGCCGTGCTCGCGCGTGAGGCTCACAGCGAGGCGCAGGCGAGCAGCAGCGCCTGGGCGCCCAGGGCGGCGTCGGCGGCGTCGGCGTGCTCGTCGGGGTTGTGGCTGCCGTTGGTGGAGCGGACGAACAGCATCCCGGTCGGGACGCCGATGGCCGCGAGGTTCTGGGCGTCGTGGCCTGCCATGCTCGGCAACCGCGGCGCCTCGACCCCGAGCCGCTCGCAGCCGGTCGCCAGCGCGCCCGCGACCTCCTCGGTCATGGGCACCTGCGTGGCCTCCCCGAGCCCCTCGACCCGCCAGGTGAGCCCTCGGCGCGTGCAGATCCGCTCGACGCGGTCGGCGATGGCGGCCACGGCGTCCGCGCGACGCTCGGCCGACACCGACCTGACGTCCAGGGAGAAGGTCGCCGTGCCGGGGACGACGTTCTGGGCTCCCGGCCGCACCTCGATCTCGCCGACGGTGGCGATGGCGCCGCCGGCGGCCGCCGACGACACCTCCTCGACCGCGAGCACGCACTCGGCCGCGGCGGCGAGCGCGTCCTTGCGCTCGCCCATGGCGGTGGCGCCGGCGTGGTCGGCCCGGCCATGGACGTGCACCCGGCCGTGGTAGAGGCCGACGATCGCGCTCACCACCCCGAGCGGGCAGCCCCGCCGCTCCAGGGTCGATGCCTGCTCGATGTGCAGCTCGAGGTAGGCGCTGATCTGCTGGCGATCGAGTTCGACGCTGCCCGGATCGACGGGCCGGCCGAACAGCTCGGCGGCGGCCTCCAGCGCGCTGACACCGGCCGCGTCGCGCCGCTCCCACACTCCCTCCGGCAGCAGCCCGCAGGCCGCTCCGCTGCCGAACAGGCCGGTCCCGAAGCGCGGGCCCTCCTCGCCGGTCCAGGCGACCACCTCGAGCGGCACGGCGATCCCGGCCTGGTGCAGCGCCTCGGCGACCTCGGCGGCGGCGACCACCCCGAGGGCGCCGTCGTAGGCTCCCCCCTGCGGCACGGTGTCCAGGTGCGACCCGACCAGCAGCCTGGGCCCGTCACCGGTCCGGCAGTGCAGGTTGCCGGCGTCGTCCTGGGTGCACTGGTAGCCCAGCGGCGCCAGCCACGAGCGGACCAGCTCCCGCGCCCCCTCCTCCTCCGCCGTCAACGCCAACCGGGTGATGCCCCCGGCCGGGTCCCGCCCGATCGCCGCCAGCGCCGCGATCCGCTCCGCGATCCGCTCGGCGCTCACCGCCACCAGCGCGCCCTCCATGCCCTGGACCACCTTGTTCCCTCCACGCGAGCTCATCTCTCCTCGCTCTCGAGTTGGCCTCGTTGCTGCAGGAAGTAGAGCAGCGCGAAGGAGGGCACGCACAGCAGGACCGCGGCGGCGAAGACGGCGGTCACGGCGACCAGCGTCGGACCGGGGGCGGCGGCCTCGCCGATCCGCAGGTGCGTGCCGAGCAGGTAGGGGTATTGCGCGACGCCCCAGCCGGCGACCACGGCGGCCACGGCCGCCACCGCGAGCACCCGCAGGAGGCGGGGCAGCGCCCGCCTGAGCAGGACCAGCGCCGCGCCGCCGGCCAACCCTGAGATCACCACCAGCGGGAGCGCCGGGCCGAGCAGCCGCTCGAACAGCCGGTGGGCGTCGGCCTGGAGGATGGCGATCCCGCCAAGCGACAGCGCGCCGGCGACGCCCGCCGTCACCAGCGCCCGGCGGCGGAACCACTCTTCGAGGTCCGGGGCTGCCGCGGCGCGCGCCTCGGCGGTGAGGAACACCGCGGCGAGGTAGGCGCAGACCACCACCGCCAGCGCGCCGCCGAGCGCCGAGGCCGGGTTCAGCCAGCTCCGCAGCGGGTCGCCACCGCCGTCGGCGGGCACGCGTCCGGAGACGATCCCGCCGGCCACGGTCCCGAAGAAGAACGGCGTGATCACCGATGAGGCGGCGAAGGCGGCTCCTGTGACCCGTTGCTCCGCCGTGCGGACCGAGACCTTGCGGAAGGCGAACCCCGCCCCGCGAAGGACGATGCCGAGCGCGGCGAGCCCGAGTGGGATGTAGAGCGTCGACATGATGGCGGCGAACGCCTGTGGGAACGCCGTCCACAGCACCACCAGGCAGTAGATGAGCCACACGTGGTTGGCCTCCCACACGGGTCCCAGCGAGTGGTCGATGAGGTCACGCGGCCGCCGCCCCCGCTCGGCTCCGCCGGCCGTCAGGTCCCAGAACCCGGCACCGAAGTCGGCGCCACCGAACACGGCGTAGAAGATCACCCCGAGGAACAGGACGACGGCGACCAGATTGGTCACGAGCCCCCGCCCTCCGGTGCGGTCCGCTCCACCGGCCGCTCGGGCCCGTAGGGAACCTCGACCTCGTCGTCAGGGCGCGCCATCCAGCGCCGGTGCATCATCCGTAGCACCACCACGGCGCCGGCACCGATGGTCACATAGATCACCAATGTCCCTGTGAAGAACAGCCAGAGGTTGCCAGAGGTGGCGACCGCGTCGCGGGTGAGCAGCAGGCCGACCACCGTCCAGGGCTGGCGGCCCACCTCCGTCACCACCCACCCGGCCTCCAGTGACACCAGCGACACCAGCCCACTCAGTGCCGCGCATCGCAGGAACCAGCGGCTCCGCGGAAGGTCCCGCCGGCGCCACCATCCGAGCGCGAACCACAGCGACAGCCCGAGCAGCAGGAACGCCGTGCCAACCATCAGGTCGAAGGACAGGTGGACGATCGTGGCCAGCCGGGCTCGCGGCCGCACCTCCGCCGGCACCGCGTCGAGGCCCCGGATCCGGGTGGAGCGGCTGAACCCGGCGAGCAGCGACGCGCCGCTGGGGATGCTGAGCCCGTAGCGCACCCGCCCGTCCGACGCCAGCACGCCACCGAGCGTCTCTGGGACGTGATCGTCGGTCCTCGACAGCATCTCGATGGCCGCGAACTTGGCCGGCTCCTTCTTGAAGACCTCGCGAGCGGCAACGTCGCCGACGAAGACCTGGGGCGCGATCACCACCGCCGCGACCGTGAACGGGAGCAGGAAGCCCAGGCGGTGATAACGATCGCGCCGACCCCGCAGCATCCCGGCGGCGTACACCCCGGCGACCAGGAACCCGGCGACGATGTAGGCCGCCAGCAGCATGTGCAGGCTCTCGTACCAGAAGGCGCGGTTGAAGAACACCGCCAGCGGCCGCACGTCCACCACGTTGCCGTCGCGCAGCGTGATGCCCCCGGGAAGGTTCATCCACCCGTTGGCGGCGACCACCGAAGCGGTGCCGCCGATGCCGGAGAGCACCACCGGCAAGCCGGTCCAGAAGTGCGGCCACGGCCGCAGGCGCCTCCAGCCGTAGATGTAGATCGCGATGAAGATCGCCTCGAGGAAGAAGAAGATGCCCTCCACCGCGAACGGGATGCCGTAGGCGGCGCCGAACCTGCCCATCAGCCGCGGCCAGAGGAGGCCCAGCTCGAAGGACAGCACCGTCCCGGAGACGGCTCCCACCGCAAACAGCACGGCCGCCGCCTTCGACCAGCGCTCGGCCAGCACCAGCGCGTCGCGGTCGCCCCGCCGGACGCCCAGGTAGTTGGCGACCATCGTGATGAACGTGAACGCCACCCCGAACGGCACCAGGATGATGTGAAACCCCAGCGTGAAGGCCATCTGCTCCCGAGCCGGCAGCAGCTGGGCCGGGTCGCTGGCAAGAGCGGCCTGGGCGCTTGCCCAGGACCCGAGGCTCGCAACGGTCATCTCACCGGATCCCGCACCTCGCCCTCCGCAAACCGACACCGGCCGGCAGCCTACAGGCCCGCACCTGCCACCCTCCACCGACCCGCTTGCCGCCCCACAGGACGCTCCCCGATTATGAGGAGTAGGGCTCGGTCACAGATCTCGATAAGCTGACGGTCGTGGGCGGCGGCGTCGCCGTGAGGACCTGACCTCGAAGGGGGACGGCGCTCGTGAGCGAGGAGTTCGCCGGGCTGGCGGCGGTCGTGACCGGCGGGGGCTCCGGCATCGGCCTGGAGACCGCGCGGACCCTGGCGGCGCGGGGGGCGGCGGTCGCCTGCCTGGATCTGGACCCGTCCGCCGCGGCCGAGCCGCTGCTGGGGATCACCGCCGACGTCACCGACGAGGCCTCGGTCCGCAAGGCCGTCGATCTGGCCGCCGAGCGGCTCGGCGGGATCGACGTGCTGGTCAACAACGCCGGCATCGGCGCCCAGGGCACCATCGAGGACAACCCGTACGACGAGTGGCGGCGGGTGCTGGACGTCAACCTGCTCGGCGTCGTCCGGACCACCCGGTCGGCGCTGCCCCACCTGCGCCGCTCGGCGCACGCGGCGATCGTCAACACCTGCTCGATCGTGGCCACGGCGGGGCTGCCGAACCGGGCGCTCTACGGCGCCTCCAAGGGGGCCGTCCTGGCGTTGACGCTGGCGATGGCCGCCGACCACGTCGGCGAGGGGATCAGGGTCAACTGCGTCAACCCCGGCACGGTCGATACGCCATGGGTCGCCCGGCTGCTGGGTGCGGCGGAGGACCCCGCCACGGAGCGGCGCGCGCTGGAGGCGCGCCAGCCCAGCGGCCGGCTGGTGACCGCCCAGGAGGTCGCGGCCGCGATCGCCTACCTCGCCAGCCCGCTGGCGGGCGCCACCACCGGCACCGCGCTGGCCATCGACGGCGGCATGCAGGGCCTCCGCCTCCGGGCGCCGGCGGCCCAAGCGCCGCCCGGCGACCGGAACCGCTGATGCGCACCGCGAAGCTCGGGCGCAGTGGGGTGAGGGTCACGGCGCTCGGGTTCGGGGGCGCGCCGATCGGGAACCTGTACCGGGCGGTCGAGGAGGAGACCGCCGCCGGCGCGGTCAGCGCCGCGTGGCGGGCGGGCGTGCGCTTCTTCGACACGGCGCCCCACTACGGGCTGGGGCTGTCGGAGCAGCGCCTCGGCCGCGCGCTGGCCGCCCGGCCCCGGGACGACTTCGTGGTCTCGACCAAGGTCGGCCGCGTGCTGGTGCGTACGGCGGGCGGCGGCATGGACACCGAGGGGTTCGAGGTAGCGGCCGGCCACCGCCGCGTCTGGGACTTCAGCGCCGACGGGGTACGGCGGTCGCTGGCCGCCAGCCTCGGGCGGCTCGGTCTCGCCCGGGTCGACGTCGCCCTGCTGCACGACCCCGACGACCACTGGCGAGAGGCCCTCGAGCAGGCCTACCCGGCCCTGCACGAGCTGCGCGCCGCCGGCACGGTCGGCGCCATCGGAGCCGGGATGAACCAGTGGCGGGTGCTGGCCGACCTGGTCCGGCACACCGACCTGGACGTGGTGCTGCTGGCCGGCCGCTACACCCTGCTCGACCAGTCGGCGCTGGACGTCCTGCTGCCGCTGTGCGAGCGGCGCGGCGTCTCGGTGATCGCCGCCGGAGTGTTCAACAGCGGGCTGCTGGCGACCGCCGCCCCGCGGCAGGACGCCACCTACGATTACGCCCCCGGACCGCCCGAGCTGATCGAGCGGGCGCGCCGCATCGCGGCGGTCTGCGGCCGGCACGGCGTCAGCCTGCCGCAGGCGGCGCTGGCGTTCCCGACCGGCCACCCAGCCGTCGCCAGCGTGCTGGTCGGCATGCGCTCCGCCGCCGAGGTCGCCGCCAACGTCGACCTGGCGGCCACGCCGGTCCCGGCCGAGCTGTGGGCCGAGCTGATCTCCGATGGCCTGCTGCGGCCGGACGCGCCCATCCCCCGGCCGACAGCCACCGGGGCTCTGGGATGAGCGCGCTCGACGCCCACCATCACCTCTGGGACCCGCGGGTCAGGCACTACCCGTGGATGGCCGCGCCGGCGCTCGACCCGATCCGCCGCCCCTACGGCCTCCAGGAGCTGCGCGACCGGGCCGCCGCGGCGGGCGTGGAGCGGACCGTGCTGGTCCAGACGGTGCCCGACGAAGCCGAGACCGAGGAGTTCCTGGCGCTGGCCTCCTCCAGCGGCGGGCTGATCGCCGGCGTGGTCGGCTGGGTCGACCTGACCGATCCCGGTGTGGCCGACGCGCTGGCGCGGCTGCGGGCCCTGCCGGGCGGCCAGTGCCTGGTGGGCGTGCGTCACCAGGTGCAGGACGAGCCCGATCCCGGTTGGCTGTCCAGGCCGGCGGTGCGCAGGGGGCTGCGCGCGGTCGCCGGGGCGGGCCTCGCCTACGACCTGCTGGTGCTGGTCCCGCAGCTCCCGGAGGCGCTGGCGGCGGTGCGGGACCTGCCCGAGGGACGGTTCGTGCTCGACCACGCCGCCAAGCCGCCGATCGCCGCCGGCGCGATCGAGCCGTGGGCGGACGCCCTCGCCGAGCTGGCCCGGTTGCCGAACGTGAGCTGCAAGCTCTCCGGGCTGGTCACCGAGGCCGGCTGGGACGACTGGGACGCCGAGCGCATTCGGCCGTACGCCGACCACGTGCTCGCCAGCTTCGGGCCCGACCGGGTCATGTTCGGATCGGACTGGCCCGTCTGCGAGCTGGCCGCCTCCTACGCCGAGGTCCGCAGCCTCGCCGATGAGCTGCTGGAGGGCCTGTCCCCGAGCGAGCGCGACGCGGTCCTGTGTACCACCGCCACACGCGTGTACTTCACCGACTGAGCCGCTGAAGGCTGGACGCTGTCCACCTTCGCCGCCTATCGTCCGGCTTGCGGTACTGTCGCCGTCCACGCGAGGGAGGAATCGGAATGCGGCGGTCACTGACGTTCACGCTGGGGTCACTGCTGCTGCTGCTCGCCGCGGCAACCGTGTCCCTGCCGGCAACGGCCGAGGCCGGAGGCGGGGGGCGGGACCCGCTGGCCGGGATCAAGCACATCGTGGTGATCTACGAGGAGAACCACTCCTTCGACAACCTCTGGGGCGGCTGGCCCGGGGTCGACGGGCTGTCGCGCGACCCGACCCGGACGCCCAGGCAGACGCAGGTCGACCGCAACGGCCAGCCGTTCGACTGCCTGCTCCAGGATGACGTCAACCTGACCACCTCTGCCGACCCGGCGCCCAACGGCGGCCTGTCGCCGAGTTGCAGCACCAACCCACCCGCGGCCTTCAACAGCCATTTCCCCAACCAGGTCTTCGACATCGGCCAGTTCATCACGCCGGAGTCGACCACCTGCTTCGACGCCAGCCCGCAGGCGCCCTTCGGCCCGGCCAACGGCGTGCCCAACGGCACCGGCGAGCCGGGCGGCTGCACCCGCGACCTGGTCCACCGCTTCTACCAGGAGCCGTACCAGATCGACGGCGGCCGGATGGACCGCTACACGGTCGGCAGCGACGCCGTCGGCCTCACCCAGGGCTACTACGACACCCGCTCGCTGCCGCTGTTCAAGTTCCTCACCAGCGACAAGCACGCGCCCAGGTACGTGATCGCCGACCACTTCTTCCAGAGTGCCTTCGGTGGGTCGTTCCTGAACCACCAGTGGCTGATCGCGGCGCAGACGCCCAAGTTCGAGGGCAGTACGCCGCAGGACGGCAGCACCAACGATCTGCACTCGATCGTCGGCACCGACGGGCACCCCAACAACACCTACCCGCTGCACTCCGGGCCGGTGTGGCCGGCGCCGGGAGGGGTCAAGGACGGCCCGCTGACCGAGGCCGCCGACCCGGCCACCGGCAAGTGCGCCCCGCCGGCCGGCGCGCCCACGCCACCGCCAGGCACCGTCTGCGGCGACTTCGCGGTCAACACCATCCAGCCGACCTTCCAGCCCTTCCAGCCGGGCACGCCGCCCGCCAGGCAGCTGCCGCCGTCGCACAACACCAACATCGGCGACCTGCTGTCGGCCAAGGGCATCTCCTGGAACTGGTACTCGGGCGGCTGGGACAACGCCGCCGGCAACGTCGGCGGCCGCGGCTGGACCAACGGCAACGGCCCGACCTGCTCCGGCCCGGACACGTTCGCGAACGCGACCTTCCCCAACTGCCCGAACGTGCTGTTCCAGTTCCACCACCAGCCGTTCAACTACTACCAGGGCTACGGCCCCGGGCAGCCCGGCCGCAGCCACCTCAAGGACGAGCAGGACTTCCTGGCGGACCTGCGCGCGGGCGACCTGCCGGCGGTGTCGTTCGTCAAGCCGGTCGGCGAGGAGAACGAGCACCCCGGCTACACCAACGTCACCACCGGTGAGCAGCACCTGGTCGGGCTGCTGAAGGCCATCCAGGCCGACAAGCGCGACTGGTCGTCCACGCTGGTGGTGGTCACCTACGACGAGTTCGGCGGGCAGTGGGACCACGTGCCGCCGCCGACCGCCCCCGGCATCTCCGACCAGTGGGGCCCCGGGACCCGGATCCCGGCCATGCTGCTGTCGGACCGGCTGCCGCAGCGCTCCGCCGTGGACCACACCACCTACGACACCGTGTCGATCCTTTCGACCATCGAGGACCGCTTCGGCCTGCGCGCGCTCTCCAGCCGCGACGCCGCCGACCACAGCCTCGGCAACGCCATGCGCCGCGGGCTCCCGCGCCTCTGACGACTCGCCGTCGGCCGGCGCCGCCATCCTGACCGTGGCGGCGCCGGCCCTCGGTGCGATCATCGACGCCGCCAGGTACGTCACCGGCAGTACCGTGGTGCTGGACGCTGGGCTGCTGACGCACTGAGCGGGTACCCGGTGATCGACCAGTTTCTGGAGCACCCGACAGCGGATGGAGGTCACCGTGTCCGATCGACCCCGCCAGCGGGTGGTGATCGTGGGAGCCGGCTTCGCCGGGTTCCACGCCGCCCGATCCCTGGCAAGGCTGAGCAGGCTCACCAAGGGCGCCGCCGAGCTGGTGGTGGTCAATTCGACCGATTACTTCCTGTACCTGCCGCTGCTGCCCGAGGTGGCCGGCGGGATCCTGGACCCCCGCCGGGTGTCGGTGCCGCTGGCCGGCAACTGCCCAGGGGCCCGGCTCGTGCTCGGCACGGTTGACGAGATCGATCTGGAGGCGCGGCGGATCGGCGTCGTCGACCCGGAGGGCGACCGCGACTCGATCACCTACGACCGCCTGCTGCTGGCCATCGGCAGCGTCAACAAGCTGCTGCCGATCCCGGGGGTCGCCGAGCACGCGCACGGCTTCCGCAGCATCGCCGAGGCGCTCTACCTGCGGGACCAGCTGGTGCGGCAGATCGAGCTGGCCGACGCGAGCGAGGACCCGGAGGAGCGCGAGGCCCGCTGCACCTTCGTGGTCGTCGGCGCCGGCTACACCGGGACGGAGGTGGCCGCGCAGGGCCAGCTCTTCACCAAGGAGGCCGCCCGCCACAGGCCCGGCCTGCGCGAGCAACGGCTGCGCTGGCTGCTGGTCGACCTTGCGCCCAGGGTGCTGCCGGAGCTGGACCCGCGCCTGTCCAGGACGGCCGACCGGACGCTGAGCAAGCGCGGGATGGAGATCCGCACCGGCACGAGCGTCAAGGAGGCCACCAGCGAGGGGGTGCTGCTCTCCGACGGCGAGTTCGTGCGCACGCGCTCGCTGGTGTGGTGCGTTGGAGTGCGTCCGGACCCGCTGGTCGAGCGCCTTGGCCTGCCGACCGAGCGGGGCCGGCTGCTGGTCAACGAATACCTGAACGTGCCCGACCATCCGGAGCTGTTCGCCTGCGGCGACGCCGCCGCGGTGCCGGACCTCACCCGGCCGGGCGAGATCACCCCGATGACCGCGCAGCACGCGGAGCGGCAGGGACGGGCCGCCGCGCGGAACCTGGCCGCCTCGCTCGGGCTCGGCCGCCGCCGCGCCTACCGGCACCACGACCTCGGCTTCGTCGTGGACCTGGCCGACGGCGACGGGGCCGCCAACCCCTTCGGCGTGCCGCTGAGCGGCCTGCCGGCCAAGGCGGTGACGCGTGGCTACCACCTGCTGACCATCCCGGCCAACCGGCCGCGGATCGCCGCCGACTGGGTGCTGGACGCCGTGCTGTCCCGCCAGACCGTCCAGCTCGGCCTGGTCCGCCGCTCGGCGGTGCCGCTCGCCGTCGAGACGCCTGCCCCACCAGAAAGATAGTTGCATGGCGCATGCACCTATGACACAGTCTCTCGGTGCCGACCGGAACCGCTCGACCTGACACCTCCACCGGCCACCGGGTGGTCGTCGCGATGATGACCATCGCCCGGCGGCTGAAGCCGCGTGCCACCGACAGCCGCCTCGACCCCGCCTCGGTCTGGGTCCTCCACTACGTCGAGGCCCAAGCCCCCCTGCGCGTCTCCGAGCTGGCCAAGTGCATGGACCTCGACTCCTCCACGGTGAGCAGGCACATCCGCCACCTCGAGGAGAACGGCTACCTGAGCCGCACCGACGACCCCGACGACCGCAGGGCCACGCGCATCGGCCTGACCGAGCGGGGCCGCGCCGTGCTCGAGGAGAGCGTGCGCGCCCGAGTCGCCGTGATCGACGCGGCCACCGCCGACTGGAGCGAGGCGGACCGCGAGACCCTCAAGACGCTGATGACCCGGCTGGCCGACAGCATCGATCGGCAGGCCGCAGAATCGAGGACCAGATGACGACACCCGCCGGCGACAACCCGCCAGTCGCCGCAGCCGGTCCCTCGGGGGCCGCGCCCACCGACAGCCCGGGTCCGCAGTACTTCTCCCACCGCCAGATCCTGGTGATCCTCGTCGGCGTCATGGCCGGCATGCTGCTGTTTGCGCTCGACCAGGGCATCGTCGGCACGGCGCTGCCGCGGATCGTCAGCGACCTCGGCGGCCTGGACCGCCTGTCCTGGGTCGTGACCGCCTACCTGCTCACCTCCACCGCCTCGACCCCGCTGTGGGGCAAGATCTCCGACCTCTACGGGCGGCGGCTGATCTTCCAGGTCGCCATCGGCATCTTCCTGGTCGGCTCGGGCCTGTCCGGGCTCAGCCAGAACATGACCGAGCTCATCAGCTTCCGCGCGCTCCAGGGCGTCGGCGGCGGCGGCCTGTTCGCGATCGCGCTCAGCATCATCGGCGACGTCATCCCGCCCAGGGAGCGGGGCCGCTACCAGGGCTACTTCGGCGCCGTGTTCGGCGTCTCCAGTGTGGCGGGCCCGCTGCTCGGCGGCTGGCTCACCGACGGCCCGGGCTGGCGCTGGATCTTCTACATCAACCTGCCGGTGGGCTTGGCGGCGCTGGCGATCACCTCGGCGGTGCTGCGGATGCCGGTGACGCGACGCGAGCACCGGATCGACTACCTGGGCGCCGCCACCATCGTGGCCGCGGTCTCCTGCCTGCTGCTGTACCTGGACTGGCGGGGCAACGACTACGGCTGGACCGACCCGCTCGCGCTGGTCCTGCTGGCCGGCTTCCTGCTGCTGTCGGTCGTGTTCGTGCTGATCGAGCTGCGCACCCCCGAACCGATCATCCCGATGCGGCTGTTCCGCAATGCCGTGTTCAGCGTCGGCAACATCTACGGCTTCCTCGCCGGCGTGGCGATGTTCGGCGCGATCATCTTCCTGCCGATCTACCTCCAGGCGGTGAAGGGCTTCTCACCGACCGCCTCGGGCCTGGCGCTGCTGCCCGCCATCGTCGGCATCTTCTCGACCTCGATCACCTCCGGCCAGCTGATCACCCGCACCGGCCGCTACAAGCTCTACCCGATCATCGGCGGCGTGGTGCTGGCCTTCGCCATGTTCCTGCTGTCCCGGCTCGCCGTGGACACGCCGTTCTGGCAGGTGGCCCTGTACGAGTACCTGTTCGGCGCCGGCCTGGGCTTCACCCTGCAGACGATCGTGACAGCCATCCAGAACGCGGTAGAGTTTCGTGACATGGGGGCGGCCACCAGCTCGGCCACGTTCTTCCGCCAGATGGGCGGCTCGATCGGCGCGGCCGTGTTCGGCGCGGTGCTGTCCAGCCGGCTCGCCCACTACCTGGCCCAGCAGTTCGCCCAGGCGGGCGTGCAGCCGGGGGCCGGAGCCCCCGGTGTCGACGCCAACAACGTCCAGGCCATCCAGCGGCTCACCGGTCCCGTGCGCGACCTCGTGCTCGGCGCCTTCACCAACGCCTTGGACGACGTCTTTCTCGTGGGGGTGCCGTTCATCGTGCTCGCCTTCCTGGTGTCGCTGTTCCTCAAGGAGGTCCCGCTGCGCGCCGGTCCGGGCCCCGGCGGTCCCGGCGGGCCTCCAGGTGCTGGCGCCGCGAGCGCCAACGGCGAGGTCCCGGCCGACACCCTTGGCACCCAGTCGCCGAGTGCCTGATCCCGGCGACCGCCCACCAGCGCCGGCCCGAGAGTAGGCGGCCTCGATGACGCAGCAGGCTCCTGGCGGCCCGACCGTTCGCCGCATGCTGGTCGGGTCCCGGCTGCGGCGGCTGCGCATCGAAGCCGGCATCTCGCGGGAGCAGGCCGGCGAGGCGATCCGTGCCTCGGAGTGGAAGATCCACCGGCTGGAGAACGGCCAGGTCGGCTTCAAGGAACGCGACATCGTCGACCTGCTCACTCTGTACGGGGCCGATCCGGGTGAGGTGGCCGCGGTCGTCGGGATGGCGCTGGACGCCAACGACACCGGCTGGTGGCACCAGTACGGCGACGTGCTGCCGCAGTGGTTCCGCGCCTACGTCGACCTGGAGCAGGCGGCCACGATCATCCGCTCCTACGAGGGCCAGTTCATCCCCGGGCTGCTGCAGACCGACGACTACGCGCGCTCGGTGATCGGCCGGGGGCTGGACGAGGCGGCGTCCGGCATCGAGCGGCGGGTGGAGCTGCGGGCCGCCCGCCAGGGGATGCTCACCCGCCCGGACCCGCCGCGGCTGTGGGCGGTGGTCGACGAGGCCGCCCTGCGCCGACCCGTCGGCAGCCCCGAGATCATGCGTGCCCAGCTCGAGCGGCTGATCGAGGCGGCCAGGCTGCCCAACGTCACCCTCCAGGTGCTGCCCTTCGGCGTCGGGGCGCATCCCGCCATGGTGGGCGCCTTCAGCATCCTGCGGTTCGCCGACGTCGACCTCCCCGACGTGGTCTACCTGGAGCACCTCACCGGCGCCATCTACCTGGACAAGCGCGAGGACGTTCGCCAGTACCTGCACGTCATGGAGAACGTCTGCGTCCGCAGCGCCCCGCCCGACTACACCCCCGACATCCTCGCCGACATCCTGAAGGACCTGGAAGGCGCCTGACGCTCACGTTCTCTGTGGTTCAACTGGCCAATTGCGAGGGCGGGAGAACTCCGCGGTTTCTTACTCGAAAGCTGACGCTACGGACCTTGCCGCTGTCGACCGTCGCGACGATTCGATAGCCGCCAGCTACTGGATCGGCGGGCAGCAAGCCTCGCGCGACGACGCCATCCGGCGCGCCCAGGCGTACCAGGCCGCCGGCGCCAGCGGCATCTTCGTGCCCGGCGCCCCCGACGAGCCGACCATCCGCGCCCTCGTCGACGCCGTCGACCTGCCGCTGAACCTGCTGTTCCTCCCCGGCCAGCTCGGCCTCCGCCGCTTGGGCGAGCTGGGCGTCCGCCGCGTGAGCTGCGGATCGCTGTTGTTCCGAGTCGCCCTCCACGCCGCGGTCACCACCCTCTCCCAGATCCGCGAAGGCGACCCCGTCGAGACCCCCGGCATCCCCTCCTACGCGGAGATCCAGGCGCTGGTCCCCGGCGGAAGCTGACGCGCCGCGCGCTACCCCACGTAGAGGGCGAGGAGGCGGGGGTCGTCGCGGATGCTGGCGGGGGGACCGTGGAGGGCGACGCGGCCGTTTTCGAGGACGTAGGCGCGGTCGGCGAGGGCCAGGCCGCGCTCGACGTTCTGCTCAATGACCAGCATGGCGACGCCGCGCCGGTTGACGTTGGCGAGCGCATGGTAGAGGCGGTCGACGACCACGGGCGCCAGGCCGAGGGAGATCTCGTCGAAGATCACGAAGTCGGGCGCGGCCATCAGCGCCCTGCCGATGGCCAGCATCTGCTGCTGGCCGCCGGAGAGCAGCCCGCCGGAGACGTGGCGGCGCTCGGCGAGCACGGGGAACAGGTGGTGGACCGCCTGGATGCGGCGGCGGCGCTCGGCCCTGTCGGTGGTGGTGCGGCCTCCGAGCTCGAGGTTCTCCTGGACCGACAGGTCGGCGAAGATGTGGCGGCCCTCGAGGCAGTGCGCGATGCCGCGGCTGACGATCTGATCGGGGCGGCGGCCGTCGATCCGCTCGCCCCCGTACCACACGGCGCCGGCCGCCAGCGGCACCATGCCGCTGATGGCGCGGGCTGCCGTGGTCTTGCCGGCGCCGTTGGCGCCGAGCAGGGTGACGATCTCGCCCCGACGGACCTCCAGGCTGACGCCCTGGAGCGCCCGGACGGCCCCGTACCTGACCGCCACCCCCTCCACCCGCAGCAGCGGCTCCCCCACCGGCGCGGCCCCCCGGGCCTCGGCGGGCCGAGGCGCCGCCGGCCGGGCCGCGGGCGCCGGAGGCCGAGACGCCGGACCGCGGGCCTCGGTGGGCGGTGCGACGGCCTCGGGGGCGGTGGCGCTGGTGCCGAGGTAGACGGCGGCGACCTCGGGGTCGCGGAGAACCTCGCCGGGGGTGCCCTCGACCAGCTTGCGGCCCCAGTCGAGCACGGCGACCCGGTCGGAGCAGGCCTGGATCACCTCGACCACGTGCTCGATCACCAGGACCGACTCGACCTCCGCCCGCAGCGAGCGGATCAGCTCGATCAGCTCCGGCAGCTCGGACTCGATCAGCCCGGCGCCGATCTCGTCCAGCAGCAGCAGCCGCGGGCGCAGCGCCAGCGCGCGCGCCAGCTCCAGCCGCTTGAGCCGCAGCAGCGGCAGCGACCCGGCCGGCTCGCCGGCCACCTCCGCCAGACCGGTGCGCTCCAGGATTTCCATGGCCTGCCGGCGGGCGTCGCCCATGGCCCGGACCCTGGCCCCGTAGACCCGCCCGAGCAGCAGGTTCTCCAGCACGGTCATACGGGCGAACGGCCGCGGCACCTGATGGGTGCGGCCGACGCCGAGCCGTGCCCTGGCCGGCGCCCGCAGCCTGGTCAGCTCGTGGCCGTCCAGCAGGATGCGCCCCGCGTCGGCGCGGAGCGCACCGCTGACCAGCCCGACCAGCGTGCTCTTGCCGGCGCCGTTGGGCCCGATCACGCCGAGGGTCTGGCCGGAGGCCACGCGCAGGTCCAGTCGGTCCACCGCGGTGACGCCGCCGAAGCGCTTGGTGAGCCCGGCGATCTCCAGGAGCGGGCCGCTCACCGCGGCGTCCCCCCGTGCTTCCCCACCCGCTCGGGCCGCAGGCGCGCCCAGCCGTGCGCCAGCAGGCCCCACAGGCCCCCCGGCGCGAAGCGGACCACCACGATCACGATCGCCCCCGTGATCGCCAGGTGCAGCGACGGGTAGGCGTTCAGCCACTCGGCCAGCGCGACCGTGAACACCGCGCCGATCAGCGGCCCGCCGAGCGTGCCCAGCCCGCCGATCAGCGCCACGGTCACGATGTCGATGGTCCACTGCAGCCCGAAGGAGCCGTACGGCTCGATCTGCGAGAGCTTGCCGGCCTGCAGGCCGCCGACCACGCCCATCAGGAAAGCCGCCAGCGTGAACGCGAACAGCTTGGTGCGGAACGAGACCAGGCCCATCTGCCGGGCCACGTCCTCGTCGTCGCGGACGGCACGCAGGCTGATCGCCAGCCGGGTCCGCAGGATCAGCGCGACCAGCCCGGTCGCGGCGGCGGCCACGCCCAGCGCCAGCCAGTAGAGGCCGGCGGTGGTGGGCGCCGCGCTCTGGAGGAAGATGCCGATGTTCCCGCCGAGGCCGTTGTAGTTGACCATGAACAACCGCAGCGCCTCCGCGAGCGCCAGCGTGCCGATGGTGAAGTACAGGCCCCGCAGGCGGAACAGCGCCGGGCTGACGACGGTGGCGAAGGTCGCGGCGAAGGCGCCGGAGACCAGCATCCCCGGGACCAGCGGCAGGCCGTGGTTGGTCAGCTCCGCGGTGGTGTAGGCGCCGATGCCGATGAACGCGGCGGACCCCAGCGAGACCAGCCCGCCGTAGCCGGCCAGCAGGTTCCAGGCCTGCCCGAGCGCCGCGTACTCCAGCACCCTGAAGCAGACCTGCTGGGTGTAGTCGCTGGTGAACGAGGGCGCCAGCGCCAGCAGCAAGGCGCCGGCCAGCAGCGCGCCCGCCCAGGTGACCCTGACCGCGCGCCGCTCGGGCAGCGCCTGGACGGCCCCGCCCGGCTCGGCCCGGCTCACCGGCACCACCCGCCCGGCCGGACCGGCCCTGACCGCGCCGGCCTCACCGGTCGGCCCGCCCCAGCACGCCCTGCGGCCGCAGCGCCAGGAAGGCGAGGAACACCACCAGGCCGATGAAGTCCCGGTAGCCGTCGCCGAAGATGGCGCCGCCCAGGCTCTCGATCACGCCGAGGCCGATGCCGCCGATCAGCGTGCCGAGCACGCTGCCGAGCCCGCCGAGGACCACCACGGCGAACCCGCTCAGCAGGTAGCTCGTGCCGGTGGTGGGCTCGAACGAGAACGCCAGCCCGACCAGCACCCCGCCGACCCCGGCGCAGGCCGTCGCCAGCGCGTAGGTGCGCGCGTAGACGCGGCCGACGTCCACGCCCAGCACGGCGGCGGCCACCGGGTCCTCCGCTGCCGCCCGGATCTCGCGGCCCGCGCCGGTGCGCTGGACCAGCAGGTGGACGCCGCCGACCACCACCAGCGCGACCGCGAAGGAGATGGCGTAGATCGCCGGGACCTCCAGGCCCGCCAGGTGCAGCGACGCGGTCGCGTAGGAGCGGCCGAGCGACCTGGTGTCGGCGCTGAAGACCAGCACGAACAGGTTCTGGGCGATCACCGACAGGCCGAAGGTGGTCAGCAGCGGGGCCTGGACCCCCTTGCCAACCAGCGGCAGCAACAGGACCCGTTGCAGCGGATAGGCCAGCAGCGCCAGCGCGGGGGCGATCAGCAGCAGGCCGGCCAACGGATCGAGGCCGAGCTTCGACAGCAGCACGTAGCCGAGGTACGCGCCCGCGATCACCAACTCGCCGTGGACCAGGTTGATGAGCCGCATCACCCCGAGGACGAGCGAGAGCCCGAGCGCCGTGATGGCGAGCAGCCCACCGAGCAGGACGCCGGAGACCAGTGCGGTGACGAGCGTGTGTGCGCTGGGAACCTGCAACCCAATCCTCACCTGCGGGTGCTGTCTCGTATCGCAGCACACTTGTCCCGTAGGCGCGTACGCTATGGTCCCATCCCAGACATGTCAAGCGAACCGGCTGGGGGGGTTCGGGGGGGCGACGAAGGAGTCCCCCCGATCTATCAATGGCCACGCCATGAGAAGGGAGCGCATTGAGCCAACCTACCGACGGCTCGGAGGTGCAGGCCATCACGAGGGCGTCCAGGATCCTGGCGGCGCTGGAGGCGTCGCCCGGCGGCCTGAGCCTCGCGCAGATCGCGCAACGCGTGGAGCTGCCCCGCTCGACCGTGCACCGGATCGTCAAGGCGCTCACCACCGAGCGCTTCCTGGTCCCGGTCTCGTCGGCGGGCGGGGTGCGGCTCGGCCCGCGCCTGGCCGGACTGGCCTCCGCGGCCCTCGGCGAGCTGCGCCAGCAGATCCGGCCGCACCTGGAGCGCCTCTCCGAGCAGGTCAACGAGACGGTCGACCTGGCCGTGCTCGACCGCGACCACGTGATCTTCATCGACCAGGTGGCCGCGCCCCACCGGCTCCAGGCGGTCTCGGCGGTGGGCGCCAGGTTCGCGGCCCACTGCACCGCCAATGGCAAGGCGCTGCTCGCCGAGCTGCCGCCAGAGCAGGTCAGGGCGCTGCTGCCCGCCAGGCTCCCGCGGCTCACGCCCAACACCATCACCAGCCGCTCGAAGCTGATGGAGGAGCTGGAGCGCGTCCGCGAGACCGGGATCGCCTTCGACGACCAGGAGCACACCGCCGGCATCTGCGCGATCGGGCAGACCATCCCCGACGGCTCCGGGGGCCGCGCCGCCCTCACCATCCCCCTGCCGGCCCTGCGCTTCCAGGACCGGGAGCCGCTGGCGACCGCGCTCGCGGAGGCGTGCGGCCGCATCACCGAGCTGCTCGCGTCGTCGCCTCGGCCGAAATTGACAAGTTCGCACCGTCCTGCCAAGGTCTGACATCAGGACCGCATCGTGGTTGGGCTGTACCGTAGGGCAGGACAGTCGGAGGATGTCGCCAATGGCCGCACCGAGATCCGCCGATCCGGCACCGGTGATGGACCGTGACGCCTGGGAGATGCACCCGGCCGGGCGGACGGGCCTGGAGTTCTACGACCTGAGCCACACCTTCGGGCCCAACGCGCCGCTGTGGCCGTACTTCGACGACGTGGAGATCAAGCGCATCCACTACCACGCCAAGTCCGGGGTGCTGTCGCAGCGGATCAGCACGGTGATGCACTGCACGACGCACCTGGACGCCCCGGCGCACGTGGTCGAGGGCACGCCCTACACCGACGAGGTCCCGCTGGAGCAGTTCTTCGGGACCGGCGTGGCGGTCTCGATCCCCAAGAAGCAGTGGGAGGTCATCACCCCGGAGGACCTGGAGGCCGCCCGGCCCGAGATCCGCCCGGGCGACTTCGTGGTCATCAACACCGGCTGGCACCACTACTACGCCGACAACCGCAAGTACTTCATCTACTCGCCCGGTCTCTACAAGGAGGCGGGCATCTGGCTGCGCGAGCGCGGGGTCAAGGCGGTCGGCGTCGACCAGCAGGCGCTCGACCACCCGCTGGCCACCGCGATCGGCTGGCACCCGGAGGCGCCGAGCGCGCCGCTGGCGCCGTGGGCGCTGGACGAGTACCGGGAGCTCACCGGCCGCGACGCCCGCGACGACTTCCCGGAGTGGGAGCCGTGCCACCGCCAGCTCCTCGGCAACGGCATCGTCGGCTTCGAGAACGTCGGCGGCGACCTGGACAAGGTCACCGGCCGCCGCTGCACCTTCGCGGCCTTCCCGATCCGCTGGCAGTACGGCGACGGCTCGATCGTGCGACTGGTGGCAATCGTCGACCCCACCGGCGAATATCGGATCGAGCGCGGCGAGGCCGAGGCCGGCGCGGCGGCCGCCGGCGCGGAGGGGGCCTGAGCGATGGAGGTCGTGCGCCTCGGCGACGCCAAGCCGTACTTCCCTCCCAAGCACGCGGACGTGCGCTGCCTGCGGCTCCAGGGGTTCGAGGCGAGCGGGGCGGCCAACTTCTCGGTGGGGCTGTCGCACTTCCTGCCGGGCGGCGGCGCAGAGCTGGACGCCACGCCGCTCGAGAAGGTCTACGTGGTAGTGCGGGGCGAGGTGACCGTGACCACCCCGGCGGGCTCGGTCACGCTCGGCCCGATGGACTCCTGCCGCCTGGCGCCGGGCGAGCCCAGGTCGATCTCCAACACCACCAACCTGCCAGCCTCGATGCTGGTGATCATGCCGTACCCACTGCCGGAGGGGTCTGGGGAACCCCAGTGGGACGCCCCGGTGCATCAGGACGGGCGGTCGTGAACGAGCCGCCGCGGGTCGTGCGGGACCCGCGATCGCTGTTCGACGTGACCGGGCGCTCCGTCCTGATCACCGGGGCGACCGGCGCCTTCGGGCAGGTCGCCGCGCTGTCGCTGGCCGCGGCCGGCGCCCGCGTGACGCTGGCCGCGCGCGACCTCTCCAAGCTGGAGGCGGTCGGCCAGGAAGTCAAGGAGCTCGGCGGCGAGGCGGTGCTGGTCAACCTGCGGCCCGACGAGCTGTCCGACGCCGAGGCGATGGTCGCCGCGGCGGTGCGGGCCCACGGGCGGCTGGACTGTGTGGTGACCGCCGCGGGCCTGAACAAGGTCGCGCTGATCGTCGACCAGGACCCCGCCGACTGGGACGAGGTCCAGCGCGCCAACGTGCGCGGCACCTGGCTGGTGTGCAAGGCGGCCGGGCGCCAGCTCATCGAGCAGGGCGACGGCGGCAAGGTGGTGCTGCTGTCGTCCACCAGGGGCAGGCTCGGCCTGCCTGGCGGCTACGGTGCCTACAGCCCGTCCAAGGCGGCCGTCGACCTGCTCTGCAAGACGCTGGCGTGCGAATGGGGCCGGCACCGCATCAACGTGAACGCCATCGCGCCGACGGTGTTCCGCTCCGACCTGACCGAGTGGATGTACGCGGAGGAGGGCCCGGGCGCCGAGACGCGCCGGGCGATGCTGTCCCGCATCCCGCTCGGCCGCCTCGGCGAGCCGGAGGATTTCGTGGGGGCGCTGCTGTTCCTGCTCTCCCCCGCCTCGGACTTCTGCACCGGCCACGTGCTGTACGTCGACGGCGGCTACACCGCCGGCTGACCGGCCGATCCCGGCTCAGATCCGGCGCAGACCGTCCAGGACCCGCTCCAGGAGGGCGCGGTCGGGATGCTCGTTCTGGTGGCTGGGCTGGTACAGCTCCAGGACGCCCCGGTCGACCAGCTCGCCGACCAGCACGCGCACGACCCCCAGCGGGAGCTTCAGCAGCGCGGAGATCTCGGCGACCGACTGGAAGTGGTGGTGGCACAGCTGGGCGATCGTGCGCTGCTCTGGGCTGAGCGCCATCTGCCCGGTGGCGGTGGAGGTGGTGCTCAGCAGGGCCTCGAGCTGGAGGGAGGTCCAGAGGTTCCGGGCCCTGCCGCCGGTGAGGGCGTACGGACGGACCAGACGCGGCTGCGGCCGCTCCGGCTCGTCGCCCCCCGATTGGGTCATCGCGGTAACACGGCCTGGAGCTCCGCCCGGAGCTGCGGGGTGAGCACGTCGCCGACCTTGGTGACCAGCATCGCCATCTCGTAGCCGATCACGCCGACGTCGCAGGAGGGTGCCGCCAGCACCGCCAGGCAGGAGCCGTCGCTCACCGCCATGACGAACAGGAAGCCCTTGTCCATCTCGACGACGGTCTGGCTGACCGTGCCGGCCTCGAACAGGCGGGCGGCGCCCTCCGTGAGGCTCTCCAGGCCCGAGGCGATGGCGGCGAGCTGGTCGGCGCGGTCGCGGTCCAGGCGCTCGGACACCGCGACCAGCAGGCCGTCGGTCGAGAGCACCGCAGCGTGGGCCACGCCCGCCGTGTTGCGGACGAAGCTCTCCACCAGCCAGTTCAGGCTCTGGGCGTCCTTGCTCAGCTCGATGGTCATGACAGTTCCTCGGTCGCGTCGGGGTGGTCGATGGGCCCGTCGTTGGACGGGCCGCCGCCGTTGCGGCGCGACGGGTCGGTCCCACCGGCCATGCGCCGGCCGCGCTCCAGGCCGCTCGAATAGCTCGACAGCATCGCCCGGATCTGGTCCGGCGTGCGGCCACGACCTCCGGCCGGGGGCGGAGGCGGCGGCGCGGACCGGTTGTCCAGACCGGGAGCCATGGTGGCGCGCGGCACGCGCCTTGGCAGGTTCGCCCGGCCCGGCCCCGCTGGCGGCGGGGCCGGCGGGGCGGGCGGCTGTCGCCGGACCTCCGGAGCGGCCGGCCGCGGCCCGGGCACATGCGGCGGCGCCGGCGGCGGCTCGGGCAGGCGCGCGGGCGGCAGCGGCGGCCCGGGGACGGGAGGCTCCTGCTGCGGCGCTTGGCGGCGCAGCGGCACGTAGGCGGCGGCACTCGAGGAGGTGTCGAACCAGTCCGAGCGGGCCTGCTCGAAGATGGGCAGGTGGTCGACCCCTGCCTCGACCGGGACAGCCTCCTCGAAGGGCACCTGCGGCGCCGGTCGCGCCATCTCCAGCGGCCGAGCCGCCCGCATCGGCGCGCCGACCTCCGCCGGCACGCCGTCGCCGGCCTCGTCCCAGGAACCCTCCGCGGCGTGGCGCGGCCCGGCCGGCGCGACCAGCTCCGGCAGCTCGCCGGTCGGCAGCACCGAAACGCCCGGCCTGGTGATCAGCCCGGCCGGCAGCATGGCCAGCGCGGTCACCCCGCCGTACCAGGAGTGGCGGAGCTGGACCTTGATCGTGTGCCGCCGCGCCAGGCGGCCGACCACGTACAGGCCCAGCACGCGCGACACCGCGAAGTCGATCGCCGGCGGGTTGGCCAGCCGCTGGTTGGCGTCGATCAGCTCCTTGTCGCTCATGCCGAGCCCGCGGTCCTCGATCTCCAGCACGTAGCCGTTGGCCGCCTGCTGGGTGGCGATCTGCACCTTGGTGCCCGGTGGCGAGAAGGAGGTCGCGTTCTCGATCAGCTCGGCCAGCAGGTGCACCACGTCGGCGACCGCGTGGCCGGTCAGCGAGACCTCGTCGATCGGCAGCAGCTCGACGCGCGGGTAGTCCTCGACCTCGCTCATGGCGGCGCGGACCACGTCGACCAGCGGCACCGGCTGGGTCAGCCGGCGGGCCGCGTCGGCGCCGCCGGACAGCACGATCAGGTTCTCGGCGTTGCGCCGCATGCGCGTGGCCAGGTGGTCCAGCCGGAACATCTGCTCGAGGGCCTCGTCCTCAGCGTCCCGCTCCAGCTCGTCGATCAGCTCGAGCTGGCGGTCGATCAGGCTCTGCGAGCGGCGGGCGAGGTTGAGGATCATGTCGCCGATCGAGCGGCGCAGGGCGGCCTGCTCGACCGCCACCCGCACGGCCACCTGGTGGACCGCGTTGAACGCCTCGGCGAGCCGGCCGATCTCGTCGCGCGAGCGGATCGGCACCGGGGCGGTGGCCTGCTGGGTGATCGCGGTCAGGTCGACGTCCTCACCGGCGTCCTGGAGCCGCTCGACCACCCCGGGGAGCTGGTCGTCGGCGACGCCGCGGGCGGTGCGCTCGAGCACCAGCAGGGGCCGCGCCATCGAGCGGGCCAGCAGCAGCGACAGGCCGACGCCCAGCCCCAGGATCAGCGCCATGGCCAGCGTCACCACGGTCGCCTGCTGCCTGGCCGAGGAGCGGGTGGACGCGGCCGCGGCCAGCACGTCGTCCTTGATGCCCAGCTCGAACTGGTGGAGCAGGTCCGCGCGCGCGGAGGTCGGGAAGAACCACGACTGCGGGGTGAGGCTGACGGGGACGTCGCGCGCGTTCAGGAGCTGCTGCTGGATGGCGGCGATCCGGTCGATGTCGCGCCCGGCGACGGTGCGCGCGAACAGGTCGCGCTGCGCCGGGCTGGCGGCTGCCTGGAACTGCTCCAGCCAGGCCCCCTGGCGGCCGTCCAGCGCGGCGAACTGGTGGTACTCGTCGGCGTTGAACTTGCGCCTGGTGAGGACCGCCAGCACCAGGCTCTGGCTCTGGGAGCTGGCCTCCTTGGCGCGGGCCAGCGCCGTGAACGCCGCCAGGTTGCGGGTCAGCGGGCTGGAGGTGGTGTCGGAAGCGCCGATGCCGGCGATGGCGTTGATCAGCCTGGCGATCAGCGGGTCGTAGACCCGGCTCACGTCGGCCACGGTGGCGCCCGACCGCTCCAGCCGGGCGCGCTGGCCGCCCGGCGCCAGCAACCGGGAGAGCTGGCTCTGGGCGCTGGTCAGGTCGGCGCGCAGCGCCGGCGGGTAGTCCCCCAGGTCGACCTGCCGGACGCTGGTGTCCAGTGCGTGGGCGGCCTCGTTCACCAGCACGCGGTCGGCGATCATCGTGCCGAAATTGCGCTTGTGGCCGCTGGCGACGTACCAGTTGGTGACCGCCCGCTCGCGTTGCAGCGCGTCGGCCACGTCGGTGAGGCTGGAGGCGCCGAACTGGGTGATCTTGGCGAGCCGGTCCGCCTCCACGCTTGCGGAGATCCGCGAGATCGCCAGGTTGGAGGCCAGGACGGCCAGGGCGAGCAAGGGCAGGATCAGGATCGCGACCAGCTTGGATCTGATCTGCAGGTTCTGCAGCATCGTGACTCCCTGGCGGGTGGTCAGGCCGTGCCCAGCGGCTGGAGCCTGCTGGCGACGGGGATCTGGGGGTAATCGGCGTTGCTGACGAGCACGAGGTCGAAGGGGAAGTCGCGGCCCTGCCGCCACTGGCCACCGACCAGCGGCGAGCGGGCCACCGTCGGCGGCAGGCCGCGGTCCTTGCCCCATGCCAGATGGCCGACGACGGTCTGCATGTCGGTGGAGCGGATGGCGTCGACGATCGCCCGCGAGTCGCCCACCCCGGCGCGCCGCAGCGCGGCCACGGCGACCTCGAAGGCGGCGTGCATCGGGCCCAGCGGCTGGCTCCACTGCCGGTAGGTCTGCCTGGTGTAGTCGGCGGCGAGCTGCGCGCAGGTCTGGCCGGTCAGCGACGAGCGGAACGGCCAGCTCGGGTGCCACCACACCTCGGTCGCCAGGCCGCTGGCGTTGGGCACCAGGACCTCGACGAACGCCGGGAACAGCAGCGCCTTGCCGACGGTGGCGACCACCGGCCGGTAGCCGCGCCGGTTCGCCTGGTTCCAGAAGGTCGCGAAGTCGGGCGGCTGGGGGTTGCCGGTGAGGATGTCGGCCTTGCCGCCCATGCACGCCGAGATCTGCGCGTCGAAGTTGTCGTTCAGGTCCGGGAAGCGCGGCACCGGGGCGAAGCGGTAGCCGCGCGGCTTGAACGCGCCGGGCAGGCCGCGGGCGGGGTCGGCCCAGGCGTCGCCGTCGGCGTTGAGCGCGAACAGGCCGGCGATCGTCTGGTCGTTGTCGATCTGCTGCCACAAGCCGCCGAACACGCGGATGATGTCCTCCAGCCCCCAGAAGAAGTGGTAGGTCCACTGGAAGCTCTGGGGGTGGGCGGGGTCCTTCTGGCGGCCGAAGTACCAGGGCTGCCACGGCGCGCTGCTCGACAGGCACGGCACCCCGGCGCGCTCGCAGGCGTCGGCGACCGGGTTCACGGTCTCGGGCGCCCCGGCGACGACCATCAGGTCGATGTCGCTCTCGATCAGGTCGCGGGCGACCTCGCCGGCGCGGTCGGGGTCGGAGGCGTTGTCGCGGACGAGGATCTCGACGGGGTGGGAGCTGCCGCCGACGCGCAGCCCGTCCTTCAGCTCCTGGCGGACCTGCTGGAACACGAAGGCATCGGCCTGGCCGAACCCGGCGAGGCTTCCGCTCTGCGACGAGACCGCCCCGAAGCGGATCGGCCGCGAGGCCGCCGCGCCGCCGCCACCGGAGCTGCAGCCCGGCAGCGCCGCCAGTCCCGCCGCCGCTGACAGTCCACCCGCCATTCGCAGGAAGCCACGGCGGCCCAAGCTGCTGTCGGTCATCGCGACTGCATTCCCTTCCCGATTGAAGGCTTGACCTCGTTAGAGAGAGCGATCACTATCATGCTACCGAGCCAGACGAAGGGGGCGCTCATGCTGATCACCCCGCAACGGTCCATCGCACCGCCGCCGTGCTGGTGCGGCCAGAGCTGGCAGGCGCACCAGGAGTCGCCGGCGCGCAGCCAGCCGCCGGCGCGCGGCGGGACGCCGGACCACCAGTTCGTGCCGGCGGACGGGATCGAGTCAGAAGCGTTCGACGCATGGTGATGCTCTCCCACACCAGCCGGCGCTCCGACGACCGTCGCTCCGGGCCCTTCGACGGGCTCGGGGACGACGGCGGCGACCAGGGGGAAGTGGTGGTGCTGCCGCTCCAGTTCGTCGTCGCGCCGGACTATGGCCGGTTCCACCCGGCGAGCCTGCCCTCGGCCACTAACGGGTCACTAACGGTGGCCCGCGGAACCTTGATCGGCGAGCTCCGCAACGGCTCGACCAAGCTGGCCATCCACAGCCCCTTCCACGGCCAGGTGGACCTGTGGCTGGTGTGGGAGGGCCAGATCGTCGCCCCCGGGCAGCCGCTGTGCAGCCTGCGCCTGCCCCCCGGCACGGCGGGAGCGCCGTGAGATGGCCACCGTCTGCGCCCCCGAGCTGGTCTGGCCCGACCACCTGATCCTCCAGGAGTCGATGGTCGAAGCCGTCGCCGACCGCCGCCGCGGCCTCCCCCACCTGGACCGCGGCCTCCAGGTGATGCGCAACACCGAGGTCGCCACCCGCCGGATGGTCCGCTCACTGGACGACACCCTCCACCACCAGAGCTTCGGCGCCCGCAACCAGCTCTACGCCACCCATGCCGTCCAGCTCGGCACGCGCGCCGGGCAGCGCGCGCTGGCGGCGGCCGGCGTCGATCCCATCGACGTCGACGCCCTGGTGGTCGTCTCCTGCACCGGCTACATGCTGCCCGGCCCCGACGCCTACATCGCCGGCCAGCTGGGGCTGCGCTCCACCGTCCGGCGCCTGCCCATCCAGCAGCTCGGCTGCGCGGCCGGCGGCACCGCGCTGGCGCAGGCCCACGACTTCCTGCGCGCCCATCCGCACCGGCTGGAGGACGGACGCCCAACCAACGTGCTGGTCATCGCGGTCGAGCTGTGCTCGCTGTCCTACCAGCCGGAGGAGACCTCGATCTCGGACTTCATCAGCGCCGGGCTGTTCGGGGACGGCGCCGCCGCCGCGGTGGTCCGCGGCGACGACGCCGCGCCCGGCGTCCGGCTGGTGGCCAACCACCAGCACCTGGTCCCGGACTCGACCCAGGTCATCGCCGGCACCACCAGCGAGCGCGGCTTCCACTTCGCCACCAACCCCAGGGTCCGCGCCACCGTGCCCCGGGTCATCCCCGTGGTCGAGCGCTTCCTCGGCCAGCACGGCGTCAAGCCGGGCGACCTGGAGTTCGTGCTCTGCCACACCGGCGGGCCAGCGGTCCTGCGGGCCGTCGCCGACGGCCTGGACCTGCGGGCCGAGCGGCTGGACCTGTCGTGGCAGAGCCTCCGCGAGGTCGGCAACGTCTCCAGCGTGGTGGTGTTCGACGTGCTGCGCCGCACCTTCGATCAGCGCCGCCCGCCGGAGGGAGCCACCGGCTTGATCCTGGCGTTCGGCCCGGGCTTCACCACCGAGATGCTCCTCTGCACCTGGAACGAGCCCTGACGCGCCCGCGCCGCGCCCGGCGGGAGGCCCCCATTGCGGCGGGCGGCCCGGACCACCCGCTCTACCAGCGCCACTCCGCCCTCCCGGCCGATCGACGTGAGCTGGCAGCATCGGCAGATACCTTCCAACTCTTGACATAACTCGTAATGCCGCCTACGGTACCCGCTCGTGGCGAGACGGCTGTGCTGCGATACAGGACAGACGATCTCGATAGAGGAGACGGTGAGCGCAATGGCGTTGAGGGGCGACCGGCGGCGCGCGACGGCGCGACGGCCCACGACCGTGCTCGCGGGCCTGGTCGCGTGCGTGGCCCTGCTGGCGGCGGGCTGCGCCGGCAACTCCTCCTCCAGCTCGAGCTCCGAGATCGTCATCGGGGCGTCGATCCCGCTGTCGGGCCCCCTGGCCGGGTTCGGCAGCTTCCAGCGCTGGGGCTACCAGCACGCCGTCGACGAGGCCAACCAGGCCGGCGGGGTGCAGGTCGGCGGCGCCAAGCGCAAGGTGCGCCTGGTCCTGCTGGACGACAAGACCGACCCCAACACCACCTCCGCCAACACCGACACGCTGATCACCCGCAACCGGGCGACCGCGCTGCTCGGCTCCTGCACGCCAGCGCTGGTGAACGCCGGCGGAGTGGTGGCCGACCGCAACCGGGTCCCGATGGTGACCGGCTGCGCGCCGCTGGAGGCGTTCAAGAGCGTGAAGCAATGGCAGTACGTCTGGGACGTGTTCTTCGACGAGCCGGACCTGGCCGAGGCACCATTCAAGACACTGGATGCGGCCGGCGTCGAGACCAACAAGAAGGTCGCGATCGTCCACGACAACGGCCCTGACGGCGCCGTCGTCGGCGGGCAGCTCTGGCCGGCGCTGGCGCAGCGCTACGGCTACACGGTCGCGTCCAACCAGTCCTTCCCCGTCGACAACACCCAGTTCAACTCGCTGATCTCCAACGCCAAGGCCACCGGCGCCGACGTCTTCCTGATCGACGCCGTGACCCCGCAGGCGGTCACCATCCGCAAGCAGATGGCCTCGGCCGGCTACGCGCCCAAGGTGATCGTGGCCGAGAAGGGCGCCGAGCCGGTGCAGTTCGCGCAGGCGGTGGGCAGCCTCGGCGACGGCGTGATCGTCGGCGGCTACTGGGACGCGTCCTTCCCCTACCCCGGCGCCGCCCAGCTCCGGCAGGCGTTCGAGCGGCAGACCGGGCAGACCTACTCGCAGCACATCGCCGACAGCTACGCGGCCGCGCGGATCCTGCTCGACGCGATCAGCGCCGCCGGGTCCACCGACAAGGCCAGGATCAACACGGCGATCGGCCGCACCGACAAGACCTACGTGGTCGGGCCGGTGAAGTTCGACGACCGGCACACCTCGAAGCTGCCCATCGCCGAGCTCCAGTGGCAGGGCGGCCAGACCAAGGTCGTCTGGCCCCCCAACCGGGCCACCGGCAGCCTCCTCTTCCCCGCCCCCGGCTCCGGCGCGTAGCTGAGCAAGCATCCGCGGAATCCACTCGCGCGAGCCATGCTCTGAGACGTACTATCCGGACATGGCCTATGAACGGATCAGCATCGACCCCCGCCGAATGGGCGGGCTTCCCTGCATCCGCGACACGCGGGTGACAGTGAGCGCCGTCCTCGGTCAGCTTGCCGCCGGCCGGAGCGTGCAGCAGATCCTCGAGGAGTATCCGTACCTCGAACAAGAGGACATCTTTGCCGCGCTCGAGTTCGCCGCCGCCGCAATGCAAGAGCGGGAGCTGCCCCTCGCGCAGTCAGCATGAAGCTCCTGGTCGACGCCAATCTGTCCCCTCTCGTCGCCAATCGACTTCGGCAAGACGGCCATGACGCGTCACACGTCGGTGACCACGATCTGCTGACAGCCAGCGATGAGGAGATCCTGAAGCACGCTATCGCCACGAGCTGCGCCATCATTTCGGCGGACAGCGATTTCGCTACCATGCTGGCACTGGCGGGCCTCCGGGGACCCTCGCTCGTCTTGCTGCGTTCCGCCGATCACCTGGCTCCGGATGAGCAGTCGGAACTGCTCTTGGCGAATCTGCCGCAGCTCGTCAAGGACCTCGAAGCGGGATGCGTGGTCTCCATCAGCACGAGGCACCTTCGAGTCCGGCCGCTGCCGATGCGCTGAACCGCGCGCTGCGCGTTGGTTGAACACGGGGATGGGGGCTTGCAACATGGCCGGCATGGAGACGCAGGGGCGGGCCGCGCTGGTGTGGATCGTGTGGTTCGATCGGTTCGTTGCGCGATGGCTGTTCGCGTTCATCGCGCTGTCGGCGATCGGGCTCGCGCTGCTGGCCGTCACGACCCACGGGTGGGTGCACGTGGTGCTGAGCCTGCCGGGGCACCTGTTGATCGCCGTTGCGGCTGGCGGCATCGCCCTGCTCACGCGCTCGGCGACGCGGCGGCGCGGTGCGGTGATCTGCCTGCTGGGTGACCTGGCCGCGATCGTGCCCAACCTGCTGTGGGTGGGCGGGCACCAGTGGCGCGGGCTGCTGACGGGTGTGCTGCTGCTGCCGGTGCTCGTGCCCGCGACCCGCCGGGCGCTCAGCGCGGAGCCCGCCGACGCGATCGCCGGCGGTGCCCAGACCACGCCCGAGGTCGTGGCAGCCCGCGGCCAGGTGGCTTCGCAGGTCCCTGGCCGCCAGGTCCATGGCTTCCGGAAGCCAGCCCTGGTGCTCAACCCCCGTTCCGGGAGCGTCCAGGCGGTCCGCGATCAGCTCCTGGAGGCCGCCGGCCGGTACGGCGTCAGGGTGCGCGAGGCAGGGACCCCCGCCGAGCTGGTCGCGCTCGCCCGCGAGGCGGTCGCCGGTGGCGCGGACGTGCTCGGCGTGGCGGGCGGGGACGGCTCGCTCGCGGCGGTGGCCGCGGTCGCGATCGAGGCCGAGCTGCCCTTCGTGTGCGTCCCGGCCGGCACCCGCAACCACTACGCGCGCGACCTCGGGCTGGACCGCGGCGACCCGGCCGCCGCGATCGAGGCGTTCGTGGCGGGCCCCGAGCGACGCGTGGACGTCGCCACGGTCGGCGGGCGGCTGTTCCTCAACAACGCCTCCATCGGCGTCTATGCCGCGCTGGTGCACGAGCCGAGCTACCGCGACGACCGGCTGGGCGCGATCGACGGCGTCCTCGAGGGCATGCTCGAGCGCGACGCCCTGCCGGTCCGGGCGACCTTCCGCGACGGCTCCGGGGTGGCCTGGGACCAGGTGCTGGTCCTGTTCGTCAGCAACAACGCCTACCCGCTGACCGAGCTCGGCGGTCGGCCGCGCCTGGACGCGGGCATGCTGGAGGTGTCGGCGCTGCGCCGGACCGAAGGGCAGGAGATCGGCCGCGCGCTCGAGAACCTGTTCAGCGGCCGCTACCAGGCCGGGCAAGGCTGGGCGCGCTGGACCACCAGAAGCTTCGAGGTCGACTCGCCGGGCGGCAAGCTGGAGGTCGGCATCGACGGCGAGCCGGTCGTGCTCGACACCCCGGTCGAGTTCAAGATCCACGCCGGGGCGCTGCGCGTGCTGCTCCCTCCGCCCCGGCCAGCCTCCGGGCGGGCGGCGAAGTCCAAGTCCCCCGCCCCGCGCCGCCGGGCGCTGGGCATCGCCCCGACCCCCGAGGGGCGCGTCGAGCAGGTGGCGGGGCTCGTGCGGCTGGGCCGCCTGCTCGGCCGGGTCGGAGAGCGCCAGTTCGGACCCGCACGGGACGAGCACGGCAGGCCAGTCGCCCGGCGGCAGCGCCGCTCCGATGAATCCGACTCTCGGCCCGGCGGCCGGCCGTGAACCGCCGGATCCGCTCACTGGGCCGGGCAGCGGGGCGGCTGGACCAGGAGCTGTTCGAGCGGAGCGCGCGCGGGAACTCGGCGGTGCTCGACCAGACGTTGCCGCGCCTGACCCGCGCGGCCGACCACGGCGTGCTCTGGATGGCGGTCGCCGGTGGGCTGGCGCTGGCCGGCGGGCGGCGGGGGCGCCGCGCCGCCCGGACCGGCCTGGCCGCGCTCGCCATCACCAGCGCGCTCGCCAACCAGCTCGGCAAGCGCTCCTTCGGCCGCCGGCGGCCAATGCTCGACACCGTCCCGCTCGGCCGCCGCGCCCACCGCGTGCCGATCTCGCCGTCGTTCCCCTCGGGCCACGCCGCCTCGGCGGCCGCTTTCGCAACTAGCGTCGCCATCACCGTCCCGGCTGCGGCGATCCCGGTCGGGACGCTGGCGATCGGGGTCGCCTACTCGCGGGTCCACACCGGCATGCACTACCCGGGCGACGTCGCCGCGGGCGTCCTGCTCGGCGCCGGCGTGGGCATCCTCCTCGGCCGCCGCGGGGGTCGCTGAGGACCCGCGGCGGGGCGTGGCGGAAATCGAGAACGGCTACGGTATTCGCCGGTGGTGCGGGCAGGGCAAGCTCGCTATGCTCCATCAAACGGTGCGATCCACCCATAGCCGGGAGTTCGCCATTCCCACATCGATCGGGCGCAGGCTCCTGCCCGCTGTGGTGCTGCTGCTCACTGGTGCGGCCGTGGCCGGCTGCGCCCAGCGCGGTCGGGTGGCCGCAAGCGACGACAAACCGGTGTTCAACACCATGCCGCGGACGGTCAGCCGGGCTTCCTCACTGGTGGTGATCGGTCACGCGACCAGACAGAACCGGGCGATCGTGGAGCGGGCACTGACCATCCTCCGCGCCCGCGGCGAGATGGCCAACCAGCGGAGCCGCGAGATCCAGCGCCTGCACCTCAAGCGGATCGAGGAGATCGGCGTCACCGCCTGCGACAGCTCCTGCCCGCCCAGCGACGACATCCTCGGGACCGCATTGCCCGACGATGGCGTGACCGCCGGGATGGTCGACTGCGCGGTGGTCCTCAACATGCCGCTCATCCACCAATCCGCCCGCGAATGGAAGGCGCCGGTCGACGCAATGACCGCGCTCGTGCTGATCCATGAGCAGGAGCATTGCCTGCGGACGCCGGACGACCGCGAGACCCCCGCCGTCGCCGCCGAATCACGGCTGGCGAAGAAGCTACGCAACCCGCGGCTCGTCGCGTTCGTGAACGCCGCCATGGAGCGGCTGGACCCCTCCGGCTACTGGAAGGAGTAAGGAGCCTAAGCCGGATCGCGGAGCGAGGCGCGCAGCCAGGTGAGGTCGAGGTCGTCGGCGGTGTGCCGGGCGGCCTGGAACAGGGTGGTCCACTCGTCGCCGGGCTCGAGCGCGCCGGCGAGCGTCACCTGGGCGGCCGCGGCGGTGGCGTCGTCGGCGGCGGCGAGCAGTGGCTCGCGGAGGAGCCCGGGCGGTGACGGGCTGGCGTGTGCGGTCACAGGCCGACGAGGGTGCGAAGATGCCGTGGAGGTGGGGAACCGTGGGAGAGGAGCTGGTCGTGGAGGGCGCGGTCGGTCAGGCCGGGGGTGCCGGCGCGGAGGTCGGCGGCCAGGTCGCTGACCTCGATGTAGCCCACGAAGTAGGTTGAGAGCTGGGTCGAGCTGAGCAGGGCACGGCGCCACTTGCCGGTGGCCTCGCCCTCCTCCTGGTGGCCCCGCTCCATCATCAGCCGCATGGCCTCGCCCTCGGTCATGCCGTGCGCGTGCACGCGGGCGTCGAGGATCGCGTTGATGACCATGCGGAGCTGCATCTTGAGCTGCTGCATGCGCAGGGCGTCGCCCTGGTAGCCGTGCTCGGCCGCCACCCGCTCGACGTAGACCGCCCAGCCCTCGACCAGCGGCCCGCTCCACAGCGCGTCCCGCACCCGGGTCGGCCCGTTGAAGCGCCGGGCGTGCGCGAGCTGGAGCGCGTGGCCCGGCATGGCCTCGTGGACGGTCAGGTTGTGGATCATGTGCGCGTTGTACTCGCGGTAGAACGAGAGCACGCGCTCGGGCGGCCAGTCCTCGGGGGTGGGCGAGACCGCGAAGAAGGTCGGTAGCGCCGCCGGCTCCAGCGGCCCGGGCGGGTCGCAGTAGGCGACCGCCACGCCGCGGTTGAACTCCGGCATCTGGATGATCTCGATGGGGTCGTCGTAGACGGTGATCAGGTCGTGCTCGCGCACGAACGCCGTCACCCCTTCCAGCGCCCGCCGGCAGAGGTCGAGGATGGTGGTGTCGTCGGGCCGGTCCTCGGCGAGCCGGTCCAGCACCTTGCGCACCACCTCCGGCCCCGCCGCGCCGTTGCCCTCCAGGCGCGCGGCGGTGCGGGCGATCTCCTCCTCGACCCTGACCAGCTCGGTCTCGGCCCTGGCCAGGATCTCGTCGGCGGTCGCGGCCGCGTCGAGAGTGTGAGCCAGCTTGCGCGCGAACCGCTCCGGCCCGATGCGAGGGTCCGGGCCCGGACCCTCGAGCGAGTCCAGCCGGTCGGCGAGCCAACGGCGGTGCGCCTCGACCGCCTTCAGCGCGTCGGGCCGCACGGCGTCGATCTCCGGCCGCAGCGCCGGCTCGGTCTCCAGCGCGGCGTCGACCTCCTGGCCGATCAGCGCGGCGGCGCCGGCGAACTGGCCGATCGCGGTCTCCAGGTGCACGCGGGGCATGTCGTGGAGCGTGCGCCGCGCCACCTCCAGCGACTCCGGCACAGCGGCCAGGCGGCCGACCAGCGAGCGCAGCCGCTCGGCCAGCGGGGCGAAGTCGCGCGCCAGCAGGGTGTAGACCGCGCCCGCGGGGTTGCCGACCAGCGGGTTCCAATCGTGCTCGCGCAGCACCTCCAGCTCGTAGCGCCGCCCGCGCAGCGCCGCGCCGAGGACCTCGGCGTCGACCCGGTGCTCGGGCAGCAGCGCCTCCAGGTCGAGCGCCTCCAGTTCGCGCAGGCGTCCCTCGATCGTGCGGCGTTCCTCCTCCAGCGCCTCCGGCCGCGCGTCGGGCAGGCGGTCGTCGAAGCGGTGGTCCCCCAGCTCGGTGGCCATGTCCGGGTGCATGGCCAGGGCCTCGTCCAGCGCCGCCTCGGCCAGGTGCTGGAACCGCTCGTTCTCAGCGCCCGGCGTGCCTCTGGTCGCTCGATCAGGTGGTGTCACGGCACATCCTCAGTACGACCTCGGCAATCCCAGAGAGTGTTCGGCGACATAGTTGAGGATCATCTCACGGCTGACCGGCGCGGTCCGCAGGACCCTGGTCATGCCCCACAGGTCCGCCAGGCCATATTCAGTGGTGAAGCCGTTGCCGCCGTGCGCCTGAATCGCGGCATCCAGCGCATGCAGGGCAGCTTCGGCCGCCGCGTACTTGGCCATGTTGGCGATCTCGCCGGCCTCCGCTCTGCCCAGGTCGTGCGCCCAGGCGGCCTTCTGGGTGGCAAGGCGCGCCAGCTCGACCTCGATCTTGGCGCTGGCCAGCGGGTGGGCGACGCCCTGGTGGCTGCCGATCGGCACGCCCCAGACCTGCCGCTGGCCCGCGTAGGCGGCCGCCCTGGCCAGGGCGTAGCGGCCGATGCCGTTGGCGCCGGCGGCGCCGATGATCCGCTCGGGGTTGAGGCCGTGGAAGACCTGGCGCAGGCCCTCGCCCTCGGTGCCGAGCAGGCGCTCCGCCGGGACCCTGACGCCATCGAAGAACAGCAGGAACTGCTTCTCGGGCGCGGCGATCTCCAGCGGGATCATGGTCCGCTCCAGGCCGTGCGCATCGGTGTCGACGATGAACAGCGACAGGCGCCCGCGGCCGCTGGAGGGGTCCGTGCCGGTCCTGGTCACCACCAGGACCGCCGCGGCCTCGTCCACCCCGGAGATGAAATGCTTGGTGCCGCGGATGGTCCAGGCGTCGCCGTCGCGGGTGGCGGTGGTGGACAGCCGGTGGGAGTTCGAGCCGGCCTCCGGCTCGGTGATCGCGAACACCATCTTGCGCTCGCCGGTCGCCAGACCGGGCAGCCAGCGGTCGCGCTGCTCCGGCGTGCCGAAGCGGGCCAGGATCGTCCCGCAGATCGCCGGCGAGACCATCAGCAGCATCAGCGGGCAGCCGTGGGCGGCCAGCTCCTCGGCGACGATCGCCAGCTCGGTGATGCCCATGCCCCCGCCGCCGTAGCGCTCGGGGATGCTCACGCCCAGGAACCCGGCGGCGCCGACGTCCCGCCACAGCTCCTCGCTGTGGCCGCCGCTCTTGACCTTGGCGCTGAAGTAGTCGTGGCCGTACTTGGCGGCGATCCTGCCGACCGCCTCCCGGAGCATGGCCTGCTCCGCGGTCTCCGCGAAATCCATCCCAGCCCCTCTCGCTCGCCGTCACCGGCCCTTCCACTGCGGCGGTCGCTTCTCGACGAAGGCGCGCGGTCCCTCCTGCGCGTCCTCGCTGGCGTAGACCGGCTCGAACAGGCGCCAGCCCTCGTCGAGCGCCTCGCGCAGCCCGCTGCCCACCGAGCGGTAGACCATCGCCTTGGCGGCGCGGACCGACAGCGGCGCGTTGGCCGCGATCGTGGCCGCCAGCGCCGCTGCCTGCCGCCGCAGCTCCCCGGCGGGGACGACGGCGTTGACCAGCCCGACCTCCAGCGCCCTGCGGGCGTCGATCGGCCGGGCCGTGAGCAGCAGCTCCAGGGCGACGCGCGGCGGCACCAGCCAGGGCAGCGGCGCGGCCCAGGGCGCGCCGCGACCCCAGCGCGCCTCGGCGATCGCGAAGGTGGCGTGGTCGGCGGCCACGCACAGGTCGCACATCTGGGCGAGCAGGAAGCCACCGCCGTAGGCGGCGCCGTTGACCGCGGCGATCACCGGCTTGGCGATCTGGATGTTGGCGCCGAGGTGGGGCGCCATGTCCGCCGGCGGGACCTGTAGGCCCATCGCCGCCATCTCCTTGAGGTCGGCGCCGGCGCAGAAGGCGGCGTCGCCGGCGCCGGTGAGCACCAGCACCCTGGCCCGCCGGTCGGCGTCGAAGCGCCGGAACCCGTCCCACAGGCCGGCGCCGACCGCGCGGTCGATGGCGTTGCGGCGCTCCGGCCGGTCGATCACCAGCCAGGCCACGCCGTCCTCGAGGCTGTAGCGGACCGGGCCGTCCTCAGGCATCGGCCGGCGCCTCCTCCACCACGGCGAGGACCATCCCGGCCCCGACCTCGTCGCCCTCGGCGACCGGGACCTCGGCGACGACCCCGCCACGCGGGGCGGTGACGCGGTGCTCGGTCTTCATCGCCTCCAGGACGACCAGCAGTGCTCCGGCCTCGACGCGCTCGCCTTGCCGAACGGCGACCCGCCGCACCATGCCGGGCAGCGGGGCGACCAGCGACCCGGCCACGGCGGGCCCGGCGGCGGATCCAGGTTCAGGCAGGAGCGGCAGCTCGCGCAGGGCGCTCGGGCCGAGCGGGCCGTCCACGTAGTGCAGGTCGCCGACGCGGTGCAGCTCGAAGCGGCGCAGCACCCCGTCGGTCTCCAGCTCGACCAGCTCGGGACCGCACGACCACAGGCGCGCGGCGCGAGGCTCGCCGTCGACCTCGACCTGGAGACCGTCGCGTCCCAGCCGGTAGCCGACCGAGATCCCCTCGAACTCGGTCCGCTGGAGCTGCGAGGGGTTGTTGCGCCAGCCGGACGGCAGGGTCGCGCCCGCGCGCCGCTGGGCCTGGCCTGCCAGCGCGGCCGCCACCGCGTTGAGCCAGCGCTGCCCCAAACCCGGGCCCAGCGCCACCAGGGCCAGCCCGCCGGCCACCTCGCGCTCCAGGAACCCGGTGTCGACCTCGCCGGCGAGGAACGCGGGGTGGCGCAGCACCCCCACCAGCAGCTCCCGGTTGGTCGGCGGGCCGTGCAGCCGCGCGCCCTCCAGCGCGGCGGCCAGCACCCGAGCGGCCTCGACCCTGGTGGGCGCGTGCGCGATCACCTTGGCCAGCAGGCGCCTCGATCGCATGGCCATCCAGGGACGGCGGCGCCTCCGGCAGCGGCGAGCCCTCGGCGAGGCGGATCTGGAGCGCGACCAGGTCCCACCCGGTGACGCACTCGGTGACCGGGTGCTCGACCTGGAGTCGAGGGTTCATCTCCAGGAACCGCGGCTCGCCGTCGGCGAGCAGGAACTCGACGGTCGCCAGCCCGGTGCAGCCGACGGCGCGGCCGGCAGCGACCGCCAGCTCGCCGAGACGGCGCCGCAGAGCATCGTCCACCACCGGCGACGGCGCCTCCTCGATCACCTTCTGGTGGCGACGCTGGATCGAGCACTCCCGCTCGAACAAGGCCAGCAGACGGCCGTGGGCGTCGCCGGCGATCTGCACCTCGACGTGGCGGGCGCGCTCCAGGTACCGCTCCAGGAAGACCTCGCCGTCGCCGAACGCGGCCTCCGCCGTACGGCGACCGGTGGCCATCGCCTCCTCCAGCTCCGCCGGGTCGGCGACCACCCGCATCCCGACCCCGCCGCCCCCGTAGACCGCCTTGACCATCACCGGGAAGCCGGCCTCCGCGCCCGGAAGGACCGGCACGCCCGCCGCGGCGACCAGGCGCTTGGCCTCCAGCTTGCTGCCCATCGCCTCCAGCGACTCCGGGGTCGGCCCGATGAAGACCAGGTCGCGCTTACGGCAGCGCTCGGCGAAGTCGGCGCTCTCGGCCAGGAAGCCGTAGCCGGGATGGACCGCGCCGGCGCCGGTCCGCTCGGCGGCCGCCACGATCGCCTCGGCGCGCAGGTAGGACTCGGCCGGGGTCGAGCCCCCGAGCGCGACCGCCTCGTCGGCCTCGGCGACGAACGGCGCGTCGCGGTCGGCGTCGGAGAACACCGCGACCGTGGCGATGCCGAGGTCCCGGCAGGTCCGCAGCACCCTGCGCGCGATCTCGCCGCGGTTGGCGACCAGGAGCTTGGCGATCGGCGCGGTCGCGGTCACATCCTGAACACCCCGTAGCCGTCCGTGCCCTTCACCTCCCCCGAATGGCAGGCCGACAGCGCGATGCCGAGGACGGTGCGGGTGTCGCGCGGGTCGATGATGCCGTCGTCGTAGAGCAGCCCGGTGTTGAACAGGGGCCTGGACTCGGCCTCGATCTGGTCTTCGACCGCCTGGCGCACGGCCTGGTCGGCGGCCTCGTCGAAGGGGCGGCCGCCGGCCTCGGCGGAGGCGCGGGCGAGGATCGACATGACCCCGGCGAGCTGCTCCGGGCCCATCACCGCGGTCCGGCTCGCCGGCCAGGTGAACAGCAGCCGCGGGTCGTAGGCGCGGCCGGCCATGCCGTAGCCGCCGGCGCCGTAGGAGGCGCCGAAGAGCACGGTGAGGTGCGGCACCGCCGAATTGGCCACGGCGTTGATCATCTTGGCGCCGTCCTTGATGATCCCGCGCTGCTCGTAGTGCTTGCCGACCATGTAGCCGGTGGTGTTCTGGAGGAAGACCAGCGGCAGGTCGGCCTGGTTGGCGAGCTGGATGAAATGTGCCGCCTTGTTGGACTCCTCGCTGAACAGGACCCCCTGGGCGTTGGCGAGCACGCCCACCGGGAAGCCGTGGATCGACCCCCAACCGGTCACCAGGTTGGCGCCGTACAGCGGCTTCCACTCGTCGAAGCGCGAGCCGTCCACGATCCGGGCGAGGATCTCACGCACGTCGACCGGGGCCTTGAGGTCGACCGGCGCCAGTCCGAGCAGCTCCTCCGGGTCGTACGCCGGCTCCTCGGCCGCCGCTGAGGGCCCGGGCCCGAGCTTGCGCCAGTGCAGGTTGGCGACCGCCCGGCGCCCGAGCCGGATGCAGTCGCGCTCGTCGGCCGCGAGCTGGTCCGCCAGGCCGGAGGTGCGGGCGTGCATCTCCGCGCCGCCCAGCTCCTCGTCGCCGGCGTCCTCGCCGGTGGCCATCTTGACCAGCGGCGGGCCGCCCAGGAACACCTTGGCGCGCTCGGCGACCATGATGGTGTGGTCCGACATGCCAGGCACGTAGGCGCCACCGGCGGTCGAATTGCCGAACACCAGCGCCACCGTGGGGATGCCGGCGCGCGACAGCCGCGTCAGGTTGGCGAAGACGGCCCCGCCGGGGATGAAGATCTGCGACTGGGTCGGCAGGTCGGCGCCGCCCGACTCGATGAGCTGGACCAGCGGCAGCCGGTTGCGCTCGGCGATCTCCATCGCCCGCAGCGACTTGCGGAGGCCGAAGGGGTTGGTGGCGCCGCCCCGGACGGTGGGGTCGTTGGCCACGATCACGCATTCGGTGCCCTCGACCGAACCGATGCCCGTGACCACGCTCGCGCCCACGTGGAAATCGCTGCCCCAGGCCGCCAGCGGCGACAGCTCCAGGAACGGGGCGTCCCGGTCCAGCAGCAGCTCCACCCGCTCCCTGGCCAGCAGCTTGCCCCGCGCCCGGTGGCGGGCCAGATACCGCCCGCCCCCGCCGGCCCTGGCGAGCGCGAGCTGCTCGGAGATCTCGGAGAGCAGCCACAGGTTGGCGCTCCGGTTCTCCCGATACGCCGCCGCGGCGGCATCCACCCGGCTGACCAGCACACTCATGACAACCCTAGGGAACCACGCCGCTCTTACCCGGTCCAGAACCGGAGCCTGCCTGACACATGCGTCCGGTTGTCAAGCCCCGGGTCAAGAGCTCGCGAGGATCTGGTTCTCGATCTGGTGCTGGATGACCATCGAAGAGACTTCGAAATGTTCTGCTATCGGTTCGATGTCATCGAATGCGAATTCGATCTCCGTTAGGTCGAGCTGGTCACGGATCCCGGCTGCAGGAGCCAGCAGTTCCGCCGCAAAGGCTCGTTCAACCCGTTGCCGATCCGTGTGTGCAGGTGTGATCAGGAAAGGATCCGACACGCGCCCGAACAGGAAATGCCAAAGCGCGCGTGCTTGCGCGAATCGCTGGGTCGGCGGGATCATCGGGCGGCCCAATACCAGAAGGTTCGTCCCGCCCGAGGTACGACCAATCGCCTGTAGCCCGACGTCGTGCGATTCCGACAACAACACGGACATCAGGTCTCCGAGCTCGAAGCGCTGGCGGGTGCCCAGACCCAACACGCTTCTCACTCTGGCGGCTTGGCCGTACCCGAGGTCCCAGGGTCTCTGGGTCGCGTCCGTGAGTGCGTGCTCCACCTCAGCGCGAAGTCCATTGTCGCGGGTGCTGTATGGCGCCTGGTCACCGATCCTTCGAGTGGAATCCACGACCCATGTGATCCCGGCAGCCATTCTTTGAGGATTCACAGCGTCGTAGAAATCATCGAGAAGACTTGGCTCCAAGGCGACGGCAGCCCGCTCGATCGAATCCTGAAGGCCAAGCGCGTCGGAGTAGGGGTCGAGGCCGAGCCGCGCGGCAGCGAGAGAGAATGCCGCCTCTTCGAGGTCGGTCCCCTGCAGTTCCTCCCATTCCTTCTGCAGCGAGGTCTCGGAAATCTCGTGCTCGCTAAGCCTGGTAACGACGTCCTGCACGAATAGGGTGAGTGAGCTCTCCAGTGACTCGCGCTCGATCCAAGCTTCGCCGCCGCGAATATATCTAATAGGTCCCTCGAGCTTGGCGGCGTCATCCGGATACCAGACAAGGTGGATGTGACGCCCTTCTGGAACGATTGTGAGATTCGGCCACAGAAACCCGTCGCCTGCGGCGCGGAGGTTGTGATGCTCACGCATCCTCACCAGAGCGGCTCGTCGGCCCCGAGCGGGATGCAGGTCTCCCAGATCTCCAATAAGCGATGCCGGACGTGAGTGAGCTTTGAGGAACCACCAGTTATAGGCAATCCATTCGGCGAGCGGATAAAGAGGAACGTAGACAGAGCGCCGGATACTCCGAGACTCGATGTCCTCAACCTGCGTGATGCATTCATCGCCAACCCAGATCTCGAGGCGAGCCCACGTAACGCGAAGTTCCGGGGCACGGACCCCCGGCGCGGGCTCCCAGTCGAACCTGAACTTGATCTCGCCCTCGATCATGGCAAACCCTGTGGAAGCTCCTCTTTCTTTAATGGATACCCTTTGTACTCCCCGAGACCCTGGTTCACCAGGCGCCCTTCGTACCAATTCGAGTCGTGCAGGACCCACACGTAACGGGGGAAATCGCCCTCCCAATGCGCGCCGAACTGCCCCTTACGGACCGCTTCTCGCAACCATGCCGTCAGCTCGTCTCGATCGGCGAGGCTGAGATCACACCTGCTGGCATCAGCACGCAGCCTCGGCGGTCCCGCGAACGACGGCTGACGCTTGTGCTCAGCGCTGCCCACATAGCTGACTCTGTCCGCCAACTCGTGCAGGTCGACACCCAACGGTGGCGAGGCGATCTGCCGTCGTTGGGGACGTCGTCTACCCGATGCTCGCATGCTTACAGTATGTCTCACCGGCAGCAGGGCAGGTGGTCAGCCCCAGACGTCGTGGGCCGTCTCGACGACGCGGCGGAGCTTGGCGACCTGCTGGTCGTAGGTGAGCAGGTTGCCCTCGACCGTGGAGGAGAACCCGCACTGCGGCGAGAGGCAGAGCTGCTCCAGCGGCACGAATTTGCTCGCCTGCTCGATGCGCCGCTTCAGCTCGTCCTTGGACTCGAGCTCGCCGCGCTTGGTGGTGACCAGGCCGAGCACGACCAGCTTGCCCTTGGGGACGAAGCGCAGCGGCTCGAACCCGCCGGAGCGGGCGTCGTCGTATTCGAGGAAGAACCCGTCGACCCTCAGCTCGTTGAACAGCGCCTCGGCGACGAAGTCGTAGCCGCCCTCCGCCGCCCAGGAGGACCGGAAGTTGCCGCGGCACATGTGGGTGGTGATGGTCATGCCCTCCGGCCTGCCCGCCAGCGCGGCGTTGATCTGGCGGATGTAGCGCAGGTGCAGGTGCTCGGCGTCGTCGCCGCGCTCGGCCATCATCCGGCGCTGCTCGGGGTCGTTGAGGTAGGCCAGGCTGGTGTCGTCGAACTGGAGGTAGGTGCAGCCCAGCTCGGCGATCCGCCGGACCTGCTCGGCGTAGGCGCCGCTGAGGTCGCTCCAGAACTCCTCCATGTCGAGGTACACGCTCGGGTCGATCGAGGCGGGACCGCCGCGGTAGTGCACCATGCTCGGCGAGGGAATGGTGAGCTTCGGGGTCGCACCCGTCTCGTCGGTCAGCGCCTTCAACGCCTGGAAGTGATCCGCGAAGATGGGCCGCTCGAGCCGCACCTTGTCGTGGACCTTCAGGGCGGCGGAGGTGAACTCCAGCTTCCCGTCCCGGTTGAAGAACTGCACCTTCAAGTTCTCGTCTTTGGCGCTGCCGATGCCCCCGAGCTGGTAGATGAAGTCCATGTGCCAGGTGGCTCGGCGGAACTCGCCGTCGGTGGCCGACTGGAGCCCGACATCGCGTTGCATCTGGACGATCGAGGCGATGGCGCGGTCCTCGACCGCCCGCAGCTCCTCGGCGGTGATGCGCCCGGCGGCGAAGTCGTCACGGGCCCGCAGCAGCTCCGGTGGGCGCAGCAGGCTGCCGACGTGATCTGCCCGAAACGGCGGTGTCGTGCGAGCAGGCATGGTCACCCTCCCCGACTCGGCCCCCCGTCCGGTGAACGGTCGTTGACTCTCGCGATCCTATCGCTTCACATCAGCAGCCAGCCCCCGTCGACCGGCAGGTTCACGCCGGTCACCGAGGGGTTCTCCAGCAGGAAGGCGACGGCGCCGACGACGTCCCGCATCGACACCAGCCGCCCGAGCGGGGTGCGCGAGCGGAAGCCTTCCAGCACGGCCTCCGGCTTGGTGCGCCAGTACGGGCTGTCCCCGACGATCGACGGGTGGATGGCGTTGACGCGGATCGGGGCGAGCTCGACGGCGAGGGTGTGGACCATCGTGGTGATGCCGCCGTTGACGGTGGAGACGGTCGTCGAGCCGGGGTATGGCCGCTCCTTGGCCAGCCCGCCGAACAGCACGATCGAGCTCGACTCCCCCATCCGGTCGAGCAGCGCGTGGATGACCTCGGTGTAGCCGACCAGCTTGAGCGTCGTCAGCCGGATCGCCCGGTTGACGTCGTAGTCGCGCGCGGTGTTCTCGTCCCGATCGATGGCCGCGATCACCAGGTGCTCGACCGGACCGACGCTGCGCAGCCTGGTGGCGATCGTCTCGGGCTCGGCCAGCTCCAGCCCGATGCCGACGGTCCGCCCGCCGACCTCGGTGGCGATGGCTCGCGCCCGCTGGGCGTCGCGGCCGGAGATGACCACGTCGCGTCCAAGGCCGGTGTAGTGGCGGGCGACCTCGCGGCCCATTCCCGAGGTGCCGCCGATCACGACCACGGCTCCCTCAGCCATCGGTCATGCTCCCTTCGCGTCGCCGCCGGAGCGCTGGGCACCCAGCGCCTCGTGCAGGTAGTCCCAGTCCCTGGTGAACCGGTAGGAGTGCCGTCCCGGCGGCTGCGGCGCCTGCGTCTCCAGCCAGCGCACCGGCCGCTCGGCCGGGTTGGAGAACCCGTGGACGCAGCCCGCGCTCGCCCAGGCGACGTCGCCGGCGACCAGCCGGTGCCGCTCGCCGTCGAAGCTGGCGTCGACCTCGCCCTCCAGGATCATGTAGGTCTCCTCGAAGGGGTGGTCGTGCGTCCCGGCCACGCCGCTGGGCTCGTACTGGACCATGAACATGGTGGAGAGGCTCGCCCCGAGGTCGCTGTCGACCATCATCTTCACCGAGATGCCGCTGTAGACCAGCAGCGCCGTGCGCATGCTCGCCGACACCGCCAGCAGGTCCTGGGTCTGCCTGCCCGGCTCCATGTTGGCCGGCTCGATGTGGCCGAACGAGCGGGTCCTCGGGTCGCGGACGTCCACCGCCAGTGGCTGCGACCCGGCGGCCGGCAGCGGCGGCACGAAGAAGGTGTCGCCGCCGAACCGCTCCCGCGGCTGCGGCGCCAGCATGTCGGCCCAGCGCGCGACCACGCCGCCCCGGTTGGACCAGGCGTGCGGCACGCCCACCGGCAGCAGCCCGTAGTCCCCGGCACGCAGCAGGAAGGATCCCTCGCTGCTGGTCACGACGACCTCCCCGGAGAGCACGTGGACGCTCTCCTCGAAGGAGTGGACGTGCGCCGCCACCGAGCCGCCCGGCGCCAGCGCGCAGACCCCGAAGCCGGTGTGGACCGCGGCGGTCGACTCGTCCACCACCGACCAGCGGCTGTAGCCCTGGCTGTGGTCGGCCCAGCCCTCGGGGACCGCCGGGCCGGCCTGGTCGGCCCGGCGGACGAGGAACCTGGAGGTCATGCGCTCTGGCTCTGCTTCTCCTGGACCCGCGCGATCAGGTGGTCGCGGGAGGCCTCGACCAGGCGGCGCGCGCCGGCGACGTCGGCCAGCAGCTTGCCGTCGCGCTTGCGGACCTGGCCGTTGATGATCACGGTGTCGACGTTGGAGACGTCCGCGCACAGTGTCACGGCCGCCACCGGGTCGATGATCGGCGCCACGTTGAGCGCCCGGCCGTCGATCACCACGACGTCGGCCTTCTTGCCCGGGGTCAGCGAGCCGGTCCTGGCCTCGAGCCCGGCGACGTGGGCACCGTTGATGGTGGCCATCTCGAGCATCTGGCGGGCGGTCAGCATGGTCTCGGGGACCTCGGTGTTGGCCGCCCAGGCGATCTCGTTGACCCTGGCCCGCTCGCAGCCGAAGGCGGCGCGGATCTGGGTGAACATGTCGCCGGGCACGGTGGTGACCACGTCGATGGACAGGCCCGGCCGCAGTCCGTACTCCACGGCCTTCATGACCGGCGGCCAGCCGTGGCCCATCTGCGCCTCGACCTGCGGAGCGATCGAGATGGTGCCACCCGAGTCGGCGACCAGCTGCCACTCCTCGTCGCTGAAGTAGCAGCAGTGGATGTAGGTGGTGTCGGGACCGAGCAGGTTCAGCCGCTCCAGCGCCTTGATCATGGCGAAGCGGCCGGCCAGGCGGCCCATGGCGACGTGGACGGTGATGGGGATGCCCAGCTCGCGGGCGGTCCCCCACTCGGCCCGGCACACGTCGTCGATGCAGAACCCCGTGCCGCGGGTCGCCAGCGCCATGGTCAGCAGCCCGTCGTCGGACGAGAAATAGGTCTCGCGCACCCGCCGGACGTCGTCGCCCGGGATCGCGATCTTGCTCTCGTTCCAGTAGTCGGCCAGCGAGGTGTTGGCGCTGCCGTAGGCGTACTGGGCGCGGATGCCCGCCTCCTGGAGCCCGCGGATGGCGGCGTCGGGGTGCTCGGGCGTGTTGTTGATGTGGGACCAGTCGACCAGCGTGGTGATGCCGGCGTTGACGCACTCGAGCGCGCCGGCGAGGTTGCTGGCGTAGACGTCGTCGGGCCGGTACATCGGCGCGAAGGTGTCGAGGACCTCGACGAAGTAGTCGTCGAGGGTGGCGTTGGGGGCGCAGCCGCGGATGGCCGCCTCCCAGGTGTGCCGGTGCGTGTCGACGAACCCGGGGATCACGATCTGACCGCTGACGTCGATCACCTCGGCGTCGGCGTCAAGGTGGGGCGCCACCCCCGCGATCGTGTCGCCCTCGATCAGCACGTCGCCGGTCGGTAGGTCGCCCAGCTCTGGGTCCACGGTCAGTACGTGCCCACCTCGAAGCAGCAGCCGGTCGCCCATGGCCAGCCCCTTTCGTCGGAGAACAGCCGGAATGTGACGTCAAGCCAGAGAATACGCACGTGCGTTGAGATTGAACAGCTGAGGTCAGTCTCTCACAGGAGCGTCGGGACGGTTGCGGTGCGATTCGGCCTCGCGCAGGGTGGGCAACGGCCCGTCCAGCGCCCAGTAGCGGTGCCCGGCGATCAGCAGCTCCTCGGCCGGGAACTTGGTGATGATCTCGCAGCCGTGCTCGGTGACGACGACCTCCTCCTCGATCCGCGCCGCCGACCAGCCGTCCGCCGCCGGCCAGTAGGTCTCCAGCGCGAAGACCATGCCGGTCTCCAGGGTCTCTGGATGGTCCAGCGACACCAGGCGGCTGAAGATCGGCTTCTCCCAGATGGACAGGCCGACGCCGTGGCCGTACTGCAGGGCGAAGGCGGCCTCCTCGTTGGCGAAGCCGAACTCGGTCGCGCGCGGCCAGACCGCCACGATGTCGGCGCTGGTCGCGCCCGGCTTGACCAGCGAGATCGCCTCGTCCATGTAGTCGCGGCAGCGGCGGTAGGCGTCGCGCATCGCGTGCGAGGCGCTGCCCACGGCGAAGGTCCGGTAGTAGCAGGTCCGGTAGCCGTTGAAGCTGTGCAGGATGTCGAAGAAGGCGGGGTCGCCGGGCCGCAGGACCCGGTCGGAGTAGACGTGCGGGTGCGGCGAGCAGCGCTCGCCGGAGATGGCGTTGACCCCCTCGACGTGCTCGGAGCCCAGGTCGTAGAGCACCTTGCTGACCAGGCCGACGCACTCGTTCTCGCGCACGCCCGGCCGCAGGAAGTCGTACAGCTCCTCGTAGGCGGCGTCCACCAGGGTGCAGGCGGTCGCCAGCAGGCCGATCTCGTCGGCGGTCTTGATCCGCCGCGCCTCCAGGAAGACCTGCTGGCCGTCGACGACCCGCAGGCCGGCGGACTGGAGGGCGGCCAGCACCGGCATCTCGACGACATCGACGCCGAGCGGCTCACCGGCCAGGCCGCGCTCCTCCAGCTCGCGGCGGATCTTGCGGGCGACCTCCTCGGCGATGCCCGCCGCCGGGTTGAAGGCCCCGCGCAGGGTGGAGATGCCGGCGCGGGCGCGGCCCCGCTCCGGATCGTCGGTCCTGCCCTCCAGCCAGGGGTTGTAGATCTGGTGGTGGCGGGCTGCCGAGCCGAAGTCCCAGACGATCGGCTTGCCGCCGCGCGGCAGCAGGGCGAAGCGGATGAGCTTGTCCATCGCCCAGGTGCCGATGTGGGTCGAGGTCATGTAGCGGATGTTGTGGAAATCGAAGGTGAGCAGCGCGCCCAGGTCGGAGCGCTCCAGCGCCTCCTCGAGCCGCGCCAGCCGCTCGCGCCGCAGCCGGTCGAAGTCGACGCGTTCCTCCCAGTCAACCGCGTTCGGCCCGTACGTGCGGATGCCCATGGACCCCTCGTTTCTCCGGCTGTTCAGCTCAACTTATTGAGCCTCGCGTCGAAGCGTCAAGCAGCGCTGATCATGAGCCGGCCGGGTGGCACCCCCGGAGCCAGAGGGGATCCGTGGTTCAGCTGCTCTCTTGAGAGCGTGGTTCGGTCGGTTGTGTGGTTGCGGGTCAGGAGGTTTCGGGCGGCCCGCCCTCCTGGCCGGTCTGGAGCCCTCCACGCGCGATCACGTCGCGGTACCAGCGCGCGCTGTCCTTGAAGACCCGGCGCTGGGTCGGGAAGTCGACGTACACCAGACCGAAGCGCCTGGAGTAGCCCTCGTGCCACTCGAAGTTGTCGAGCAGCGACCAGACGAAGTAGCCGCGCAGGTCGACGCCCTGCTCCAGCGCCTGATGGGCGGCGCGGAAATGCCCCTCGAGGAAACGGATGCGGTCGGGGTCGTGCACGTCCCCCTCCGGGTCGGCGTAGTCGTCGAAGGCAGCCCCGTTCTCGGTCACCACCAGCGGGACCGGCCGGTACGACCGGTGCAGCCGGGTGAGCAGGTCCCGCAGCCCGCTGGCGTCCACCGACCAGCCGTTGGCGGTGCGCGGACCGTCCTGCTGCACCGGCCGGACGCCGGTGACGCCCGGGAACTGCGCCCCGAACTCCGGGTCGCCGTCGACGCCGGGGACGGCCGCGACCACGTGCGGCTGGTAGTAGTTGACGCCGAGTACGTCGATCGGCGCCGCGATCACCGCCTCGTCGCCGGGCTCCAGGTGCGCCAGCCCGCCGATCGGCTCGACGTCGGCGAGCACGTCGGCGGGGTAGGCGCCGCGCAGGACCGGGTCCAGGAACAGGCGGTTCTGGATGCCGTCGACCCGGCGCGCCGCCTCGGCGTCCTCCGCCGACTCCGAGGCCGGCCGCACCGGGTAGAGGTTCAAGGTGATGCCGAGCTCGTTGCCAGGGTTGGTCGCGCGCATGGCCTCCATCGCCAGGCCATGGCCGAGCAGGAGGTGGTGCGCGGCGCGGATCGCCGCCGCCCCGTCGCGGCGGCCGGGCGCGTGGCGGCCCGACCCGTAGCCGACGAAGGCCGCGCAGAACGGCTCGTTGTGGGTCGTCCAGTAGTGCACGCGGTCGTGCAGCGCCCCATAGACGAGCTGCGCGTAGTCGGCGAACCGCTCGGCGGTGTCCCGCGCCGCCCACCCCCCGGCGTCCTCGAGCGCCTGCGGCAGGTCCCAGTGATACAGGGTGAGCCACGGCTCGATGCCGACCTCCAGGAGGCGGTCGACCAGACGCCGGTAGAAGTCCAGTCCGCGCTGGTTGGCCGGCCCGCGCCCGTGCGGCTGCACGCGCGGCCAGGCGACCGAGAATCGGTAGGCGCGCAGTCCCAGCTCGGCCATGAGCTGCACGTCCTCGCGGTAGCGGTGGTAATGGTCGGCGGCGCGGTCGCCGTTGTCGTTGTTGTGCACCCTGCCAGTGGTGTGGCTGAAGGTGTCCCAGATCGACGGCCCGCGCCCGTCCTCGGAGGCGGCGCCCTCGATCTGGTAGGCGGAGGTCGCGCTGCCCCAGAGGAACCTCGGCGGGAACCGGAGAACGGTCCCCTCCTCCAGCGTGGCTTGTGGTTGGGGCTGGTCGCTCGCGACGAGCTGTGACAGATCTGTGGTCATCCAGTCATCCCTTGATCGCTCCGTGCATGATCCCCCCAACGATTTGCCTGCCGAGCAGGAGGAAGACCGCCACCAGCGGCAGCGTCCCGATGAGCGTGCCGGCAGGTCTTCCTCGGCCTGGCATGAGAGCGCTCTCACACAATGAGTGAGTCGCAGAACCATGTCAAGGTCCCAAACCAGTCCGAATTTCCGAAGGCCCTACGACTCCACGCGAGAGCGCGAACCCCGGCGTCGCGCCGGCGGGACGACCGAGGATGCCCGCACGATCAGCTCGGTGCCGAGGATCAGGTGCTGGGGCCGGTGATCGCCGCTGGAGATCATCTGCAGCAGGAGGCGGGTCATCTCGCGGCCCATCAGCTCGATGGGCTGGCGGATGGTGGTGAGCGGTGGGTTGGCGGTGAGCCCGACCGGCGAGTCGTCCCAGCCGACGACGGCGACGTCGTCGGGCACGCGGCGCCCGCGCCGGCGCAGCACGCTCATGGCGCCGAGCGCCATCAGCTCCGAGGTCACGAACACGCCATCGATGTCCGGCCGGCGCTCCAGCAGCTCGTGCATGGCGACCTGCGCGCCCTCGAAGGTGAAGTCGCCGACCTCCTCGAGGTCCGGACAGGTGTCGCGCCCGGCCGCGCGAAGCCCCTGCCGGTACCCCTCCAGCCGGTCGATGCCGGGAGCCATGTCCTGGGGACCGGCCACGGTGGCGATCACCTGACGGCCCTGCTCCACCAGGTGGGCGACGGCCTGCATCGCGCCGTGCTGGTTGTCGGCGTCCACGTACGAGAGGTCGGCGGCCGCCAGCGGACGGCCGCAGAGCACCACCGGGATCCCCTGGCGCTTGAGGCCGAGCGGCAGCTCGTCGAGGCCGTGCAGCGAGACGATCAGCACGCCGTCGACGTGCCCGCCGCCCAGGTAGTCGGCCAGGCGGGCCTCGTCCCTGCTGGACTGGGGCATGAACAGCACCAGCTGCACGCCCGGCTCGGCGAGCCCCTCGGTCACCCCCCTGACCAGCCGCGGGAAGAGCGGGTCGTTGAAGAACTGGCCGCTGGGCTCCGGGATGACCAGGCCGATGGAGTCGTTGCGGCGGGTCACCAGGCTGCGGGCCGCGCGGTTGGGCACGTAGCCGAGGCGGGCCGCCGCTCGCTCCACGGCCACCCTGGTCTCGCGCGAGACCCGCGGCTTGCCGTTGATCACCCGTGACACGGTCGCGCGGGACACCCCGGCGAGCTCGGCCACCTCCTCCAGGGTGGCCCGGTCCCGAGGCGCCACCGACGATCCGTTCCCAGTTGCCACCGCCACCCCCGCCGAGCCGCCCGGCGCGCCCCAAGAGTTTGGAGAGCGCTCTCAGCTTGCCGACCAGCGGCTCCAGCGTCAAGCGACGGTACGCGGCTGTGGGCCCGGCGTGGAACCGACGGGAGCGACGCCACGCCGGGCCCTCGACCGCCCCCCTGGGACGTGCTGCATCCCACCCGGTCCCGTGCGCTATGATGCATTCCGCCAAGTGCAGATGCAATCGCCATCCGCAAGTGCTGATGCTACGTGCAGGCTCTGGACGTGGTCCGCCACACCGATGGACGGATCCACACAAACCCGGAGGCAGGGACGTGACCGAGGCTCAGCCAGGAGGCGGACCAACTGTCCGTCGCATGCTGGTCGGCTCGCAGCTCCGACGGCTGCGCACGCAGCGCGGGCTCACGCGGGAACAGGCGGGCGAGGCGATCCGCGCGTCGGAGTGGAAGATCCACCGGCTGGAGAACGGCCAGGTCGGATTCAAGGAGCGCGACCTGGTGGACCTGCTCGACCTCTACGGGGTGACCGATCCCGTCGAGGTGGCGAGCCTGATCACGCTTGCACGCGAAGCCAACCAGCCCGGTTGGTGGCAGCACTACGGCGACGTCCTGGCCTCGTGGTTCCGCGCCTACGTCGACCTGGAGAGCGCGGCCACCCTGATCCGCGCCTACGAAGGGCAGCTCGTGCCCGGCCTGCTGCAGACCGAGGACTACGTGCGCTCGGTGATCCGCGGCGCCATGGAGGAGACCCTCGAAGAGATCGAGCACAGGGTGGCGCTCCGGATGGCCAGGCAGACCCTGCTCGAACGGCCCGACGCTCCGCGCCTGTGGGTGGTGCTGGACGAGGCCGCGCTGCGCCGCCCGGTCGGTGGTCCCAAGGTGATGCGCGCGCAGCTCGAACGTCTCATCAAGGCCACCGAGATGCCCAACGTCACGCTCCAGGTCATCCGCATGCGGGACGGCGCGCACCCCGCCATGGTGGGATCCTTCAGCATCCTGCGATTCGCCGACGCGGACCTCCCCGACGTCGTCTATGTCGAGCACCTGACCAACGCGCTCTACCTCGACAGGCGCGAAGACGTCGAGCAGTACCTCCATGTCATGGAAGCCGTCAGCGTCCGCGGCCAACCCCCCAGCAGGACCGCGGAGATCCTCGACGAGATAGTGAGAGAGGTCTGAATGTGCCAGGTCTACAACGGCATGTCCTCGACTGAGCTGCGGGACGTGCAGTGGCGCAAGAGCGCACGGAGCAGCGCCCAGGGAAACTGCGTGGAGGTGGCCAGCCTGCCCGGCGGCGAGGTGGCGATGCGCAACTCTCGCCATCCCGACGGACCGGCGCTAGTGTTCACCTATGGTGAATTCGAGGCGTTCGTGCTGAGCGCCAAGGACGGCGACTTCAACAACCTGTTGCGGTGACCCGACCGACCAGTCCGGCGAAACGGAGGACACCGTGACCGACCACGGCTGGACCGAGGACATCAACACCTGGGTGGCCCATCCTGCGCGGATCTACGACTACTACCTCGGCGGCAAGGACAACTTCCGGGCGGACCGCGAGACCGCGGAGATGGCGCTGGCCGCCACGCCGTCGGTTCGCGAGATGGCCAGGGAGAACCGCGCCTTCCTGCGGCGCGCGGTGGAGTTCCTGGCCCGCGAGGCTGGCATCGGTCAGTTCCTCGACATCGGCACCGGCCTGCCGACGCAGGGCAACGTCCACGAGGTCGCCCAGTCGATCAACCCGGAGGCGCGGGTCGTCTACGTGGACAACGACCCGATCGTGCTCGCGCACAGCCGCGCGCTGCTGGACGCCCCGAATACCGCGGTCATCCTCGGGGACCTGCGCGAGCCCGGGGCCATCCTCCAGGAACCCGAGGTCAGCAAGCTGATCGACTTCGACCGCCCGATGGCGATCCTGCTGGTCGCCGTCCTCCACTTCATCCAGGACGGGGACGATCCGGGCGCGATCACGGCGCGGCTCCGCGACGCCGTGGCGCCTGGCAGCTACCTGGCGGTCTCGCACGGCACCACCGACGTGCAGCAGGCACGGCCCGAGATCGCCGACAAGGTCGTGCGCGCCTACCAGCGCAGCTCCGCCCCGGTCAGGCTGCGCTCGCGGGACGAGATCGCGGCGTTCTTCGGCGACTTCGAGCTGGTGGAGCCCGGACTCCAGCAGATCCAGGATTGGCGGCCGGATGGCCCGGCTGCCGCGGTTTCGGGCGGGATCTACGGGGGGGTTGGGCGCAAGCGCTGAGGAACCGATCCGACCGCCGACAGCGGCGGGTGGCCCCGACCTTCTACTCTTGGGGCATGGACACCGATCGTCGGGCAGCGTCGGAGACGACGACCGGGCGCCGGGTGGGGGGCCGCACCATGGCGCTTCGCATCGCGCTTCAGGTCGCGGCCGTCGGCGTGGTCGCGTACTTCTTCATCCGGGAGCGCTCGCTGTTCGCCGGCTTCGGCGCGACCCTGTCGAGCCTGACCTGGTACTGGGTGGTGCTGGCCTTCGCCGCCGAGCTTGCGTCGGTGCCCCCGCTGGCCGAGGCTCAGCGCATGCTGCTGCGCGCCGGCGGCGTCGAGACCAACCGGTTCCAGGTAAACCTGGTCACGCTGGCCAGCAACGCGATCTCGCTGTCGGTGCCGGCCGGCGTGGCGGTCGCGGAGGGCTACTCGTTCACCAGGTATCGGCGCCTCGGCGCCGACACCTCGGTCGCCGCCTGGAGCGAGCTGGCCGCTGGGGCGATCGCCTTCTGCGCGCTGGCGGCGCTGGCGCTGGTCGGCGCGGTGATCGCCGGGGGCGGAGCCGGGGCCATCCTGCTGCCGCTCCTGTCGGTGGTGTTCGCGGGTTCGGCCGGCGCGGCCCTCCTGTTCCGGTACCCCCTCTTCCTGGTCCGGGGGCTGAACTGGATGCAGACGCACCTCGGGCCGGTCGGCAGCGTGGTGGACAGGCTGTCGAGGGGGTTCTGCCAGACGGCCCGCTCGCTCAAGCACGTGCGCCCCTCGATGGCCCTGTGGACCTCCGTCTGGGGGCTGTCGGCGCTCAACTGGGTCCTGGACGCCATCTGCCTGGCGCTGGCGTTCAAGGCGGTCGGCAGCCGGATCCCCTGGGGCGCGGTGCTGCTGGCCTTCGCCGGCTCCAAGGTCGTGACCAGCATCGGCATCACCCCCGGCGGCCTGGGCATCGTCGAGGGCGGGCTGGTGGCCACCTTCGTCGCCTACGGCCTGCCCGGCGCCGACGCCGGCGCCGCCGTGCTGGTCTACCGCGCCCTCACCCTGATCGGCCTGGTCGGCATCGGCTGGCTCTTCGTCGCCCTGCTCGCCTTCGAGGACCGCCGCGCCGCCGAGCGCCGCCCTGCCCGCCGCTCCTGACGAGCCGGTCGCGCCCGGGCGCTCCCCAGCCACCCCGCCGCACAGGCGCACCGGCGCACCGGCGCATCCCCACCGCCCCAAGTGCCGATTTCGGTCGGCCGCCTGGTGCACGAACGCCGTGCCGTTTCGCTTGCCTGCTATGGCTGGCCACCACCGATCTTCAAGCCTGGCGCCTGGTCCCAGCCCACCAGCGCCAGGATCCGGCGCACGTACGGCGCCACCCCGTCGAGGACCAGGTACCGCCCGGCGGGCATGCGCCTGGCCTCCTCTGTCAGCAGCCGCAGCCCGGCCACGTCGATGAACTCGAGCGCTGTCAGGTCCAGGTGCACGTCACCACTGGTCTCGACCACGCCGGCGAGGGCGGCGGCGAGCGAGGAGAGGTTGGAGCGGTCCACCTCGCCCTGCAGGCGCAGCCCGGGCGGCGAGCGCCGGCGGGTGATCCGCAGTCCCTGGTCATAGACCTCGGAGACGTCGCCGTCGCCGTTGGGCGCACCGCGTCCGCGGCGGGCCGCCGGGGGTTGGCGATCGCGCGCACCGCCGGAGCCGCCCCGAGGCCGCTGCCTGGTCGAGCGCGTCACGGCCGGCAGCGGCCGACCGGCCACCACGTCCCGGGCCAGCTCCTCAACCGGTCGGCGCCGGGAACGCGCGACCGCCCGCAGCCGCTCGAACGCCTCCCGCACGCTCAGGTCCTCACGGCCCATGAGCACGCCCTTGGCCTGCTCGACCACGATCCGGTGCTCCAGCGCGTGCTCCAGCTGGCCGGTCCGCTCCGCCTCCAGCGCGGCGATCTGCTCCACCAGCGCCTTCTCGCGCTCGAGCTGGGCGCGCAGTGCCCGCTCCGCCTCCACCGTGCGGCCGGCCGACAGCCGCAGCTCCAGCTCGTCGGCCACCATCGTGGCCAGGTCCGCCAGCGCCGCCAGATCGTCCGGGTCGACCTGCCTTGGCTGGACGTCCATGACGTCGACCGTGCCGATCCGGTAGCCGTCGGGTGTCGAGATCGGCCAGCCGGCGTAGAAGCGCACGCCGAGCTCGGTCACCAGCGGGTTGGCGCTGGCCGCCGGGTCGGCGGCGGTGTCCGGGACGAGGTGGGCGCCGCGGTGCAGGATCGCCGAGGCGCCCAGGCCGGGCGCCCGTGGTGTCTGCCGCTGGTCGAGCCCGCGGTGGGCCTTGAACCAGACCCGCTCCTCGTCCACGAAGCTGACGGTCGCCAGCGGCGCGGCCAGCACGCGGGCCGCCAGGCTGGCCACGCGGTCGAAGGCGCGGACCGGTGGGGTGTCCAGGATGCCGTAGCGGCGCACCGCCGCCAGGCGCGCCGGCTCTTCGGGCGGTGGATGCACCTCGGTCGCGTCGATCCTGGTCACCGTGCCCCCCCTTCCACCCTGAGCCATGCTAGCAACCCGCTACGCGCCGGCCTCCAACGCTCTAGCGACCCTCTGGCGATCTGTAGCGCCCTAGGGCACCCGCGGCCACGCGGTGACGCTCGGTCTCGAAGCGATCACGATTTGACGACGGTTGCCCCATCTCCTACGGTGTGCGAGTCATCCCCCAGTGACGCCCTCCCACCGCAGGTCGCTGCGCACCGCCATCCCTCCCGCTGACGCCACGCGTCCGGCGCGCACGCGCTCGCCCGGAACGCGCTGGTTAAAGGCAACCGTTCCCCGCCGTTTGGAGCAGTGTGTCTGGTCAAGCCCCGGTCGGTCACGCGATCATCTCCCCGCGGTCTCCAAACGCCCGGACCCGCGGGCCGATCCCCGTTCACGCGCGGGCTCCCGAGCCGGAGCCTTCCCCGCCAGGGCGCGCCGCCACGCGGGCCCCGCACTGGCGGCGCCCGCTGCTGCGGCAGCCGCGCTACGTGCTGGCGGTGCTGCTGGCGGCTCCGGCGGTGGCCGGCGCCATCGCCGTGCTGTGGCTGTGGTGGCTCGGCACCCGGGGGCTCGGGATCCGGGGGGTGGCCGACGGGCTGATCATCGGGGGCCGCATCACCGGGCTGCTCGGTGCCTACCTGCTGCTGGTCGAGGTCACCCTGATGGCGCGCATCCCCTGGCTGGAGCGGCGCATCGGCTCCGACTGGCTGGTCCGCGTGCACCGCTGGCTTGGCACTTATCTGGTCACCACGCTGATCGCCCACGCCGGGCTGCTGATCGGCGGGCTCACTCTGCTGGACCGCGTGCCCGCCGGCATGGAGGCGTCCACGGTGGTGCTCACCTACCCCGACGTGCTGATGGCCACCGTCGCCCTGGCCCTGCTGATCCTCGTCGGGACCCTCTCGGGCCGCGCCCTGCGCAGGCGGCTCGAGTACGAGACCTGGCATTTCGCGCACCTGTACGCCTACCTGGCGGTGGCGCTGGCGTTCGCCCACCAGATCGTGATCGGCACCGACCTCCAGTACCGCAGCGCCCGGATCGCCTGGAGCGGCGCGCACGTGCTGGTGGCGGGGTGCGTGATCTGGTTCAGGCTGTGGCGGCCGCTGAAGCTGACCATGCGCCACCGGCTGCGCGTGTACCGGGTGGTCCGCGAGAGCGACGACATCGTGTCGATCTACGTGACCGGCCGCCGGCTGGACCTCCTCCGAGCCGAGGCAGGGCAGTTCTTCCGCTGGCGCTTCCTCACCCGGCACGTGTGGGTGCAGGCGCACCCCTTCTCGCTGTCGGCCGCGCCCACTCCGCGCATGCTGCGCATGACGGTCAAGGCGGTCGGCGACCACACCCGCGCGCTCCAGGACCTGCGGCCGGGGGTGCGGGTGATCGCCGAGGGCCCCTACGGCGCGCTCACCGGCGTGCAGCGGACCCGCCGCCGCGTGCTGCTGATCGGCGCGGGCATCGGCATCACGCCGATGCGCGCCCTGCTGGAGGCCATGCCCGGCGGGCCCGGCGACATCGCCCTGGTCTTCCGCGGCGCCTCCTCGGAGGGCGTGGTCTTCAAGCGTGAGCTGGAGGAGCTGGCCGCCAGGCGCCGGGCGATCGTGCACCTGATCCTCGGTCCCCGCGTCACCTGCTGCTCGCGGCACGACGCGCTGTCCGCCAAGCGGCTGCGGACCCTGGTCCCCGACGTGGCGCGGCGCGACGTGTACCTGTGCGGTCCCCCCGGCGTGCTGGAGGCCACCCGCGAGGCGCTCCGCGACGCTGGGGTGCCGCGCCGGCGCATCCACATCGAGCGGTTCGACTACTGACGGAGGCGACCGTGACCCGCGCGCTCATCTGCCTGGTCGCCACAGCCTTCGCGCTCACGCTGCTGCTGGCCTACCGGGTGCCGGACATCCCCCTGGCCGCCCCGGTCGATCGGGCGGTGACCTCCAACCCGCCGAAGGGGTCGGCCACACCGGCCGCCGCGGCCGGCAGGCCGCGGAAGACCGGCTGGTGGATGTCCGACAGCGGCGCGCTGGAGGTGGTCGGGCCGCCGGCCGGCTGGTCCTACGGGCACGTCCAGGTGGAGGTCACGCTCAAGGACCGGCGCATCCTCGACGTGGCCGTGGTGGACATGGCCACCACCAACCCGATCTCGCGCTACCGCAGCCGCGCGGCGGTGTCGCGGCTGCGTGGCGAGGTGCTGTCCGGCCAGGACGCCGGGGTCGACGTGGTCACCGGCGCCACCTCCACCAGCAACGCCTACCTCCACTCGCTCCAGGCCGCACTGGACATGGCCCATGCTGCGACACGTGCTCGGTAGACGGCCCGCCGCCAGGGCCCAGCCCCAGCCGCCGCGCCGGCCGGCGGACGGCGGCATGCGCTCGTGGGTCGAGCACATCATGGGCACCGCGATCAGCATCGCCACCTGGACCGAGGAGGGTCCCGACCAGGCCCTTCGGACGGCCAGAGGCCTGGAGGCGGCCTTCGCGGAGCTGCGCCGCGCCGACGAGCTGTTCTCGCCGTTCAAGCCGTCCAGCCAGGTCAGCCTGCTCCGGGAGGGCGCGACCTCGCTGGAGCGCTGCGATCCCGACGTGCGCGAGGTGCTGGCGCTCTGCGAGCGGCTCCGGCACGTGACCCGCGGGTACTTCGACGCCTACGCCGCCGGCCCCGACCAGCTCGACCCCTGCGGGCTGGTGAAGGGTTGGGCCGCGCAGCGTGCCTCCGACGTCCTGGTCGAGGTCGGCGTGCCGACCCACTACGTCAGCGCCGGCGGCGACGTGCGCCTGCGTGGCCAGCCGCACGGCGACCGGCTATGGCGCGTGGGCATCGCCGACCCGCACCGGCCCGGCGAGCTGCTGGCCACCATCCACTCCAGCGACCTCGCCGTGGCCACCTCCGGGATCGCCGAGCGCGGTGCCCACGTGCTGGACCCCCACCGCGGCGCCCCCGCCATCGAGCTGGCCAGCGTGACCGTGATCGGGCCGAGCCTCAGCCTGGCGGATGCCTACGCCACCGCCGCGGTCGCGATGGGCACGCCCGCGCTCGAATGGCTGGAGACGATGGACGGCTACGAGGCGCTGCTGGTCGACGCCGGCGGCGACGTCCGCTGGACCCCCGGGTTCCCGTAGCACCCCGGCGGAGTTAGCCTTGGCGGGTGGCTGTCGATGAGGCGCCAGTCGGGGCGCCGGCGCGGCGAAGGAGCTGAGGCGGATGAAGGACGGAAAATTCGTCTTCGATGCACACAGCGGGTATTGGGACGCGAGCGCCGAGAACTGTAAGAACCGTTTCGGCGACGCCTTCATCGAGACCTTCTACGCGTTCCACACCGGGTTCAACCCGCCCGATCCGAAATGGACGATGGACTACGAGCGCCAGTTCCGCAAGGTCGACC
>WNGE01001467.1_pt1 | contig 58158 bp, 62 predicted proteins | sample 5400651 | NCBI WGS metagenome assembly WNGE01 (sample SAMN13153370, study PRJNA577476) | soil metagenome | isolation source: 60 cm soil or saprolite under grassland replicate 2 | place: USA:California | collected 2016-06-15 | reverse complement strand
CCTACCACGCGGCAAGTCCCGCCATCGACCGCGCTCCCTTGACCCACGCGAACAGACGTCCGATAGTCACCGCGCGAGGCGACCCACTCAGCCAGGGCCACTCAGCCGAGGCCGCTCACCAGACCGGGCCGCCATACAACCAGGAGGCTTTCCATGCCGCGCATCGTCGACCACGTCATCCAGCCCAAGCTCGGCTTCGGCCTCGTCGTCAGGAAGGGACAGACCCTCCGCATCACGGATCTCGAGGGCAAGCAGGTGGTCGACATGGCGCTTTTTAACGCCGACAACCCGCGAGAAAAATTGTCCACGTCCAATTCACGGACCCGCTACGTCCCCAAGCCCGGCGCCGACTATGTCCCGCGCGACAAGCTCACGGAGGGCGACACCCTGATGTCGACCCTGTGCCGCCCCATGATGACCTTCGTGAGGGAAACGCCGGAGCCCAAGGGGGTGCACGACACCCACAACCGCATGTGCAACCGCTTCCTCTACGAATCGTACGGGGTGGGGCCCCGTGACGGCTGCCACGAGAACATCAGTAAGGCGGTGGCTCCCTACGGCCTCCTTCCCGAGGACATCCCCGACACCATGGACCTCTTCATGAACTACCACCACGACTGCGCGCGGGGCCGCTGGGTCATCGGGGAGCCCGTGTCGAAGCCCGGCGACTACGTGGAGTTCAGAGCGGAGATGGACTGCATCGTCGGACTGTCCAACTGCCCTCTGGACGTCCTCGTACCCTGCAACGGATACCACTGCACCCCCGTCAAGGTCGAGGTCTACGCCGCGGAGTAGCCTCTACCCGATCCCTACGGCAGGAGCTTCTGCAGTCCCGCCAGGTACGTGGTCAGGCGATGCGCGTATGCCACTTCGAGCGGCTTGAACCCGCCATAAACCAGCACCTCCTCGCCCGTGTGCTTGTAGAGCGGGGGGAGGGGGACCTGGGGCACCACATCCATGAAGTTGACCACGCGATAGCAGATGGGAACGACCCCGCGGTAGGCGTCCGAAAAGTCCGGCGCGCCCGTTCGCGGGCCGGCCAGTGTGTAGAGCTCGGTGGCGATGCCGGTCGTCTTCGCCAGCTCGAAGCCGGACAGGATGGCCACGGCCGCGCCCAGGCTGTGCCCCGTCACGAGAATCCGCTGCACGCCCTTGCAGGTGGCGAGCAACTTGGCCACGCTCTGGCGCACGTGCTCGTAGACGAGCTGAAAGCCCATGTGCACGTGGCCGGATCCGGCCACCGCCATGTAGGCGATGGCGATGGCATCCAGATCATTGATCCAATCCCAGATCGACTGGGTGCCGCGAAAGGCCACCAGCGCCGTCTTCGCCGCCTCGTTCCATGCCACGAGCCCGAACACCTTGCTCTCCGACAGCATGCCGGCGGCGATTTCGTGCAGCTTGGCGTCGGTGAGCGCGGCCACCGTCGTGGCCGCCCGCGGATCGGCCTCGATGGCGCCCACCAGCGTGTAGCCGGCGGGGAGCGGAGGCGCGTGGACGGTCATCATCAGGTAGGAGGAGGTGGCGGCGGGATAGATCACGTCGATCATGAAGCGAGGATCGAAGGGCATCGTGGTCTCCTTGTCAGATCCCCAGGTAGGCCTTCCGGACGAGCTCGCTGTCGAGCAGCTCGCGGCTGCTCCCCTCCAGCACCACGCGTCCCGTCTGGAGCACGTAGCCTCGAGTGGCGAGGTCGAGGGCGGCCGGCACGTTCTGCTCGACGAGGAACATGGCCAGTCCCTCCGCGCGGTGAATCTGGGCCAGCGCTTCCAGGATCGAGTCCACGAGGCGCGGCATGATCCCGAGGCTCGGCTCGTCGAGCATGAGGAAGCGTGGCCTCGACATGAGGGCGCGGGCGATGGCCAGCATCTGTCCCTCCCCGCCGCTGAGAGTACCCGCACGCTGGCGCGCGCGCTCTCGGAGAATGGGAAAGAGGGTGTAGGTCCGGTCGAGCATCTCCCGCCGGTGCGCGGCGTCCGTGTTGGTGAACGTGCCGAGGCTCAGATTGTCGGCGACGGTCAGGCGGCTGAAGAGCCGTCGCCCCTCCGGCACGAGGGCCAGGCCCAGCTTGATCCGGTCGGGAGCTTCGACCTCGGCCACCGCCTGCCCGGCGAAGCGGATCTCTCCGCGACGTGGCGGCACCAGGCCGGCGATCGTCTTCAACAGCGTGGTCTTCCCGGCGCCGTTGGCCCCGACCAGCGCCACGATTTCGCCCGGCCTCACCTGCAGCGACACGCCCTGGAGGGCGAGCACACCGGCCCCGTAGGCCACGTGCACATCGCGCACGTCGAGAAGGGGCTCCTCCCCTCGCCCCCGCTCAGGGTCGGTCACGCCGGTGCTCGCCGAGGTAGGCCTTGATCACCTGCTCGTTCCTCACGATCTCCTGGGGCGGGCCTTCCACGAGCTTCTGGCCGTATTCGAGAACGATGACCCGCTGGGACAGCGGCATCACCACCTCCATGACGTGCTCCACCACGCAGAGGGCCACCCCGAGCTCGCTGTGGATCCGGCGCACCAGCTGCACCGCCTCCGCCGTCTCGGTCGGGGTGAGTCCGGACATGGCCTCGTCGAGCAGGAGCATACGAGGCTTGGTGGCGAGGGCCCGCGCGATCTCCAGTCGCTTCTTGTCGGCGAGGGTGAGGTTGGCCGCCGCCATGCCTGCCTTGGCCGCGAGGCCGCTGAACTCCAGGAGGCGCAGGGCCCGCGCGCGCGCTTCCCCGACCCGGTTGGTGCGCTTGAGCGCGCCGCAGATGACATTCTCGAGCACGGTCATGCGCCCGAACGTTCGCACGAGCTGCCACGTTCGTGCGATGCCGTGGCCGCACACGCTGGCGGGATGGGCGTTCGTAATGTCGATGCCCCCGAGGAGGATCTGTCCCGCTTCCGGGTGCATGTAGCCCGTGATGCAGTTGAAGAGCGTGGTCTTCCCCGCACCGTTCGGCCCGATCAGGCCGACGATTTCTCCCGTACCGATGGTGAACGACACGTCCTTGTTGGCGATGAGCCCGCCGAATCGCTTGGTGACCGCCCGCAGCTCGAGGAGGGTCGACATGGTCAGGCGAGGCGCCGGAACCACCGGCTCCACGGCAGCGACAGGAGCCCCGTGGGCCGGAGGGCCGCGATCAGGATGATGATGAGGCCGTACACGATCAGGTCGATGCCGCGGCCGGCCAGTGGCCCCGTGCCGAGCGTCGTGCTCATGATCTGCGAGATGGGAATCAGGATGATCGCGCCCAGCACCGGCCCCCACAGACGTCCGATCCCGCCCACCACCGTGGCCATCATGGGCAGGGTGCTCCAGTTGAGGTCCAGGACCTGCTCGGGAAAGACGGCGAGGGCCCAGAACCCGTAGAGCACGCCGCCGGCGGCGAACACACCCGCGGTGATGCAGCGGGCGATGACCTTGTAGAGGCGGCTGTCGATGCCGATGCCTTCCGCGCCTTCCTGGTCGTCGCGGATGGCGCGGAAGTAGAAGCCGAGCTTGGAGCGCTCCACCAGGCGGGCGAGGGCGAGAGCGAGGAGGAAGAGGCCGAGGGCCGCGTAGTAGTAGCCGAGCGCCTTGGTGCGGCCGGCGAACTGAAGGCTCGCCATGGACCGCAGCGTGCTCTGCCCCGTCTCCACGGGAATGAAGAGGCCGCGACTGCCGTTGATGAATTCCCAGGTGGCGCCGATGGGTTGCGCGATCATCCAGATGGCCACGGTGGAAATGGCAAAGTAGTGTCCGCGAAGCCGGGTGAGCGGATACGTCACGAGGGCGCAGACGAGCATGGCCACGAGCACGGCCACCGGCATACCGAGCCACGGGCTCAGCCCCACGTGAATGAAGAGGAGGGCTGCCACGTAGGCGCCGACGGCGAAGAACACCTGGGGCCCGAAGTCGAACTGCCCCGTCCAGCCCCCGATGACGTTCCAGCCGATGCCGAGCATCGCGTTGAGCAAAACGAGGAAGCCGATGGTCTGGTAGAAGGGATACCCGCCGAGCTGGAGCACGATCGGGTAGACCACGGCCAGGAGGAGCCCGGCCCCGAGGACCAGCCTAGAAGCGGCCAAAGAGGCCCTGAGGTCGGAAAAGACCGATCAGCAGATACGATCCGAAGACGAATGCGTCCTTGAAGGCGGGAGGGAGGTAGACCGTGGTCACGCTCTGGATCACCCCGACCACGAGCGCGGCGAGGAGCGTCCCGAGGATCGAGCCGAAGCCGCCGAGAGCGACGATGGCATAGGCCAGCACCGTGAAGGGAAAGCCCACCTGGGGAGAGACGGCGAAGAAGTTGGCGAGGATGCATCCCGCCACGGCCACGAGGGCCGCCCCCAAGCCCCAGGCCACGGCGAACATGCGCTGCGGCCGGATGCCCACGAGCATGGCCGCCTCGCGGTCCTCCGCCGTTGCCTGGAGGGCCAGGCCGAACTCCGTCCGGTCGATCAGAAAGTAGAGGGCGAGAAAGAGGACGAGGGCGAGGAGGGCGCCGATGAGGAGAGGAACCCCCAGGTTGACGCCGAGGATGTGAAGATTCGAGCCGCTCAGCCGGGTGAGCATGGTGTTCGACAGGTACTGATAGTCGCTCGTGAACACCGCCACGGCGGAGTTCTGGATGAGGAAGAGCAGGCCGACGGTGGCAAAGATCTGGGTGAACGGGTCGCCGCGCTGGACGCGCCGCATGAGCAGGCGATAGACGAGCACGCCGGTCCCGTACATGGCGAGCCCGATGGGGACGATGGAGAGGAGAGGGTCGAGGCCATAGGTGACGCTGAGCCACCACGCCCCGAACATCCCGAGCATCAGGAATTCGCCGTGGGCGAAGTTGATCATCTCCATCAGGCCCCAGATGATGGTGAGCCCCACCGCCACGAGGGCATAGAGGAAACCCATCTGGAGCCCGTTGACGACGGCCTGGAGGAGGAGCGTCACGGGCCGGCGATCAGCTCGCGGGCTTGGGCTTGCTGTCCCGCTCCTGCCAGCTCGGGGAGGGGAAGATGATCTTGAAGTTCGCCCGCTTCGCGAGCTCCCACGGCCAGATCGTGTGCTTCTCACCGTCCCAGCCGATCTGGGTCACCACCCCGGTGGCCAGCTCGTTCTGGTGGTTCTTGTCGAAGCGCACGCCCTTGTAGTCGATGATGAGCTGGTCGGGGCTCATATTGGTCTCGCCGGCCGCCTTGGCGATGGCCGCGGGGTCTACCGACTTCGCGCGGTTGATGGTGTCGGCCATCCAGAGGAGGCCCGTGATCTCGCGCATGGCCAGCTCGCCCATGTTCTGCCCGCGACTGTACTTCTTGTAGATCTCGTTGACCTTCTTCCAGCTCGGCCGATCGTGGACGAGATCGATGGCCGTAGGATCCCGGCCGAGGAATCCGACGCCGCCGTTGGTCTTCTTCTGCGCCTCGAGCCACGTCTGGTCCGAGTAGGCGCCGTTGCTCGTGGCCACCACCTTGGGCATGAAGCCCGCGCGCTTCGTGTCGCCCTGGAACACGGCCGTCTCGGGCGGGTACTGCACGAGGAAGAGGACGTCCGCGTTCGCGGCCTGCAGCCGCTGGACCTCGGAGGCGAGCGTGGTCGCCCCCGTCTTCGTCGTGAGGTCGAGGACGATCTGGAATCCGGACTGGGGCGCCAGCTCCGACGCCACCTTCCGGTTGTCCTGGCAGAAGAGGTTGTCGCAGGTGAGGAAGGCGATGGTCTTGAGGTCAGTGGGCCCGCCGTGCTCCCGCCACTCCCGGAGGAACGAGAAGACGCTCGCCACCATGGTCTTGTCGTGGGGGCCCGTCCGCCAGAACCACTTGAGGCCTTTCTCGGTCAAGGTCGGCGAGGCGCAGGGGTGACAGGCCATCGGGATGCCGTAGCTCTCCGCGATGGGCTGGACGATGGAGGTATTGCCGCTGGTGCCCTCGGCGTTCAAGAAGTGGATCTTGTTCACGGTGATGAGCTGCTCGGCGATGGTGCGCGCGAGGTCACCGCGGCTCTGATCGTCGCGCACGACCAGGGTCATCTTGGCTCCCCCGAGCCCGGGGAATCCTTTGCCGGGCCCGAGGGGTACCGAGAGATCCGGATAGTCGTTGTTGACGATGTCCTCGACCGTCTGTCCAGCCCACAGATACTGCTGGCCGAGGCTCGCGAAGTTGCCGGTCAGCGGCAGGACTTCGCCGATGAGTACCTCCGGTACGTTGGCCGCCGTCACGGGACGGTAGGCGAGGACGGCGACCAGGAGAAGACCCGCTACCGCGGTTACTAAAAGAACAGCTACGCGTCGCATAGATCCCCCTTTAGGGTCGAAACAGCGCGGGAACAGGTCACCCTCCTCCTGGTCGCCCCGCCCTTGCTACTGCAGCGGCGAGAAAGACGACGGCATCATGAGCTTGTTGCTCTGCGCGAGGAGCTCGTCGCCGCCGCCCGGAGGCGGCCACACCCCGGCCTTTCGCGCCTGCTCACGCACGGCCAGCCGCTGATCCATGCTCTTGTACGCCCAGATGTGCACGAACCGATTGGCCTGGCCGAACTCCGTGCCGCCCGCGAGGACGATGGGCGACAGCTTCGCCCGCTCGCCGATCTTCCCTTCCCACCGCTTCATGACGCCCGGGAGCGAGCCCGGGGCCAGGCTGTAGCTGCGCATCTCGAAGATCGGGCCCACCGTGCCGGGCGTGATCTCGGGAATGAAGGGGAAGGGCGTGATGAGCTGCACGTCCTGGTTGAGGACGAACTCCCCGATCTTGGGCGGCCAGTTCGGATCCTTCACCGCCTCCGCGCGGATGCGGGTGCGCTCGGTGAGGTCGGTGTAGGGCCACACCTGAACGATTTCGTTGAGGGGGCCGACCTCGGTGTGCCAGAAGGCGGCGAGCGGGGAATACTTCTTCCGGTACTCGTAGGCCTCGGCATAGCGCTTCTCGACCTCGGCCAGGCTGCGGGTCTTCAGCGTGTAGGTCCGGATCTCGTAGATCATGGCAGAGCCTCCATTCGGGTGACGGGAGCACGGCACGGCTCGACAGGCGCCGAGAATGTGCCGAAAGCGCCGGCGCGTCAAGGGGCCCTCGGGGGACCCTCCCGGCAGACCCGGCTTCCCTTCTCACGGGAGTCGATGCCTTGGAGCGCGCCGCGCAGAACCTGGGGGCGACGCCGCTTCAGACCTTCTGGCGGGTGACCTTGCCGCTGCGGCGACCCGGGATCGTGGCGGGGGCCATCTTCGCCGCCATCATCTCGTTCGGCGAGCTCGCGGTGACCCTTCTCATGGCGGGCGCCCGCACCACTACCCTGCCGCTGCGCATCTTCAACTACACCGAGTACAATTTCGATCCCACCATCAACGCCGTCTCGACGATCTTCGTCGTCCTCGCCCTCGTCCTGATCATTGCCCTCGATCGGTTGATCGGCCTCGTGCGAATCGGCTGAGCTACGACGGCTTCGGCGTGCTGAGGGGGAGATAGGCTCGGCCCGCCGAAGAGCCGCCGTTGACGGCCAGCACCTCCCCCGTGATGAAGTCAGCGAGAGGCGAGGCAAGGAAGAGGGCCGCGTGGGCGATATCCTCGGGCTTGCCGATGCGCCCCCACGGGATGGAACGCGTGAGGGTCGCCACGTACTCGGGAGTGAGCGGCGACACTTCGCCCTCCACCTCGATGAGTCCGGGCGAGATGCAGTTGACGTTGATGTGGTGCTTGGCCATCTCGAGGGCCAGCACCTTGGTGAACATGACCACGCCCGCCTTGGAGGCGCAGTAGTGCGAAGCGCCCTGGCGCCCGCTCTGGGCGGCCCCGGAAGACAGGGTGATGATCTTGCCCCGCGTGCCGCGGGCCACCATGGAGCGGGCAGCGGCCTGGCAGGTGAGGAACACGCCGCGCACGTTGGTCTCCATCACGCGATCCCACTCCTCCGTGGTCATCTCGAGCACCGGCGTGTTGGGATAGATACCCGCGTTGGCCACCGCCACCGTCACCGGCCCGAGGGCGCGCTCGGCGCCTTCGAGAAACTCCGCCGTCGAGCGCGCATCGCGCACGTCCACCGTGCGCGTGTAGACACGGGAGGAGCTACCGAGCCCGGCCGCGGTGCGCACGACGGCCGTCTCGCGGAAGTCGCCGAGGGCGACCCGGGCCCCCGCATCGTGGAAGGCTTTCGCCATGCCGGAGCCGATCCCCGCCCCCGCGCCGGTGATGAGTACCACGTGATCCGTGAAGTCGAGCATGTCAGGGCGCTCCGTGACCGCGTGGACCAGCGTGACTCATTCCGTTGCTCCTGCGCCGCCCGCGCCTGGACGTGGCGGCGTCCATGAGTGCTATGTGACCGGGTCGTCGCCCTCGTCTCTGAGGATCTGACGGGCGAAGTAGTTGAAGGTCGCCTCGATGGCCTTGGGTTTCAGTCGGTACTGTCGAGCCTCCCGCGCCCGCTCGGGCCGGATGGGTTTGATGGGGCCGATGGTCCTCGCGCGAATTTGCATCTTGGCCGCCCGCTCCATGAACACGGCCAGCACCGCGGCTTCCTCGATGGTGGGGCAGGCCACGAGCTGCCCGTGGTGCGCGAGGAGGACAGCGCGCTTCTCGCCGAGGGCCCGGGAGATGATCTCGCCCTCCTCGTCCCCGAAGGGCACCCCGGGCCATTCCGGGAGGTAGGCGCAGTCCTCGAAGAACATGGTGGTATCCATGTGGGCGACCGCCAGCTCCTCTCCCACCATCGAGAGGGCGGAGACATACGGCGGATGCGTATGGAGAATGCATCGCACATCGGGGCGCGCCCGGTAGACCCAGAGATGGAATCGCATCGATGGGTTGGGCATCCCGTCGCCCTCGACAGGATTGAGGTCGTCGTCGACGAGGAGCAGATTGCTCGCCCTCACCTCGTCGAGACCGTAGCCGAAGCGAGCCGTCCAGAAGGTGCCCGGTCGCTCGCCTCGGGCCGTGATCTGCCCCGCGAGCGCGGACTCGTGCTCTTCGCGCGCCAGCATGCGGCCGGCCAGGGCCAGCTTCTGACGCACGTCATAGTCGGCGGAGAGGAAATGCCTCGCCATCTCGTCCGACGCGCGCTGTTCGTAGAACTGCTTGTCCCGCTTCCCCTTGATCATGACGTTCCTCCTCGTGCCGGGGCGGCGAAGCTGAGGGGCAATGCCTCCACGCCGCGCAACACGTAGGAATCGCTCCAGCGCAGCGCATCGGTGTCGAGCCGGAGCTCGGGCAGACGGCGCAGGACGGCGGGAATGGCCAGCCTCGCCTCGAGGCGCGCCAAGGGCGCTCCCACGCAGAAGTGAATGGCGTGGCCAAACGCGATATGCCGGTTGTCCGGGCGCCGCACGTCCAAATCCTCGGGATCGGCGAACTGCTCCGGGTCGCGATTCGCCGCGCTCAGGTTGAGAAATACCCGGGCCCCCCGTCGGATCTGCCGTCCGCGCAGCTCGACGTCCTCCACGGCAATCCGAGTCACGGCCTGGGTGGGGCCATCGTAGCGTAGGAGCTCCTCGACGGCCGAGCCAGCCAGAAGAGGCTCGGCGGCGAGGGCGGCGAGCTCGGACGGGTGCCGAAGCAGCGCCACCAGTCCATTGCCGATCAGGTTCGTCGTGGTCTCATGCCCGGCGAAGAGGAGGAGGACGCAGGTTGCCACCAGCTCGTCCTCGGTGAGCCCGTCCGCCCGCCCTTCCCCGGCGAGGAGGGCGCTCATCATGTCCTCCCGCGGCTCGGCCCGGCGCGCGGTCACCAGAGCGCGGAAGTAGGTGGACATATCCACCATGGCGACTTGAGCGCGCGTGCGTTTGTCCGGGGTGGCCAGCGCGCTCCCGACAAAGGCGGCGAGATCGTCGGACCAGCGCTTGATCCGGTCAAGATCGTCCGCGGAGGCGCCGAGCATGCCGGCAATGACGGCGGCGGGCAGAGGATAGGCGAAATCCGCGATGAGATCCGTCCGTCCCACGGGGACGATCGCGTCGAGGAGCCGGTCCACGAGGTTCTGGATGACCGGCTCCCGGCTCTCGATGGCGCGAGAGGTGAACGCCGTATTCATGACGCCTCGAAGCCGGGTGTGCTTGGGCGGGTCGGTGAACACCGCCCAGTGGCCGAGGCCCTGCAAGAGATCGGCAATGGCCGCGTGGGAGTCCGCCGACAGGTGCTTCGCAAAGGGCGTGATCCGGTCCGCCGAGAAGCGGCGGTCGAGGAGCGCGCTCTTGACGTCGTCGTACCGCGTGAGGACCCAGCCTCCGAGGACATCGCTCCAGTGGACCGGATCCTCCACACGCAGAAGCTGATAACTCGGGAACGGGTCGGCGATGATTTCGTCGCGTCGGGGATCGTAACGAACGGGCATGGGGGGAACCCTCGACGGATACTATCACGCAGCAAGCCGCGGCGGTCCGGGAGACCCCGGGGCAAACGCAGGAACCTGACACGTGTATGTCACATAGAGCGTCCAGTTCGCCACTGATCCTCCACCGGTCCTCCCGCTCGGCGTCATAACTCATTGTTCTCTCAGCTGTCATCCCGGTGGCCTCGCTCTTGCTACTTGGCAAGGGCAACCATACAACCGGAGATGGGGAGGACCATTCTTTGAAATGGCTCAAGCTGCTCGTCGCCATCCTCGTAGTGAGTTCCGTTTTCGTGCGGATTGCCCGCTCGCAACTTGTCCCTGCCCTTCCCTTCGACCCCGTGGCCTACGACGGTCAACAGATGCAACTCGTGGGTGAGATCAAGCAGCTCAAGTCCACCATCTCGCAGCGAGGGAATCCTTACTATCACTTCGTCCTCACCTCCGCCCAGGGCGGAGTTGTGGTGTTCAAGTTCGGGTCGACCAGCTGCCTCGAAGGGCAGCGCGCCACGGTCAAGGGTGTCTTCCACCACGTGTATCAGCGCGGGGGCTACACTTGGGTGGACGAGGTCGACGCCGAGTCCGTCCGCTGCGACTAGCGCCTGCCATTCCCATTTCCGGCAGGGGTTGACGCTCTTGGGAAGTGTCCTTTAGATAGGCGCCCGCCAACCCCCTGATTTCCCTCGCGTGGGCACTGGCTCAGGGCTTGCTCTCTCCTGAGCAGGGCGCCTCGGCGTCCATAGCCACACATCGCGAGGGCGGATATGCGGTTGGCTTCCAAATTCTTCGCCGCGACAACGCTGGTCATCATGGCCCTGGTGGGCGTCGCGGCGTGGAGCCTTCTCGCGGTTGACCATCTGGTGCGGGCGCATCGCGAAATCACCGATCGCTCCTTGCCCGCCCTGCAGATCGAAGTCGCCCTGCAGGAGGTCGTGCCTCGGCTCCTCCGACTCGAGGCGCGCTATCTCGTCATGCGAGACCGCGCCTACGGAGACCTCCTGAAGGAGCGCACGGCGCGTACCGTGGCGGACCTCGGCCGATTGGACCCTCTCCTCACCTCAACCGCCGAGATGACAAGCTATCGCGAAGCCGTGGCGGCTCTCGCGATCTATCAGGAGCTCGTCCACAAGGAGCGCGGGCTGCTCGGCACGCGCGACTCGACGCGGGCCATGAAAATCTCCGAAGGGCCGGCGCGGGCCGCCGCCGACAGGCTGGACCGCGCCCTGGCGAAGCTGACCGAAGCCACCTCGGCGGAGGTGAGCCGGGCCCAGGTCGCCGTGCGGGCGCTCGAGAGCCGCACGTGGACCATGGTGCTCGCCGCGCTCGGGGGCAGCCTGCTCGCCGCCGTCGGCGCCAACGGCTTCGTCGCGTTCCGGCTGACCCGCTCCGTGCGCCAGCTTTCCGCGGCGACGAGACGCGTGGCCGATGGCAGCTTCGCCATGCCCCTGGTCGTGGATTCGAGCGACGAAGTGGGCGACCTCACCCTCGCCTTCAATCACATGGCGGAAGAGCTGCGAGAGGTGGAAGCCCACAAGCAGCAGTTCTTCTCGCAGATCTCTCACGAGCTTCGCAATCCGCTCACCGCTATACGCGCCTCCGCGCAGCTCCTCTTGAGGCGACCGGCGGATGTGCTCGATGCCAAGGGCCGCCACTGGGTCGAGTCGATCGACACCAGCGTGGACCGCCTGCTCAACCTCGTCACGCGGATCCTGGACCTCAACCGGCTCCGGGCCGGCGTGTTCCCGCTCGAGCTACACCCACTCGAGTTGGACAAAGTGGTGGCGCGCGCGCTCGACGTGCTGGGCGCCCAAGCCGAGCAGCAGCGGGTGAGTCTGGAGTCGACGTCGACGGGCCTGGATTTCTCGATCACGGCCGACGAGGACGGGCTCACCCAGGTGATCCTGAATCTGGCCGGCAACGCCATCAAATTCACGCCGCCGGGTGGGGTCGTGCGCGTGGGAGTGACCGATGCCGGGACGCATCTCGAGCTGGCCGTGCGAGACAACGGGCCGGGCATTCCCGCGGCGGACATCCATCGGGTCTTCGAGCCGTACCAGCAGGCACACCAGGGCCGCAAGGGATCGGGGCTCGGCCTGGCCATCGTCAAGGAGCTGGTCTCTGCGCACGGCGGCACGATCGGCGTGGAGAGTGAGGAGGGGAAAGGCACATGCATGACCGTCAGCCTTCCGAAGGCCGCGCCGGCCTCATGAGGCGCCTGATCCTCGTCCTCTCGCTGGGAGCCCTCAGTGCGGGGTGCGCCTCGTCCGGGTGGTTCGCCTCATCCGATGCGGGCCGAGCGACGTCATCCCCGCCCACCGTGGCCCACCCGGACGATCTGCTCCGGGAGGGGCGGCCGCTCGCGGCCCGAGAGTTCTACGCGCGCATCGCCTCTGAGCCGGAGAGGGACGCCACGCACGCGCGCGCCCTCTACTATCTGGCGAGGCTCCTCACCGACCCCGCGACCGGGCCGCGTGACTACCGGGCCGCGCAGCGTGCCTTCGACCGGCTGCTCAAGGAGTATCCGCGGGGTGAGTGGGAAGCGGATGCTCGCGCGTGGAATGCCGTGCTGAGCGACCTGGCCGCGCGCGAGGTGGAGCTCGAAGCCCGCGACGGCGAGCTCGGCGTGCGCGAGGCCGAGCTCGCGCGGCTGAGGGTCGAAGCGGCGAGGCTTGGATCGGATCTGCAGCGCTTGAGGAAGATCGATCTGAACCTCGAGCGCCGACGGTAGCCGAGACTCCCGGCTAGCTCGACTCCAGTCGCCGGAGAAACACCTCGATCTCCTTCTTGGTCTGGAGATCGCCCGTCCCCGTCGCCACCTCGAGCCCCTTGCGATACGCGATCACCGCGTCCTCGCGACGTCCCGCCCGCTCCAGGGCCCGGCCGAGCCCCCGATGGGCCGCGGAGTAGTCGGGCTTGAGGCGGATCGTCTCTTCGTACTCGACGATGGCCTGGTCGGCCTGCCCGGCGTCGAGATAGGCGCCGGCCAGACCGAAGCGGACGACGGGATCGTCCGGCATCAACTCGGCCACTTCCTTGAACTCCTCGATGCGATCCGGTTCGGCCACGCGATTGTCTCCTCGACACATCGTATACCCGGTCCGGGGTCGCTCGGCTCGCTCGTGGCACATCTGATGATCCTCACAATGCCCGCGCGGAGGCGAGCATTCCGCGCTAGGCTTGCCGAATCGTCGACCAAGAGGAGGTGCTCGATGAAATTCGGGCTCTATAGCTCCATCGCCAATCCGCCTCGGGGAGAGCATCTGGAGCGCTCCATCGACGAAGTGATCGCCGAGGCCCAGCTGGCCGAAGCCAGCGGCTTCGATTCGTGCTTCTTCGGCGAGCACCATCAGGACAAGGACGGCTTCCTCCCCTCGCCGCTCATCGTGGCCACCGCGGTGGCCGCCCACACCCGTCGCCTGAACGTGGGCACGTCGGTCATCCTGCTGCCCCTTCACCATCCGGTGCGTCTGGCGGAGGATGTCATCACCCTGGATCTGGTCTCCAAGGGGCGCATCATTCTGGGCGTGGGCATCGGCTATCAGCCCGCGGACTTCCGCGCCTTCAACGTGCCCATGGAGCATCGGGTGACGCTCTTCGAGGAGAGCGTGGAGATCCTGCGCAAGTGCTGGAGCGGCGAGAAGTTCTCCCATGGTGGGACGCACTACACCCTCGAGGACGTGCAGATCCGGCCGCGACCGTTCCAGCAGCCCTCGCCGCCCCTGTGGATCGGAGCCAGCGTGCCCGCCGCCGTGCGCCGCGCGGGCGCTCTCGCCGATGCCTTCGTGGCCACGCCCAGCACCAGTCTCCAGAACGTCATGCGCCAAGTCGACGCGTACAAGGAAGCCGCCGGGAAGGCGGGACGGCCCCCGCGGGTAATCCTCATGCGCGATGCCTGGGTGGCCAAGTCGCGCGCGGAAGCCGAGACGGTGTACGGGCCGGAGGTGATGACCGCATACCAGTACTACTGGCAGAACCGGCTCGCGGAGTTTCGCAATATTCCGCCCGGCACGGAGTTTTCTCTGGCCAATCTCGCCCCCGACCGGCTCATCGTGGGCGATGCCGAGACGTGCGTGCGCGAGTTTCACCGCTGGAAGGACGCGACCAGCGCGGACTATTTCCTCCTGCGGCTGCGCCACGCCCACTCCGGCGGCCCGCCCCACGCGAAGATCATGGACACGATCAAGCTCTTTGGAGACAGCGTGCTGCCCCACTGCCGGTGAGGCTCATGCCCCTCATGCCAGAGGCTCGATCTCGATCAGCGACACGCTGGGCAGGGGCAGACGGGCGCGGAGCTCGAGAGAGCCGGCCCGGATGTTTTCCTCCCGCTCCGGCTCGAGCAGCTCGAGGCGCTGGCGCTCTTTGATGGTCCGAAGCTGGGCGTCCGTCGGGTCCTGCGGCGACCCTTCCTGAGTCCACGCAGTGTGGCTGTTGCTGTGCCGGGCGTCGATGCGCCAGTGGCGGAGCCGGACGCGATCCCCCCCGAACGGTAGATGCTCGACGCGAAGCGTGACGTCCGTCTCCGCCGCGTCGGTCGAGTACTGGTCGTCGGCGTGGCGCCACACGAGCACGGTGACACGATGGCGGTCCTTCATGGTGGCCAGGGCGTCGATCTCCTCGGGCATGCCGGGCTCGCCACCGTCGAGCTGCCCAGGCGGCCACGCGTGGCTCGACTCGGCGGCGATCCTCACCTCACCCAGCCTGGCCAGCATGCGATAGGCATTCAGCACCGGCTTCTCCACCCCTTGGGCGGTGAAGAGGCTGCGCGTGCCCTCGAAGAAGCGCTCGCCCTCGAAGTAGAAGCTCCACGTAGTCGCCTGATCGACGTGGGCGCCGCCCAGGCTGCTCATATCCAGGAGCTTCTTCATGAGCTTGCATTGGAAGACGGGAAAGTAGGCGGTGTTCCGGTACGCGAAGTTCGCGTTGTCGTAGAAGCCCCAGTGGGCGGGCACGGAAGCGTCGCACTCGTCCACGATGCACGGCAGGTCGCGAAACCGCGGATGCGTCTCCACCGCGTCGAGAGCGGTCCGCACCTCGCGCAGCATCTTGAGGCTGGAGGGCGATTGCCGCTCGGGCGCGGGACCCCCGAGGGGCCCGTATACCCGCCACGGAGAGAAGCGCGCACCCTTGGTGTGAAAGGCCACGAAGTCGAGCGGGGCGGACGTCTTCGCGCAATGGGCGAGAAAGCCGCGGAGGAACTCGTTCCCCTTCCGTCCCGGACCCAGATCGCCGGTGGTGGCGGGTCCCCCGACGGCGGCCTCGGGCAGCGCGGCCTTCACGGCGGCGGCCGTCACGTCGTAGAGCGCGTAGAACTCCTCGGGCGTCCCGCGCCAGTAGGTGATATCCGGCTCGTTCCACAGCTCCCAGAGCCAGCCGCGGACGTGCGGGGCACCGTAGCGGGCCACGCAGTGCTCGACCAACGCGCGAACGAGACCGGCCCATTTCGCGTAGTCCTTCGGGGGAAAGGACCAGAGCCCGGCTTCGTAGGGGCTCCACTGCGTGGGGCTCGGCTCGAACCGGAAGCGCGCTTCCGCGCCGTCGGGCACGAGGGCGCGCGGGGTGAAGGCCAGCTCCACCAGCGGACGCAGTCCCGCCTCCACCACCGCGTCGTAGACCTGATCGGCGACGGTGAAGTCGTAGAAGGGACGGCCGGCGGCGTCTTCGTGATAGACATTGCCCGCGCCCATATGCGGCAGGGACCAGCCGATGCCGCTATTGAAAATGTAGTGGGAGCGGACATAGTAGGGCTGCTCGACAAAGCTCCCGATGGCCTCGAGGGCACGCCTGCCCGCCGGGGTGTAGGTCCAGTTGATCTCGTCGTAGCCGAAGCTGGTCCAGATCCGGCGGAGGGAGCCCCGGTTCGCGGCGCAGTCCACGCGCACCCTGGCCTCGGCGATGTGGCCGGTCACGGCGTCATCCTTTCGTGGCGGCGTGGTTGATCCCTTGTGCTCTGGAATGCCCGGGGCGTATAAAGACCGCCTAGCTCGAACACGGCCGCGTCGGAGCCCGCGGGGCTCCGATCGTGCCCGAATCCACCACGGGGGTCAATCGCGAGTCGCGCGCAGACGGGACGCGCTGAGCTCATGACCGAGCGGGAAGCCTTGACGGCTCTTCGAGGCGACGATGTGGCGGAGGCGGCGCGCGCCGCGAACGTCCTCTGGCAGATGTGGCACCGCTCCGGTAACGCCCGGCTCGACGGCCTGCTGCGCGAGGGGATCGAGGCCATGGAGCGTCAGGACCTGGTGGCCGCCGATTCGACGTTCACGCGCCTGATCGACGAGGCGCCGGCCTTCGCCGAGGGGTGGAACAAGCGGGCGACGGTTCGCTACATGGCCGGAGAGTATGCGGCGTCGATCGCCGACTGCCGGGAGACGCTCGCCCGTAATCCCAATCACTTCGGCGCCCTGTCCGGTGAGGGACTCTGCCATCTGGCCCTCGGCCAGTTCGGTGAAGCCGCCGAGCTCTTCCGCCGGACGCTCGCCGTGCATCCACATCTCGGCAGCGCCCGGAACAATCTGCGGGCCGCCCTCAGCGAGATCGTGAAGCTGAACTGATCAGGGCGGGAGAGAGGCCAGCGAAGCGACGCAGCTACTGGCGCGGGCGAGAGCTGCGAGATTTCCGATCGTCTTCCAGAATTGACCCGCGCGCCTCGAGCCCCCGCACCCGGCCCTCGAGTCCGCCAGTGCGGGAATGCTGCTCGTCCATTCTCCGACCCGCTCCCTCATTGGATATGGCCATGAGCTCGGCGAGGCTCCGGATGTCGCCACGAAGCGCCTCGGCGATCACACCAAAATAACGGCGCGTCTCCGCGGCCGATGCTTCGACATGGGCGCGCGTCTCGGACGCCGAGGTGTCGACATAGGCACGTGTCTCCCTTGCCGACGTATCCACGTAGGCGCGCGTCTCGGCGTCACCCGCCCGAATCTCCCCCCGGAGGTCCACGGTCAGTCGCCCGAGCGCGTCACGCAACTCGGCGTCAACCGACCGGATCTCCGCGCGAAGATCGGTGGCCAGCCGACCGAAGGCGTCATGCAACTCGGCGTCGCCCGACCGGATGTCCGCACGTAGATCGGTGCCGAACTGCTCGAGTGCCTCGCGGAGGTCAGGATCCATGGGGGAAGTCTCGCTGGGACCCCCGCATTCTGTCAATGTCGCGGGATGGAGACACGTCAGAAGCTCGTCTTCGGCGTCCCGCGGTAGAGAATCCTCGCCTGGCGGCCACTGATCTCGGCGTGGAGGGCGAGCATGGCGGGGTCGAGATCGACGTCGGGCCGCGGCTCCGGCTCGAAGTGGCCGAAGGCGTCCGTGCCGCGCACGAGGCTCGCGCTGTCTCGCGGGCCGCCCGTCTGGCTGATGCGCGTGGGAATGTACCGGATGGCGAAGCCGATGCGGCGATCCGCGGACGGGTTGGCGCCCGAGCCGTGCACCATCAGCACGTGATGCAGGGACATCTCTCCCGCCTGGAGGACGATGTCGGCGGCCTGCGACTCGTCCACCTCCACGGTGATCTCCTGGCCGCGGGAGAGGAGATTGTCGGGATGGAACGTGTCGACGTGGGGCACGGGCGCGCGGTGGCTCGCGGGAATGACCCGCATGTTGCCGTTGGCGAGCGTGCTCTCTGTGAAGGCCACCCACGCCGTGACCACGTCCGGCTCGGAGAGCCCCCAATAGGTCGCGTCCTGATGCCAGGAGACGAAGCCGGGGCTCCGGGCCTCCTTGGTGAAGAAGGAGCTATTCCAGCAGAGGATATCGGGACCGAGCACGTCTTCGACGGCGTCGAGGATGGACGGGTGCCGGACCAGATCGGCGAGCCACGTGAAGAGCAGGTGCGGTTTGATCCGGTACACACCCCGCAGGGGGCCACCCAGATCGCGCTCGGCGCGCTCGAGCCGCTCGCGATACTGCCGCGCTTCCCCCGGCGACAGGACGGAGACGGGGAAGACATACCCCTCGCGCGCATACTGCTCGATGGCCGCCGCGGACAGGCTCTTGCCCATGCGGCTAGGCGCCCTCGACGATGATCAGGTTGGCCTTGGACGCCTTGAGCCGGAGCGCTTTCGGCTCCCGGTACTCCTCGGAGTCGTACCAGCGCTTGGCCTGCTCCATGCTCGGGAACTCCAGGAGCACCAGGCGTGTCGGCTGCCAGCTTCCCTCGAGCTGCTCGAACTGCCCGCCGCGCACGAGGAACTTGCCGCCGTACTTCTCGATGGTCGCGGGCACGCGCTTGCGGTAGTCGTCGTAGAGAGCCGCGTCGTGGATCTCGATGTCGACGATGACGTAGGCCGCCATGGGAGCCTCCTTCCTGTGCTCTACCCGAGCTTTGGCATGACCTGATCGACGAACCGGCGCATAGTGCGCTCGACTTCGTCGCGCGGGAGCATCGATCCCTGATCGAACCAGCAGATGATCTGCGAGAGCCCGAACTCGTCCCGGGCGGCCTGCAGCCGGTCGACCACCTCCGAGGCGTCGCCGAACACGGCCTGCTCCCGGCAGAACTTCTCGAAGGGCAGATTGGCCACGTTCTCTTCGATGGCGCGCAGGCGCGGCAGATGGTCGACATAGGACGCGGGGAGCTGCGAGAAGATGGTCTGGAGATTCTTGTAGTACTTGTGCACGCCGGGACGCATGGCCTCGCGCGCGGCGGCCACAGTCGGGCCCACGTGCACGGGCAGCATCAGGGCCATCTGATCGCTCTGCCAAGGGCGGCCGGCCGCGGCCAGCCGATTGCGATAGACCGCCATGTACTCGCGAAGCTGGGGGAGCGGCGTGGTCGTCGTCCCCGAGTAGATGGGCAACCCCAGGTCGCCGATGTGGGCAAAGCTCTCTTCCGTGTGGACGGCCACGCGGATCGGCGGGTGGGGCCGCTGCAGTGGCTTCGGCACGACCTCGATATCCTCGATCTCGTAGAACCGGCCGTGGTAGCTGAAGCGAGGCTCGGTCCACGCGAGACGAATGATCTCGAGCGCCTCGTCGAAGCGGGCGCGGTTCTCGGCCACGGGCACGCGGAAGCCGTGGAACTGGGTGGGGATGGAGCCCCGTCCCACCCCGAACTCGAGCCGGCCTCCGGACAGGAGATCGGCGGTGGCCGCCTGCTCCGCGCAGCTCAGCGGATGATGGAGCGGGAGCAGGGTGACGGCCGTCCCAATGCGGATCCGCTTGGTGCGCTGGGCGATCACCGGCACGGCCATGAGCGGATTGGCGAGCAGGGAGAAGGCGCCCCCGAAATGCAGCTCGGCCAGCCAGGCCACGTCGAAGCCCAACGAGTCGGCGAGCCCGATGACGTCGAACATCTCGGCATAGCGCTCGGCGTGCGTCTGTCCCTCGGCCTCCGGGGCCTGGAAGAAGAGCCCGAATCGCATGGCAAACAGGAGCATACAACATCGGTCGCCGGTCCGGTCGTTACACGCGGTCCGGCTACACGCCGAGGAGCCCCTCGAGGTTCCGCCAGAGGATCCGCTCTTTCTCCTCCAGGGTAAGGCTCCCGAGTCCCTGCACCCAGGTGACGGGCGAGGGATGCCACGGGACGAAGGGCCAGTCGCTGCCGAGCACCACGCGGTCGGCACCCACCTCATCGAGCAGAAAACGGAGGGCCTTCTCGCTGCCCACCACCGTGTCGTAGTAGAGGCGGCGCTGATACGCGCTGGGCGGCTGCGGAATGCGACGCGCTTCGGGGCGCCCCTGCCAGCCGCGGTCGAGGCGACCCATGGCGTAGCAGGCGGGGCCACCGCCGTGGGCGATGCACGCGCGGAGCTTCGGACAGGCCTCCAGCACGCCGCCCGCGATGAGGATGGCCACGAGGATGGCGTCGTCGAGGATCACCCCCAGGCTGTTGACGAGCCCGTCGCGCGGGGTGCGTTGCAGGAGGAAATTGTGCTGCGGTTGAGGATGGAAGAAGAGCACGGCGCCCATCGCCTCGGCGGCCTTGAAAAATGGCAAGAACTTGGGCTCGTCCCATTGCTCGCCGTTCACCTGCGTATCGAGCTCGGCGCCCTTGAGGCCGAGGTCGGTCACGGCGCGTCGGAGCTCCTCTATCGCCGCCCCCACGTCCTGCATCGGCAACGAGGCGAGGCCGGCAAATCGCGGGGGCCGCCCCCGCACGATGTCCGCAATCTCGTCATTGACCTCGCGAGCGAGCTGCCGGCCTTGCGTCGCATCCAGGTGGTAGCCGAAGAACGGCGTGTGGATCGAGAGCACCTGCACGTCCACGCCCTGCGCGTCCATGTCCTTCAGGCGCTCCTCCGTGGTGAAGCGGACCTTGGGCGAGCTGAACGCCGTGCGCTTGCCGTCGCCGACGAAGGAGCCGAGGCCCTCCCCCGGCTCGTGGCGGTAGCCGTACCAGTCGCGGCCGGCGGCCGCGGCCTGCCACACCCCCTGCGGCACGAGATGAGCGTGGATATCGATGGAGCGCATGCGCAATCCTCCTCAGGAAGACGTGCGGGCCCATACCGCATACAACGGATCGCCGAGGTCGCCCGGCGACCGATCCTCCTCCGTCACGTCCACCCAGCCGCCGGCCGCCTCGAAGTAGGTGCGGACCAGCTCGACGTGCTGCCGGTCGGTGGTGCCGAGCCAGACGGCGACGGCCTTGGTCGGGAAACAGCGATTGGAGAAGGAGACCACGAACGGCGCGCCCGGCCGCAGCACCCGGCGCACCTCGCGGAATACGGGAAGGGGGTTGGTCATGTACTGGATGGATACCGCGCACACCGCGCCGTCGAACTCTTCGTCCCCGAACGGCACGCGCGAATCTCGGTTCAAATCGTGGACGATCGACCGGGTGAGCCGCGGATTCTCCGCCATCTCCTCCGCGTTCATTCCCAATCCCACCACTTCGCGCAGGCGAAGGTCCTCGGGCAGATGACTGCGCCAGCTGCTCATCAGATCGAGCACGCGTGCGCCGGCGGGGAGCCGCTCGGCATACAGGCGGCCGAGCGCGGCAATGGCTCCTTCGTCGATGTGGACGACCTTGCGAGGAAAGCTGTAGAACTGCTCGTCGGGAGACTCGTCGTGTCGCGCGTAGGCCTCGGGGGGAAGCAGATCGTCACCTTTCCTCGCGTGGTCGGAAGTCGTCGCAGCGGTCGGGCGCCAAGTATACCCGCCGATGACTCGATCGAAACTGCGGGACGTTGATCCGTCTGGGTCAGCCGCGGGCCAGAAAACGGAGTCGTTCCAGGAGCTTCACGAGGCCCCACGTGTCCTGCGCGCAGTAACGGAGGAGATTCTCCCGGAGCTGGGCCCTCGTCTCCAGGGTCATCTCGGCTTCCTGGAACATCAATCGTTCGAGCTCGAGGCTGGCGGTTTGGCCGTCGCCGATCGGCAGCAGGTCATAGCGGATCTCCGGCACCATGGCCGGGAGAACGCTCTTGAGGCTGAAGCTGCCGCCGAAGGCGGGATGGTAGACGTGATTGCGCACCATGGGCAGCAGGTCCACCAGCCGATCCGCGAAGCTCCGGAGCGGGCCCGCGAGCTGCGGGAGCGCGTCGGCCATCCGTTGCAGGCAGGCGCGCTCGAACGCCGCGTAGTAGACGACGATCGTGCGCGCGGAGCTACAGGCGCGGACGAGCCGCTCGGCCAGGACCGGGCGCGGATCGCCGGCCCCTTCCGCAAGCCACTCGTGGTGGGTGAGCCGACCGCCGGCGTCTTCCACGTGGCAGCTGAACTGAACCGGCACGGCGTCGTACGGATGGCAACCGTTCCACACCGGAATGGCCAGGCCGACGGTCTCGAAGTCCAGGAAGGCCAGCGGCGGCTCCAGGTCGCGGAGCGCCGTCCCGAGCTCGGGCTCGACAATCAATCGGCCGGCCTGTACAGCACGGCGCTGCCGATCCTGCACGGCCTTGAGGGGGATATCGTCGGGTAGATCGTGAATGGTGGCGTAGCCCTGCTCTTCGAGCAGCTGGGCCCGTCGCCCGGCGGCGTAGAGCGTGCTCACGTGATGGGGCGGGAGCGTCGGCCAGCACCGGCCCTTGAACGGGCATTCGTAGGGCGCGCTGCAGTGCTCGCCGATGGCCACCTCGGGAATCGGTCCCGCCAGCATGGCCAGCTGCGCCTGTATCGCGCGAGGGATCATCTCGAGAGCGAAGCGGGCGGGCTCCGTCACGTCGGTACGGGTGAAGAGATTGCCGAGATCCGGATACGCACAGGCCCGATTGAGGTGCATGATCTCGAGTCGCGCAGCTTCCACACCGCCTTGATTCAGGACATGCGCCTGCACCGACACGTCGGGCAGGTGTTGCGCCTTCACGCGCGTCGTCGACTTCACCTCGATGACGCTGGCTCCCTCCGGCCGGCGCTCCAGGATGTCCACCGAGACGAAGACCTGGTCGGCGCGGAACGAGGCCTCGTAGATGACCGGCGCATCCTGCCCGAGAGCCGCCTGCGTCCTCGCGATCCTATCGTCATAGGCGTTGTACGGCAGGTCGATCAGCACCCCGCCCGGTACATGCGCGCGGGCCACCCTGCCCACGGAGGTCCCGTCGTCGAAGAGTGCCTGGAGCGCCTCGTCGGGCTGGAGCTCCGGCGCCCCCGGCTCGTGCACGGTCCACCAGAGTCGCTTATGGCACTGGAGGCCCGCGAGAACGCGGGACTTGGAGAGACGAATGGCGCGGGGAGACATGGACGGAGAATAGAGCCACGACGCGGCGGCGGCAATGCCGCGGCTACGGTCAGACGACCCCTTTCGTGCGGAGCTCCGCGATCTGGTCGGTGGAATAGCCCAGCTCGCCCAGGATCTCGTCCGTGTGCTCGCCCAGCGTGGGCGCCCGCCGCCGGAAGCGTCCCGGAGTCTCGGATAGATCCACGGGCGTCGGAGCGAGCGGCGCGGGCCGGGGCAGCCCCGGATAGTCAGTATCGTGGAGCAGGCCGGCCATGCGGATATGCGCGTCCTCCAGCGTCTGCTGGGGAGAATAGAGCGGGCCCGCGGGAACGCGCGCCGATTCCAGCGCCTTCAGAGCCTCGGCGGTCGTGCGCTCGGCCGTCCACTCCGCCATCCGCTTGGAGACCAGCTCGCCGTGGTCGCCGCGGGCCTGGTCGTCCTGGAAGCGCGGATCCGTGTGCCAATGGTCGTCTCCCATGAGCTTGGCCCACCGCGCGAACATCGGGTTGCCGATGGCGTAGACGATGATCCAGCCGTCCTTCGTGCGGAAGACGTCGGAGGGCGCGGAGGTCTGGCCGCGGTTCAGGGTGGCTTCGCGGTTGGCCTGGATCACTTGCTGCTCCACCAGGGTGGGGTTGTTGTACGCGATGGCGGTCCGCAGCAGCGCGCCTTCGACTTTCTGGCCCCGGCCGGTCTTCTGTCGCGCCATGAGGGCGGCGAGCGTGCCGAATGCCGCGAGGGACGCCGTACCGCAATCGACCCAGGCCACCGCGGCCCGCAAGGGCTGCTCCGGCGTGCCGGTGAGATAGGCCGAGCCGCACATGAGCTGGCCGATGCCGTCGAACCCGTGCTTGTGGCTCCACGGGCCGCCCGCCCCGAATGCCGTGACGGTGGTGAGGATGATGTCGGGCTTCACGCGGCGGAGGCTCTCGAGATCCAGCGCGAGGCCGCGCAACACCTCGGGGGGCAGATTGGCGACAACGACGTCGGCGGTGCCCACGAGCCTGCGCACGATCTCGCGCCCTTCCGCGCTGGACGGATCGAGCGTCATCGCGCGCTTGTTGCGGTTCATGGCGAGGAACATCGCTCCCACGCCATCATCACCCACGGGGGCGACCCACCGGTCCTCGCCACCACCCCGTCGCTCGATCCGGATGACGTCGGCGCCGAGATCGGCGAGGAGCGCCGCACAGTACGGCCCCGCAATGTAGCGGCCGAAATCGAGGACTCGAACGCCTGCCAGAACGTCGTTCACCGAGCCGCCGGACGTGCTCACCCTGTCCTCCCGCCTGCCGTGATGGCCGGCCTCGTGTCGGCGCCTGCCCGGCACCATCATACCCGGTCCCGGAAAAACTTCGCGCGGCGCTCCGTGAAGAATAAATGGCGGCCAAATCCGCCTCGGGGCCTATTCTCTTCGCGTATGAGCATCCGTAGGCTCATCCTGCCCGCCATGGCTCTGGCGCTGCTCGCCGCCGCTCCCGCCCGCGCCGCCTCGCCCACCGAGACGCTGCAGACCTTCTTCGCGAGCGCGAACACGATCCTGCAATCCGCGGATCCGACGCGAGGTCTCGAGGCGCCGCGCCGGGGCATCCGTCAGCTCGTCGACCGCGTGTTCGACTATCAGGAGGCCGCCGAGCTCGTGCTCGGGCCCGTGTGGCAGGCTCGCACGCCCACCGAGCGGACGGAGTTCGTCCGGCTCTTCGCCGATTTCCTCGAGCGCGGCTTCGTGGCCATGATCGGCTCCAAGGCCAGCGTGGCGGGCGGGGTGAACGTTCAGTACCTGGGAGAATTCATCGACGGGGATTCCGCCACCGTGTCCACCTCGGTCCTCACCCGGAGCGGCGGGGACCTGCCTGTCGAGTACTCGATGCTCCGATGGGGCGGACGCTGGATGGTGCGCGACGTCGTGATCGAGGGCGTGAGCCTCATCGCGAACTATCGGGCGCAATTCATCCGGGTCATCCGCGCCTCGTCGTATGCGGGACTCATCGCGAGAATGCGGGGCGACGGAGAAGAGGGGTCTCCGCGAGAGCGCAAGTTCGTGGTGACGGTGGAAACGGGCCCTGGCCCGCCCGTTCCCCCCTCGGCGCTCCCGGTCGGGCGTGTTCCCGTCTCACCGATGCAAACCGTGCATCCGGCTCCGGCCTCGTCCGTGCCCCCGCTCACCGCGACCCTGTCGCCGAACGGAGAGCCGGCGCCCATCGTTTCCCCGCCGCCCCCCCCTGCCCCCGCGCCCGTGGCCGTTCAGCCACCTGCCCGCTCGAGCGTGGTGGCGGCCACTACATACTGGGTGCAGGTGGGCGCATTCAAGACGGTGAACGCCGCGACACGGGTGGCGGCCGAGCTTCGCCGAGCCGGCCTCACCGTCTGGAACGGTGCCTTCACCCCACTGCCCGGCCAGGGGGAGCCCGAGCTGGTCCGAGTGCGCGTCGGACCCTATGCGAGCCGCGCCGACGCCCAGTCGAAGCTCCACGAGCTCGCGACGCGAGGCTACACGCCCTTCATCGCCGAAGCCCGCAATTAAGATCGTCCTCGCCCGCGGAAGGCTTCGATGCGCTTAATCGGACTGGATCATGTGCAGCTGGCCATGCCCGCCGGCCGTGAGGACGAGGCCCGGCGATTCTATTCAGGGCTCCTCGGGCTTCCTGAGATCGTGAAGCCGCCCGAGCTCGCGAGGCGGGGCGGCGGCTGGTTCGAGAACGGGCACGTGAAAATCCACCTCGGCGTGGACGCGGACTTCCGTCCCGCGCGCAAAGCTCATCCGGGCATCCTGATCGACGGCCTCGCCGAGCTCGTCACCCGGTTGCGGGGGGCCGGATATACGGTCGTCGACGACGAGCCGCTCCCCGGCTATGTCCGCGTCTACGTGAGCGACCCCTTCGGTAATCGTCTCGAGCTCCTCGAGCCCGCGGCCTAGGCTCACCACCGCCCCCACGTTGCGGGGCATCATCTTGCGTGGTCTAATCGCTGCGTCCCACCACCAAGGAGGCTCAGCCATGGCTCAGCGAATGCTCATCGCCCTCTCGCTCACGGTCTCGCTCTTGGCTCCCCTCACGGCGCAGGCGCAGATGCCGGGAGGCGTCCAAGTGCCCCAGGTGCCGGGGACGGGCTCGCTCCCCACGAGCATGCCCTCGAAGGACTCGCTTCTCGAGCAGGCCAAGGGAATGGTATCCGATCTCACGTCGATGAAGAGCAGCGGCAAGCTCGACGTGGCCCAGACCAAGCAGGTCGACGGCATGCTGCCCAAGGCCCAGTCGCTCACCAGCGAGCTCGAAAAGCCCCAGGTACCGCCGTCCAAGCTGACCCAGCTCGCGAGCTCTCTGAGCGATCTGCAGAAGCAGTTGGCGACCCTGAAAGGCCTCGTCAAGTAGGCGTCGCGCGCCCACGAGCATGAGCGCCCCCAATCCGGCGCGCGCGTGGCCGGACGCGGCCCTCACCCGCGTCCCGTACTGGCTCTACCAGGACGAGACCAACTACCGCACGGAGCTTCGTCGCATCTTCGAAGGTCCCGCGTGGAGTTTCGTCTGCCTGGAGGTAGATCTCCCGCACCCGGGTGATTTCCGCACGACCTTCGTGGGCGAGATGCCGGTGATCGTCGTGCGCGGGCCAGACGGCAGGATCCGCGCCTTCGAGAATCGCTGCGCGCATCGGGGGGCCTTGATCTCCCTGGACGATCAGGGCACCGCGAAGCATTTTCAGTGCGTCTATCACGCGTGGACATACGATCTCCAGGGCAATCTCACCGGCATTGCCTTCGAGAAGGGGTCCCATGGCCGGGGCGGCATGCCGCCCTCGTTCTCCAAGGCCGCTCACGGCCCGCGAAAGCTCCAGACGGCCACGCTCCACGGTCTGGTCTTCGCGAGCTTGTGCCCGGATGCGCCGCCCATCGAAGCTTATCTGGGCGAAGAGATCCTGGGGCGCGTCGCGCGCGTGCTGGGCAGGCCCATCCGTGTGCTGGGCCGCTTCGTGCAGGTGCTGCCGAACAACTGGAAGCTCTATGTCGAGAACGTGAAGGACACCTATCACGCGAGCCTCCTCCACGCCTTCTTCGGCACCTTCCGGATCACGCGGCTCACCCAGGGCGGCGGCATCCTCGTCAGCCCCGACGGCGGGCACCACGCGAGCTACACCATCGACCGGGCCGACGACCGATCGAGCACGGCCTATCGCGAGCAGGGGATACGCTCGGAGCGCCAGGACTATCGGCTGGCCGACCCGAGCCTCCTCGACAGCGTGGACGAGTTCGGCGACGGCATCCAGCTCCAGATCCTCACCGTGTTCCCGGGCTTCGTGCTGCAGCAGATCCAGAACTGCCTCGCCGTCCGCCAGGTCTTGCCGAAAGGTCCCGACTCCATGGAGCTGCACTGGACGTACTTCGGCTTCGCCGACGACACGGCCGAGATGCGCACGCGGCGGCTCAGGCAATTGAACCTCGTGGGCCCCGCCGGCTATGTCTCCATGGAAGACGGCTGCGTCGGTGGCTTCGTGAGCCGGGGTGCCGCCGCGGCGGAAGACGAGGTCTCGGTGGTCAACATGGGCGGCGACGGGACCGAGTCGGCCGAGACGCGCGCTACCGAAGCCTCGGTGCGCGGGTTCTGGAAGGCCTATCGACGATACATGGACCACTGAGGTGGCGCCCGCCGATCCGTCACGGATCGCCAAGCTGAACGCCGACTACGCGCGCGCCATCGACGACGACCGGCTCGAAGACTGGCCTGCTTTCTTTGCCGAGCCCTGCCTCTACACCATCACCTCGGCCGACAACCATCGCCAGGGCCTGCCCGCCGGCCTCATGTACGCCGACTCCAACGGCATGCTCCGCGACCGGGTATCCGCGCTCCGCCAGGCCAACATCTACGAGCGCCAAACCTACCGCCACCTCGTCGGCCTCCCCGCCCTCCTGGGCGAAAAAGACGGCGGCACGATCGCCGAGACCCCGTTCCTGGTCGTGCGTATCATGCGCGACGGCCGCATGGACCTCTTCGCGACCGGCCGCTACCTCGACACCCTGGTAGAGGAAGCGGGCGCCCTCAAATTCCGCGAGCGCATCGTAGTCTGCGACAGCAGCCGCATCGACACGCTCCTCGCAATTCCGCTCTAACCCGATCTCTCGAGGATCCAGACTAAAACCGGGTGGGTGGCGTCGTGGGTCCCTGCGGCGCAACTGGCGGAGTGGGCCCTTCGCGAGTGCCCGCAGCCCGCAGGGCTGCGATTCACGAAGCGTAGGGTGGCGAAGCCTGTTGCGCCGCAGGGACCCACGACGACAGGACCCACCCGCCTCGCGTCCAAGAGATTACGTGCCTAGCAGCACCCGCCGGAACCGCCGAGGGGAAGCACGCGATCCGGCTCCCAGCCCCAAGGCCGCGGCCCCCAGTCAGGCATGAACACGCGCCCCTTCTTGACCGTGAGGAAGGGCACCACCGCCTGCGTCACGCGAAGTCCGGCCCCGAGCACGTCGTAGACCTTCCAGTCGCCCTCGCGCAGCTCGAGCACGGAGATGTCCGCCTGTCGCGCCGTGGCGAGGCTCCCCAGACGATGCTCGGCGCCGATGGCGCGCGCGGGATTCTCCGTGCACATGGTCACCACCTGCGCCAGCGTGAAGCCCAGACCCAGGAAGCGCGTCATGATCTCCGTCATGCTGTGCACCGTCTCCAGCCGGCCGGGCACCGTGAGATCGGTGCTGATGCAGTGGGGGGCCAATCCCTGGTCGATCACGCGACGCCCGACGTCGAAGCTGAAGTTCTTCCGCCCATGCGCGGTGTCGAACCACACCCCACGGTCCCGGGCCTCGCGGGCCTCGGGCACGAGCTTGCCGTTGCCGTCGAGCACACCGCCCGGATTGGCGGTGAAGAGGTGGGTGAGGATATCACCCTCGTCGAGGAGGGGGAGGAGCGAGTGGATCACCTTCGCGTCGTAGCGCTTCTCTGTGTCCCCGATGTGCACCATGAGCCGCGTGCCGCTCTCGCGGGCCGCGCGCTTGGCCAGGCGCGGCATCTCCATGCCCATGATCTCGAGGGCGGGGGACACCATGCGCGCCTTGATGCCCCCGATGACGCCCTGGTGCCGGCTCAGCACATCGAGAGTGTCGTCGAGGTTGATACTGCTCTCCGCGATGATATCCGGCATGGTGGCGAGCCCGGTCTGGCAGATGTGCAGGAACGGAATGATCTCGGTGTGGCAGCCGGGAATGATGTGGCGCGTGAATCCACTGAAGGTGGCCGACCCCGCGCTGCCCGCATCGACGATAGTGGTCACCCCCGCGTGCACGCCCGCGAGATCCGGATGGACGCCGCTTCGCGTGAAGCCTTCGAAGACGTGCGCATGCAGATCGATGAGGCCGGGGGTGACGACCTTGCCCCTCACGTCGATGGTCTGGGCGGACTCGGCCGACGGGATATTCGCGGCGATGCGCGCGATGATCCCGCCCTCCACCGCCACGTCCTGGGTACCGCTCAGTCCCGTGGAGGGATCGACGACGGTGCCGCCCTCGAGCAAGAGATCGTACATGTCACGCTCCCGATGAATTCCGGTTCCAGATGAGCTCCCAGAGCAGGCCCGCCCGCTCCACCACCGCGTCGATGTCCTCCGTGAGGAGGAATCGCAAGGCGATCATGGCCTCCGCTTCCCGACGGACGCACCCGAGAAAGCCCGCGCGATCTCCGTAGCGCTCGACTATCGACGGCCGGGGGTCCCGTGTCCGTTCCCGCTCGGCGGCCGTGCGCGCGAGGGGGAAGGTCGACCCCATCATGCTCATGAGGTCGCCGGGCGCTCCCTGCTCCGGGGGGCAGGGCGGCGACGATGCCGCGCTCGACCTCGGGTCCGAAGTCCAGCCGGACGGGGCGCGCCACCCGATCGGGAAAGGTCGCGCCGGGAATCGATTCGAACACCTTGCGCGTCTCCTCGGCCGCGATGGCCGAGCCGTCGGCGAGCCGCGGGACCATGCTGGCCGGGGGCTCCGTCCCCTCGCTGACCCAGTTATCCAGATTCACGAGCGCGGCGCGCAAGAGCGGCGAGTAGTCCACGGGGCTGAACATGTGCCGGCCCCGTCCCCCGGTATTCGCGTCGGCGGGAGGTGGCGGAATCGCTCCCGGGGTGTGCTGGGTGCCGGCAAGAAAGTAGATGCGCACCTCCGCGGGCGGCGCGACGTCGCGCTGACCCATCACGTCGGTGTGCACGAGGGAGCCGTCGCCGCGCCAGTACTCGGCCGAGCCATTGATGGTGAAGATCTTCGGCACGCGCCCGTGGCGGCGCAGTCGCGCGAGAAGCGCACCGCGCTGTCCGCTCACCGGATCCTCCTGCTCGACATCCGTGAACGGGAAGAGGCTACCGATGGAGTGCACGGCATTGAGTGACGGCTGGCCGAAGCGGCAATTGAACTCCCCGCGCCGCGCCCCCGCCACGTGAGGGATGACGGCATCGAAGACGGCCCGGCCTTCCTCGTCTTCGTCGAGGCCGAGATAGAGCATGTGCCGCAGGAACCGTCCGCTCTGCGAGACGCCGAAGACGTAGGCACCGTCGAGCTGACCGGCGCTCGGATTGCCGACCTCGCTGGACCCAAAGCGCAGGAAGGCGGCGGTGTCGCGCACCGCCGTGAAGCCCAGCCCCACCACGGGCGGATTCTCGGCGCGGTAGTAGCACTCGTAGATCTTCCCGGGCTCGAAACCGCCCGTGACCGATACGAAAGACGGGTCCGCGACGAGCGCTCCGCCCTCCGTGCGCCCGAAGCGCCATGCGCTCCGCGGCACCGGGACCTCTGGAGCCCCGGCATGCGCCCGCACGGTCAGCTCGTGCTCGGGATCGTCGGGCCGGGCCACAGGATACGGAATATGGTAGCGATCCGCCAAAGGAAGTGAATCGGCAGAGGTATTGGGCCGGAACTCGCAGCGGATGCGCCCGGACACGCCGGCAATGCGAGGCACGGTGAGGGCCATCATGCCGTCCTGGCGCGGGACGTCAGGCTGCCAGCCGACCCAGGCCACCGTATAGCCGTGGCGCATGAGGAAGCCGTTGCCGAAATCCCCCGTGCTCGCGGGATCATTCGACCGGGGCGTGCTGTTGAACATGCCGAGGGCGATCTTGCGCCCCCGGTTGGGCACGTCGAGGAGGAGTCGTCGGTTGCCTGCGCCCACGGGGCGGAGAAGGTAGAAGTCCGCCGAGGACTCGACTCGCCCCTCGGCGTTCCGGGGCGCCAGGTGAAGGTCGGCGATGGGCTCGTGTACGGGCAAAGCCGGATCCACGGCCAAGCGGAGAATCCCGGCGATCTTCTCGTAGGGGCCGGCGGCGCCGAACGCCGCGCCGCCCAACACGGGCTCGCGCCGTTGTATCTCGAGTCTCGTCACCGACATGGCGTCCCTCCTTCGCGGTGCGCGGGAGTGTAGCACGAGCCTCAGTGACCGAACAGGCGGCGAAGGAGCTCCGGTCCGTTCTCCCACATCACGAGGCTCACCCCCATCAGGCTCTCGCCGGCGATCCAGCCCGAGGCCACGGGAAACGTGAATTCTTCCGACCAGGCCGGCTTCTTCTTCTGGACCCACCACCCGAGCATGGCCCCGATGAAGAAGAGGAGCCCGTAGTACCAGTGAAACGTCCACGCCAGCCCCACGCCCGCGGGCGACGGGACGAGGTGCTGGTGGTGCGGGATGGCCTTGGGGAGCACGGTCAGGACGATGCCCACGAGGCCGCCGATGACAATGCTCCAGAGCTTGACCGGTCCGAGGGCCTGCACGCCGTGCGAGAGGGCGACGGCCACCGCGCGCCACGTCTGAGCGGCCGGGGCGGGGAACTGGTCCGAGCCGAGGACACTCGCGTCTGGCACGAGCAGGCGGAAGGCGAGCACGCTGACGAGCGTCCCCACGAAGATGCCCGCGAACTGGGCGAGGAACTGCTTGCGTGGATGCGCGCCGAGCAGATAGCCGCTCTTGAGATCGGTGAGGAGGTCCGCGCTGCTGCCCGCCGCCGCCGCCGTGACATTGGCGCTCATGAGGTTCACGTTCACGTTGCCGGGACTGAGCGCGCCGAAGACGAGCTGGGTGATCTTTCCCATGGCCCCCACCGGCGTGGTGTCGGTCTCCCCGGTGACGCGACAGGCGACGAGGGCGAGGGCAAAGGACAGGGCCACCGCGATCGCCGTCTGCCAGTACGGCATGCCAAACGTGCGGTGGCCGAGCCAGGCGAGACCGAGGAAGCCCCCGAGCTGGCCTGCCACGAACCACCAGGCCGGAGTCTCGATGGCCGCGATGGGATCGTGCGCATCGCGCCGGCCCGCTCCGAACATGGCCCGGAGATCGCCGAAGGCGCGCAGGGCCGTCCGCCACTGCAGCCCGAACGAGAGCAGGCTCGAGGTAACCATGCAGGCCACGCCGCCCCAGAGCGTCCACTGCACGATGGACGCGTAGCCGGCGCCCTCGATGACACCGGCGTGCTGCAGGAGCGGGGTGAAGATCATCCAGGCGGTCACGCTCCCCACGAGCATGCTCCAGGACACGTGGAGCCCGGTGATGGCGCCCGCGGCGATGAACATGGGCTCCCAGGTGAGCATCACCGTGCGCCCCATCCACGCCGGGCCGAACACGCGCTGGTTGAAGGCCTGCACCCACGTCCCGATCATGAAGGGCGAGAGCTTGGCGCTCACTACCACGAGGCCTTCCGCCCAGAACTTGCCGATGAACGCGATGAGGGCGGCCCAGCCGAGGGCGCGCGCCGACCGCATTCCCGCTTCACCCGTGGAGTGGAGGGCGCGCAGCGTCTCCGCGGCCGCGATACCGCTCGGAAAACGGAGCTGCTCCACGTTGATCATCTGGCGCTTCATGGGAATGGCCATGGTCACCCCGAGCACGGACAGGAAGAACACCCAGGCGAGCATGGTGGGCAGGGACAGGGTGTGGTCGTTGATCATGATGTAGGCGGCGAAGGCGGAGATGAGGGTGCCGCCCGTGGAGTAGCCGGCCGAGCTCGCGGTGGACTGCATGCAGTTGTTCTCGAGGATGGTCATGGGCGCGGGCACGAGGCCGATGCGGTGCAGGGTTGTCCAGATCGCGTAGGAGAGGATGCACGCGGTGATGGCCACCCCGAAGCCCCAGCCCGCCTTGAGACCGATGTAGAGGTTGGTGAGGGAGAGCAGGCCGCCCAGCGCGGAGCCCATGAGCACGGCGCGCCAGGTGAGCTGGAGCATGCTGTCCCCGCGTCCGCGGTAGACCCGCTCGTACCACTGGCCCTCGATTTCCTCGGGAGTGCCGCGGAAGGGCTCGATCGGCAGCACGGCCGGGGAGTGTAGCACGCCGCCAAGTTGACAAGGCAAATTGCATCCGGCAGACTCCGCGGCAGTTCACGGACGTTCACTCGCCGCACAACTGTGGGAAGGAGAACGCGATGGCGGATCCGAAGGATCATCACGGCCTGAGCCGCAGGGACTTCCTCGTCGCCACCGCGGTGGCCGCCGGCATGCCCGCGGCCGTGGCGTCCGCGCAATCGAAGAGCCCCCGGCCCGGCGGCACCTTCATCTCCGCCAAGACCACGGAAGCCCCGAGCCTCGAGCCCAACCTCGAGCAGGCCCTGTCCCGCCATCGCATCGACCCGCTCTTCTACAACCGCCTCGTGGAATGGAGCGCTGAGGGCAAGCTCGAGCCGTCCCTCGCCCAGAGCTGGGCCACGAGCGCGGACGGCAAGACGTGGACCTTCAAGCTGCGGCAGGGGGTCAAGTTTCACAACGGCCGGGAGCTCGTGGCCGACGACGTGAAGTACACCTACGAGCGCGTGCTCGATCCGAAGCAGGGCTCGGGCGGGCGGGGCTATCTCTCCGCCATCGAGCAGATCGAGGTGGTGGACAAGCACACGGTGCGGATCTCCACCAAGCAGCCGAGCGCCTCGCTCCTCGCGGGCATGGCGGGGAACTGGTCGTCCATCGTGCCGCGCGAAGTGACCGACCTGCGCCGCACCGCCGTGGGCACCGGCCCCTTCATCCTGCAGGAATGGATCCCCCAGAGCCACCTCAAGGCGCGGAAGAATCCCGACTACTGGGACAAGGGCAAGCCCTACGTCGACGCGGTGGAGATCAAGATCATTCCCGACGAGGGCAACATCATCGCGCAGCTCCGCACGGGGAACATCCACCATGCCTTGCTCGAGGACAACAAGAACTACCTCCTCGTGAAAGACGACAAGCGGCTCATCGCCCTCCGCTCACCGCGCCTTGGCTTCGACATGGTGAACGTCAACCACGGGCGGAAGCCTTTCACGGACGTGCGGGTCCGCCAGGCCCTCGCCCTCGCCGTGGATCGCGCCGAGGTCCCGCAGGCGGCCGCCTCCGGCCTCGGCTCGGTCACGGGCCCCTTGACCCCGGCCATGAAGCCGTGGGCCCTCTCCGTCGAGACATTCAAGGAGTGGTACACCCCCAACCCGGACCGCGCGAAGAAGCTCCTCGCCGAGGCGGGGTTCCCGAATGGATTCAAGACGACGCTGAAGGTCATTCCCACCTTCCCCACCATGGTGGCGGGGGCCCAGGTCATCGCCGCCCAGCTGAAGAAGATCGGCGTGGATGCCCAGATCGTCCAGGAGGAGTACGGCGTGTGGATCAAGGCCATCACCAAGCCCACCTTCGACTTCGACCTGACCATGAACATCACGAATGGCGACGCCGACCCGGACTCGCTTCTGTATCGGCGCTTTCACTCCGTCGAGAAGCAGTGGAACAACGACGGCGACCCGGACATCGACGCGCTCCTCGACCAGGGCAAGCTGACGGTGGATCAGGCCAAGCGCAAGGACGTCTACGACAAGGTCCAGCGGCTCATGGTCGACCGGGCCATCCAGATCTGGACCTTCGCTCCGGACATGATCGATGTCACCCAGAGCTACGTCCACTACCCGCAGCACTTCACCACGAACTACTACGGCTTTCGCACCGTGTGGCTGGAGCGCTGAGCGGCCGCCGATCCCACGCCTGATCGCGCGGCCCAGCCATGCGCCGCTACGTGGTGGTTCGCATCGTCTCGGTCCTGCCCACCCTGCTCGGGGTCAGCTTCGCCGTCTTTCTGATGGTCCGGCTCATCCCGGGCACGGTGGTCGATCAGATCATCGGCACGGAGGGTACCTATAGCGCGGAAACGGTGCGCTCCCTCCGGGCCTTCTTCGGGCTGGACGCTCCCCTCCATGTGCAGTACGGGCGGTGGCTATGGTCCGCCCTGCACGGAGACCTGGGAACGAGCTGGAGAACCGGATTGCCGGTCCTCCAGATGATCCTGAGCCGGCTGCAGGTGACGGCCGAGCTGACTCTGGGCGCGATGTTCGTTGCCATGCTCGTCGGTGTGCCTCTGGGCATTCTCTCCGCCCGACGGGAAAACACGGCCCTGGATCACGTGGTGCGGGTGACGAGTCTCTTCAGCCTCTCGATCCCGGTTTTCTGGCAGGCCACCATGCTCATCCTCGCCGGCTCCCTCTGGCTCAATTGGGCTCCTCCCGTCGACTTCGTCAGCCCGCTGGCCCACCCCGCGCGGAACTTCGGCATCATGGCGCTGCCCAGCCTCGTCCTCGGCACCGCGGCCGCCGCCGTCTTCATGCGAATGACCCGCTCGTCCCTGCTGGAGGTCATGGGCCAGGATTTCGTCAGGACGGCGCGCGCCAAAGGTCTGTCCGAGCGCAGCGTGGTGTGGGGTCATGCCTTCAAGAACAGCCTGATCCCCCTCATCACCATCGCGGGGATCCAGGTCGGCTATCTGCTCGGTGGCGCGGTGGTGACCGAGGAGGTCTTCACCCTGCCCGGAGTAGGCCGTCTGCTCCTGGGGGCGGTGGTCCAGCGGGACTACCCGCTGGTCCAGGGCACCATCCTCTTCATCGCCGCCCTGTTCATGCTGAGCAATCTCGCCGTGGATCTGCTCTATGCGGTTATCGACCCGAGAATACGCCGTGGATGAGGTCGTCGCCGCGCATGAGCCGGCACCGGTCGCGGGATGGCGGGCGGCGCTCCGGCCCACGCTCCGCAATCGCCTCGTGCTCTTCGGCGCCATTCTCGTGCTCGTCCTCGTCACCCTCGCCGTCTTCGCCCGCGCCATCGCCCCCTACGATCCCACCGAGATGAAAGTGGTGGACGCGCTGAAGGCGCCCTCGTGGGCGCATCCGTTCGGTACGGACCGTTTCGGGCGAGACGTACTGAGCCGGACCATCTACGGCAGCCGCATCGCCTTCGGGGTCGCGATCTCGAGCATCGGCATGGCCCTCGCCGTCGGCACGGTGCTGGGCCTCATCGGCGGTTATTTTGGCGGCTGGGCGGACGTGGCGATCGGTCGCGTCATGGACATCTGGTTCAGCTTTCCCACCCTCATTCTGGCCATCGCCATCGCGGCCATGCTCGGCCCCGGGCTCGACAACGCGGTGCTGGCCATCGCCGGGGTCTACGCGCCGCTGTTCAGCCGGGTCGCGCGTGGCTCGGTGATCGCCGAGCGCGCCAAGGACCACGTGGTGGCCGCGCTCGGGCTGGGGGCGGGCGCCTCGCGTATCGTCCTTCGCCATATCCTGCCCAACATCGCGGCGCCCCTGATCGTCCAGGCCTCAGTGAGCCTCGCCTACGCCATCCTCACCGAAGCCTCGTTGAGCTATCTCGGCCTCGGCACCCAGCCGCCGGATCCCTCGTGGGGGACGATGCTGAACGAAGGCCGGACGTACCTGGAGACGGCGCCGTGGATGAGCATCTTTCCCGGCCTTGCCATCATGCTGGCCGTGCTCGCGTTCAACCTGTGCGGCGACGGTCTGCGGAGCGTCCTCGATCCCCAGCTTCGCGGCCGCTAGACCCGGGGGGCCCTTCAGCGGCCCTGGAACTTCGGCGTGCGTTTCTCACGCCACGCCGCGTGGCCTTCGGCCTTGTCTTCGGTCAGCTCGAGGGCGGCGAAGCGATACAGGTCGACGAGGGCGGCGTCGGACAGGTTGGGAATGTCGAGGCTCCGCAGCAGCGACTCCTTCGTGAGGCGGGCCGACAATGGGGGCAGCGAAGCGAGATGCGTGGCCACCTCCAGGGTCTTGTCCATGAGGCGCGCGTGGGGCACCACCCACTGGGCGAGCCCGATGCGGTGCGCCTCCTCCGCGGCCAACGGAAACCCCAGGGCGAGGCGCATGGCCTGGCCACGCCCCACCCAGCGGGCGAGGCGGACCGCGCCGCCATAGGCGGGCAGGATGCCCAGCGCGACCTGGGGCAACCGCCATTCCGCGCGATCCGAGGCCACGAGCAAATCACAGCAGAAGGTCACGATGCAGCCGATCCCTACGGCATAGCCGTTGACGGCGCCCACGAGCGGCTTCGGAAAAGTTCCCAGGATCTCGAAAGCGCGATCCCGCCGCTTGGCCAGGCTCTTGATGAACGCCGCCGACGACGCCATGGTGTGTGTCTTCGGGTCCTTCAGATTGGCCCCGGCGGAGAAGGCGCCGCCCGCCTCGTCCCCGGTGAGGACGGCGCAGCGGACCTCGTCGTCGTCCTCCATGGCCGCGAAGTGGCGGGCAATGCCCTCGTTGAAGTCCGCGCCCCAGGCGTTGCGGGCCTGCGGGCGGCTCAAGGTCACGATACCGATGGGGCCGCGCTTCTCGTAGGCAACGGGCATGGTGACGTCCTCCTACCGCAGCACGGTCTCGGCGATGCGCGTGAGCTCCGCTCCCATCTCCGCCTCCGTTTTCACGGTGGCCGGCCGCACGATGACGCGATTGGCCCCCGCGTCGATCAGCCGTCGGAGCAGATCGCGATCGGCGGGCTGGCCATGCACGGAAATGGTGATGGCGGCGGGATCCCGCCCCGCCTCCTTGGCGAGCCGGTCGAGGGTGGCGCGGCTGCCACGCAGCTCGTCGGGAGTGATGCGATTGGGCAGCCAACCGTCGCCCCACGCCACCACGCGCTGGAGCACGTTCTTGGCGCCCCCGCCGAGGATCACGGGCGGGTGCGGCTTCTGCGCGGGCTTCGGATAGGAGCGGACGGGGGGAAAGTCGTAGTACTTGCCGTGGAACTCGGCCTCGGGCTTGGTCCAGAGCTCCTTCATGGCCAGGATCGATTCGCGAGTCTGCGACCAGCGGTGGTCGAAGTCGCCGCCCATGATCTGCGTCTCCTCGCGCAGCCAGCCCGCGCCGATGCCGAAGAGGAAGCGCCCGCGGCTCAACAGGTCGAGGGTGGAGATCTCCTTGGCGAGGAGGAGCGGATGCCGCTCGGGCACGAGCACGATGCCCGTGCCGAGCTTGATGCGGCTGGTCACTCCGGAGGCTCGGGCCAGCGCCACGAACGGATCGATGAAATGCGAATAGCTCTCGGGAATGACGCCGTCCGCGGACCCGGGGAAGCGGCTGGCCGAATGCACGGGAATGAACGGATGCTCGGCGCACCAGAACGACTCGAAGCCGAGCTCCTCGACTTTCTTGGCCATGAAACCGACGTCGACGAGATAGGCGGGCAGGGGCACCGAAATGCCGACGTTCATGTGAGGCCTCCCTCTCTCGACCGGCCGGTGGACTGTCTTGGGACGTCTTCAGGCGCGAACCCGAGAATAACTCAGTCCGGCCTGGCGCCGCGCGTTGACCCTGGAAGCCGTCTGCCCCTCTGCCTGGGCCAGACGATGATCACCCGATCCACAGAGGACACGATGCTGCGACTCGACCGACTGCCGCAGATCCAATCGCACTGGACGCCGCCGCCGACCCGCGCTCGAAGGCCGCGGCGTTCGGCATGGCGCGCTAAGGCCCACGGCTCAGGCCCGCCGCCATTTCGCAGCTTCGCAGTTGATCTCGATGCCATCTGGCAGTATAGTTATTGCCATATTGTAGGAGGTGGCCATGGTCACAGCCATGAAGATCGCGGAGGCTCTGGGAGGTAGAAGCGTTCTGAAGGAACGGCTGGTGGACTACACCGCCGTCATCCACCGGGCGCGCTCCGGACTTCCCTTCGCCTCACTCACGGGCGTGGGAACACGCTACGACATTCCGGTGCTCACGCTGGCACGGGTGATCGGGGTGCCCGCCCGGACCCTGGCACGGCGAAAGAAAGACCGGCGTCTGCGAGCCGACGAGTCGGACCGCCTGCTGCGCCTCGCTCGTGTGGCGGCAGTCGCCGAAGACGTCCTGGGCGAGCCCGCACATGCAGGGCGATGGCTCCAGAAGGCGAACCGCGCCCTCGGTGGTGTCATTCCACTCGATCTGCTCGACACCGATCTCGGCGCCGAGGAGGTCGTGACCATCCTGGGTCGCATCGAGCACGGAGTGTATAGCTGATCCGAGTCTGGCGACTCGCCCGGGCTCGAAGCTCGGCCTTCGATGGGAAAGGCGCCCAGATATTCGGCGGAAGGTGGAATCATCGCGGCATCGCCATCGTCTACACTTCCGCCACGCTCTCCTTGGCCGCCATGGAGCTGCTCGTGCACTTGGACGACGAAGAAGGCGCGAAGGACTATGTCGGCGTTCCCGCGGAGATTCCGGACTCGGTGGGGATCGGCCGGGTTCGCGGCACGGATCTCCCGCGGGACTGGAGAGCCTATCCGCCACCACAGGCGCTCGCCGATCTGGGCAGCCGCTGGGCCGCCGCGTGCGCGAGCGCGGTGCTCGCGGTGCCGTCGCCCATCATCCCCCAGGAGCTGAATTACCTCCTCAATCCCCTTCACCCGCATTTCAAGCGCATCCAGATCGGCCGCCCCGAGCCCTTCTCCTTCGATCCGCGTCTCCGGAAGCGCCAGCCGGGGCGGCCGTGATACGATCCGCCTTGACTCAGTAGCTGTCTCGACCCAATGGCCCCCGCCCAATGGAGGATGTCATGGCGAAGATCAAGCACATCGCGTTGTCGACCCAGGACCCGGACCAGACCGCGCGCTTCTACATCGACGTGTTCGGGATGAAGGAGGTCGGGAAGATCAACAATCCGAACACGAGCGGGTACTACCTGAGCGACGGCGACCTCAATCTGGCCATTCTTAAGTTCAAGAACGACACGGTGGCCGGTGTCGAGCGGGGCAAGGATTTTTCCGGCATCCACCACATCGGCTTCCAGGTGGAGAGCCTCGAAGACATCACGGAGCGGCTGGCCGCCGCCGGCGCCCCGCGTCGCGACGACGTGAACGAAGCCCTCGGCGTGGGCCACGGCGACAAGCGCTACGCCAATGTCGAGGTCAAGTACAGCGGCCCCGACAACGTCATGGTCGATGTCTCGGAGACGGGCTGGGTGGGCACCTCCGAGTTCCACCCGTAGGGCGATCGAAGAAGAAGACAGGTCATGGACAAGGCGCGCGTCTACTACCGGCAGGGCTGAAGCTCCTGCGCCAAGACGAAAGAGTTGCTTTCGTCATGGGGAGTGGAGTTCGACGGGTTCGACGTCGAGAACGAGCCCGAGCGGCGGCGGGACCTCGAGATCGTCGGCATCGCGCGGGTGCCCGCCACCATCGTCGGCGACCGCGTTGTCCATGGATGGAACCCCAAGGCGCTTGCCGAGCTGGTGGGCGTGCACTACGCGGAACATAAGCAGCTCGCCCCCGCCGCGCTGGCGCGGCGGATGGACGCCGTGCTGGCCGCGACCCAGCGCGCCATCCGCCAGGTCCCGCGCGAGCACCTCGGCATGAAGAAGCCGGGGCGCGACCGGTCGGTGCACCAGCTCGGCTTCCACGTCTTCCGCTTGAGCGTGTCCTTCGTCGACACGCGCGAGCAGGGTTATCTTTCCGCGGACGTCTTCGACGAGATGGCGCCGGCCGGGATGGTGGACGGCGACGACATCGCCCGCTACGGCGACGCCGTCCGCCGGAGAATCGCCGCGTACGTCGCGCGGCCCGACTGGTGCGAGGGCACCGTCAGCACGTATTACGGTCCGCAGTCGACGCACGACTTCATGGAGCGCACGACGTGGCACGCCGCTCAGCATCTGCGCCAGATCTACTGGTTCCTCGAGCAGATGGGAGTGAAGGCGGAGGCGCCGCTGACGGACGCGGATCTCGACGGGCTGCCTTTCCCGAACGAAGTGTGGTCGTAGGCGACACGGCAAGAGGCGGAGGAGAGGACCATGCCGCTGATCAAGGTGACCGACCTCGCGTACGGGCGGCTGCGGGCGCCCGACCTGGACGTGGCGGAAAAATTCCTGACCAACTTCGGGATGGAGAGGGCGGCGCGGACGCCGACCGCGCTCTACATGCGGGGGACCGACCCCGCCCACCACATCCACGTGACGGAGAAGGGCGAGCCCGGGTTCGTGGGGCTCGCCTATTATGCGCCGAGCCTGGACGATCTGAAGCGATTGGCCAAGGCGCCCGGGGCCTCGGCGGTGGAATCGATCGACGAGCCCGGGGGCGGCAAGCGGGTCCGGCTGCGCGAGCCGAACGGCTACCAGATCGAGGTGGTGCACGGGATCAAAAAGCACCAGGCGATCCCGGTGAAGCGCCAGCCGATGAACCTGGGGAAGGACGGGCTCAAGCGGGCGGGCGCCCTCATGCGGCTGCCCAAGGGTCCGTCGAGGGTGAAGCGTATCGGGCACGGGGTCATGGCCGCGCCCAACGTGGCGGCGACGGCGCAGTGGTTCCGCGACACGCTCGGGTTCATCTGCTCCGACGACATCTACGCGGGCACCAAGGACAACATCATCGGATCGTTCAACCGGTGCGACCGCGGCAAGGAGTACGTCGATCACCACGTGTTCTTCTGCGTCAAGAACGAGCGGGCGGGGCTCAACCACCTGTCCTACGAGGTGCAGGACATCGACGACGTGTTCATGGGCCACCAGCACCTGGCGCAGCTCGGCACCTACGAGCACATGTGGGGAATCGGGCGGCATCTTCTGGGGAGCCAGATCTACGACTACTGGGCGGACCCGTGGGGCCGCGTGCACGAGCACTGGTCCGACACCGACCGGCTGAACGTGAAGAACGGCTCGAACCTGCTCTCGGCCGAGGAAGGCCTCGTCTCGCAGTGGGGTGAGCGGCCGCCCGAGAAGTTCCTCGGCCGCGTCTGCCCGTAGACGAGCGAACCCGCGCCGTGGCGAGCAATATCGTCCGCGTCGGCAACGTCGAGATCATGGCGCTGTCCGACGGCCTGCTCGAGTTCGATCTCTGTAATTTCTTCCCGACCATCCCGCAAGACGACTGGAAGCCGTACGAGTCCCACCTGACCCACGATCACCACGTCCGCTTCAACCTGGGCTCGTACCTGATCCGCACCGAAGGGCGAACCGTTCTCGTCGACACGGGCTTGGGGCCGAGGCCCGCGGACACCCCTGATGTCCCGTGGGGCGAGCTCCTGCGTGATTTTCAGACCAAAGGCGTGCGACCCGACGAAGTGGACAGGGTCTTGCTGACGCATCTGCACCGCGATCACGTCGGCTGGAACCTCCAGCGTGAAGACGCCCGCTGGGTGCCGACCTTCGCCAAGGCGCGCTACTGGATGAGCGCCAAGGATTGGGAGGCGTGCCACGAGCCCGAGATCCAGCCCCAGCGCTTCCCCAACGCGCCCACCTGTGTCTGGCCGCTGGCCGAACTGGGTCTGGTCGAGCTGATGCAGGGCGAGCACAGCATCACGCGCGAGCTCACGGCCGTCCCCACGCCCGGACACACGCCGGGGCACATGAGCATCCTCGTCACCTCGCAGGGGGAGCGCGCGCTGGTCCTGGGAGACGCCGCGCACAGCCCCGTGCAGCTCGAGGAGACGGACTGGGTGTCGCGGGCCGACATGGACCCCGAGCTGACGCGCCAGACGCGCCGGACGTTGGTGGACCGCCTCGAGCGCGAGCGGATTCTCGTCGCGGCCGGACACTTCCCCGCCCCGGGCTTCGGCCGCATCGTGCGCCTCAACGGCCGCCGCTACTGGCAGGGCCTCTAAGCCGGTAAGACCGGGGTCCGATGTGACATGAGCCTTCCTGAATACGATCTGCGCGGTCGGGTCGCGTTCGTGACCGGCGCGGCCCGGGGCATCGGCAAGGGCATCGCCCAGGCCCTCGCCGAGGCTGGCGCGGATGTCGTCATCAACAGCCTGACCGACAAGCATGTGACGGGACTCGCGGCCGACATCGCCAAGGCGACGGGCCGCCGCGTGATGCCGCTCGTCGCGGACGTGACGAAGTCCCAGGACGTGGAGCGCGCCATCAGCCGCATCCTCGAGGAGTTCGGCGCCCTCCACGTGCTCGTCAACAATCTGGGCGATTCCATCCGGAAGCCGCTCGTGCCGCTGCCGGGCACGAACACGAAGACCGCCGCGCTCACGGACGAGGAATACCGCCTCATTCTCGATCTCAACCTGACCGAGGCGGTGCTCTGCAGTCGAGCCGTCGGCCCTCACATGCTGGATCGCCGCTCGGGCAAGGTCATCAATATCGGGTCGTTCGCCTCCGCGCGCGGCGGGTCGACCTCACCATCTACGCCGCGGCGAAAACGGCGCTGGTCGGATTCACGAGGGCACTGGCCCTCGAGTGGGCGCCTTATGGCGTCCAGGTCAACACGATAGCCCCCGGTCTCTTTCCGGACGCCGTCACGGTTGGTGAAGCAGGGTATGCCGAGCGGGTCAAGAATGCCCGGCACACGGTTCCCCTGCGGCGCGAGGGCCGGCTCCGCGAGGTCGGCCTGCTCGCCGTCTATCTCGCATCGGCGGCCTCGGACTACATGACGGGGCAGACGCTCTACCTGGACGGAGGCTTGACGCTGTGACCCCCGCGATAGAGACCGAGCGCGCGCCGCGCTATGCCGCGTGCGGCTGTTGTCCGTCGGCTATGGCCTCGGGCAAGCGGGGACGGGCGGCTCCTGCCGCGCGCGGTGGGGCCGGCGGCCGCGCCGATGCCGCCGAGACCAGTGCCAACACGGGAGTGCGCGGCTATTCTCCCGCGCCCCCGCGCGTGAGCCCCATCCGCGGCCTGATCGATTTCCACACCCACGCGACGCCCGATGTCTTCGGGCGGGCCGTGGACGACGACGAGCTCGCTTCGCTCGCCGCCGCGCGCGAGATGGAGGCCGGGAGATCCCCGGCGCCCTCCTGATGGGGTAACGGGCCACGTGACAGAGGCCCTCGGGCTGGATAGAATGGTCCCGGGGGAGACAGAACGATGAAGAGAGCCCGGGCCGTTTTCATAGTGGGCGCGCTGGTGATGGGAGCCGAAAGCACTCCGGCCGCCCACGCGCAAGAGGTCAAGCCGCCGCCCGATATCCGGATGCTGCTCACTCAGCCCTCGAACCGACTGTCTGTTTCTCCGCCCGCCCCCGAGCTTCGCGACCTGCCCCAGGACAAGATCGACAAGCTCTCGGAGCAGCTGCCCATCACGGTGATCCTGGGGGATCCGCGCTGCTATCCGGGCGAAGACGGGTTCGTCGATCCCCGACAGCTCAGAAGCCCGCGCTCGCGAAGGTCTCACTAGCTTCTCGTCGCCGGACTTTCTCCGGCTCCTTCCTTGAAGCCTGCCCCGTTCCGGTACGCGAGGCCGCACACTCTCGCGGACGCCGTGGAGCTCCTGGGCGCCGGCGACACGGAGGTCAAGATCCTCGCGGGCGGACAAAGCCTGGTACCGATGCTCAACTTGCGCCTGCTGCGCCCCGCCGTCCTCGTGGACCTGAATGGCGTGCCCGGTCTCGATCGCATCGCCGCGAATCCCGCGGGCGGCCTCACCATCGGCGCCCTCGTGCGCCATGCCGAGCTCATGGTGGCGCCGCTCGTGGTCGAGCGTGCTCCTCTCCTCGCGGAAGCCGCGCGTCACGTGGGCCACGCGGCCATTCGGCATCGCGGCACCCTGGGCGGCAGCCTGGCCCACGCGGACCCCGCGGCCGAGCTGCCGGCGGCCCTCGTCGCCCTCGACGCGCGCTTCGTTCTTCAAGGCCGGAAGGACACGCGGACCGTCCTCGCCGCCGAGTTCTTTCAGGGGCTCCTCACCACGGCCCTCGGCCCGGACGAGATCCTCGTCGAGGTGCAGGTCCCGCGGCAAGGGCCGGGCTGGGGCTTCGCCGAGGTCGCACGCAGGAGCGGCGATTTCGCTCTGGCCGGGGTGGTCGCTCTCGTCCGCGGAAAGCCAGAGCCCGCGGCCCCCTGCGAGTTCGCGAGACTCGTGGGCTTTGGCGTAGGCGATCGGCCCGTGCGCTTTCACGCGGCGGAGGACATCCTCATGAGCGAGGACCCCGAGCTGTCCATCGCCCGCGCCACCGCGGCCGTGACCTGCGATCCCCCGGGCGACGTTCATGCCTCCGCGGACTATCGGCGTCACCTCGCGAGTGTCCTCGCCGAAGACGTCCTGCGCCAGGCTCTCGAGCGCGCGAGCGGGAGGCGCCGATCATGATCGAGCCCGCGGAGCGCCTGGCCGTCCGCCTTACCGTCAACGGTCGCGAGGTCGCACGGGAGGTGGCAGCCCGACGCTCGCTCGCCGACTTTCTGCGAGAAGACCTCATGCTCACCGGCACGCACGTGGGCTGCGAGCACGGGGTATGCGGGGCCTGTACCGTGCTCGTCGACGGGCGCAGCGCGCGGAGCTGCCTGCTCTTTGCCGTCCAGCTCGACGGCGCGACGGTGACCACCATCGAAGGCCTGACGCCCCTCGAGGGCCTGAGCCCCCTTCAGCAGGCCTTCTGCGACACCCATGCGATGCAGTGCGGGTTCTGCACCCCCGGCATGATCGTGGTGACCACGGAATTGCTGGAGAAGAATCCGGCCCCGACCACCGACGAGATCCGGGAGTCCCTGGCGGGCCAGCTCTGCATGTGCACGGGCTACGTCAATATCGTGAAAGCCGTCGAGCAGGCCGCCGCGACGGCTCGAAGCACAACGGGAGAGTCCTCGTGAGTGGGCCCTGGGTCGGCGCCGCCCTGCCCCTCAAGGAGGACGTCCGTCTCGTGGCCGGCCGCGGGCGCTTCATCGACGACCTTGGATGGCCCGGCATGCTCCACGCGGCGGTGCTCAGGAGCCCGCACGCGCATGCACGCATCCGCTCGATCGACGCGCGGCAGGCTCTGGCCTGTCCGGGCGTCACCGCCGTGCTCACCGGGGCCGATGCCGCCCGCTTGTCCGGTCCCATCCGGCCACTGATCCCCACCACCGCCGCCGTGCCGGACTACTGCCTCGCTGTCGACGTCGTGCGCTATGTCGGCGAGCCGGTGGCCGCGGTGGCCGCGGCCGACCGCGCCACCGCCGAGGACGCGCTCGAGCTCATCCGCGTCGAATACGAGCCGCTCCCCGCGGTAGTGGATCCGCACGAGGCCATGCAGCCCGGCGCGACCCTCCTCTACCCGGAGCTCGGCACCAATGTCGTCTGGCACGACACGCTCAGCTACGGCGACGTCGACGGCGCCATGGCGCGGGCCGACGGGGTGCTGCGCGAGCGCTTCACCATACAGCGCTATGCCTCGACGCCCCTCGAGACCTTCGGCGCCATGGCCACGTACGATCCGGGAACGGACGGCTTCGAGTTCTGGACGAACGACCAGCGGCCGGGGCTGACCATCTCGATCCTCGCCGCCTCGCTCGGCGTGCCGCAGTCCCGCCTGAGGCTCAGCTGCCCCGACATCGGCGGCGCCTTCGGCAACAAGCGCCGGCCGGCCTATCTGCTCATCTGCGCCCTCCTCTCGCGCACCGCGGGCCGGCCCGTGAAGTGGATCGAGGATCGCGTGGAGAACCTCACCGCCCTCATGCACGCCTGTAACGGCGTGATGGACGTCGAGCTCGCCTACCGGGCCGACGGCACGCTCCTGGCGCTCAGCGTGCGCGACGTGGCGGACGAGGGAAAGAACCTCCTCACCCCGACCCAGCACAACCTGATCAAGCTCGGGAATATCGCCAACGGGTACCGCATTCCCGCCATTCGCTACGAGGGGTGGTCCGTGCTCACCAACAAGTGCCCGAGCGGAGCCAATCGCGGCATCGGCAAGCCCTTCATGTGCTTCGCCGTGGAGCGATCGATGGCCATCCTCGCCCGGCGGCTCGGCCTGGATCCCGCAGAGCTCCGGCTGCGCAACTACGTCACGGCGACCGAGATGCCCTACACCACGCCTCCGGGCGCCCAGTACGACAGCGGCGACTATCCGGCCACCCTCCACACGGCGCTCGAGCGCTTCGACTATGCCGGGTGGCGCGCGGAGCAGTCGCGCGCGCGGCAGGAGGGCCGTCTCCTCGGCATCGGCCTCGCCACCTCCGTGGAGCCCGCGGGCACCAACCTCGCCTCGTACGAGCTCGTCACGGGCCGCCGGAGCGTCTCCGGATCGGCGGAGGCGGCCATGGTCCGGATGGAACCGGACGGCAATGTACGCGTGGCCATCGGTGATCCGGCGAGCGGCCAAGGCTACGAGACGGTCATCGCGCAGATCGTGGCGGACGAGCTCGGGCTCACGCCCGAAACAGTGTCGGTGGCCCGCGGTTTCGACTCCGCCGTCTCGCCGTGGCTCTATCTCTCCGGGAACTACTCGAACAAGTTCTCCGTCACCGACGTGGGAGCGATCGTGGGCGCGGCCCGCCTCGTCGCGGACAAGCTGCGCCGGTTGGCCGGGCATCGGCTCGAGATCGCCCCCGGCGACCTCGATCTGCGCGACGGCGCCGTGGTGGTGCGGGGAGCGCCGGACCGGCGCGTGGCCTTCGTCGAGCTCTGCCGCACCGCCTACGCCGATGTGCTGGGGCTGCCCCCCGGCGAAGCCCCCGGGCTCGAAGCCCATCACGCCTATCAGAATCCGCTCGCCGCGCCCGTCGACGCCGACCGTCGCGTGCGCTCCCAGCTCGTCTTCTCCAACGCGGCGCACTGCTGCCTCGTCGAGGTGCACCCGCGCACCGGCGTGGTCACCGTCCTCAAGTACGTGGTGGTGCACGACTGCGGGCGTGAGCTCAACCCGCTCATCGTCGAGGGCATGGTGCACGGCTCGACCGTGCACGGTATCGGCGCCGCCCTCCTCGAGGAGTTCCGCTACGACGAGCAGGGCCAGCTCCTCACCGCCACCTTCCTCGACTACCTGAAGCCCACGGCCACCGACGTGCCCGAGATCGAGGTAGGTCGGCTCGAGCATCCGTCGCCCTTCACGGCCCTCGGGGCCAAAGGCGTCGGCGAGGGCGGCGCCATCCCGGGGCCCGCGGCCGTGGCCAATGCCGTCGAGGACGCCCTGGCCGCCTTCGGCGTCACCGTCCGCGAGCTCCCCATCACTCCCGAGCGCGTATGGCGCTGGATCGCTCGCGACAAGACTCCTTGAGCAGGAGGCCCGGCTCTCCCTTTCCCTCTTAGCCCTTCAGCGCACCGGCGGTCAGCCCGCGGATCAGGTACCGGCGTACCGCCAAGGCAAACGCCACGACGGGCAGCATGATCATGGTCGCGGCGGCCCCGATCCGGCCCCACTCCCAGCCCTCGTAGTTCATGAAGTTCACGATGGCGACCGGAGCCATGAGGGCCTGGCTTCGCGTCAATACCAAGGCGTAGAAGAAGTCATTCCAGGCAAAGACGAAGCAGAAGATCGCGGTGGTGGCCAGGCCGGGACCGGAGAGGGGCAGCGTGACGCGGGCAAAGGCCTGGAGCGGTCCCGCGCCGTCGATGGCCGCCGCCTCCTCGAGCGAGCGCGGGATCCCATCGAAGAACGTGCGCATCATCCACATCACCAGCGACAGGTTGAACGTCAGGTAGATCACGAGGAGGCCGAGCACGGTGTCGATCAGGCCAAGCCAGCGATAGGTCAGGAAGAACGGGATCGCGAAAGCGATGGGCGGAGCCATCCGGGTCGACAACACCCAGAGGGCGAGACTGCGGCTCCGGCCGAAGCTCGCCCGTGACAGCGCGTAAGCCGCCGGCACGCCCAGGAGCATCGAAGTCAACGTCGTCAACACGCTGACCACGAGGCTATTAACGAACGATCGGGCGAACTTGCCCTGGAAGACGGCCGCGTAGTTGTCGAGCGTGGGAACGAAGAAGACGGTGGGGGGCACGCGCATCGCCTCCACGTCGGTCTTGAAAGACATTTGCACCAGCCACAGCACGGGAAACAGGGTCGCCAGGAGCAGCACGGCCGCCATGCCGTAGGTCAGCACCGGGCCAAGCCGCCTCCGCGCGATCGCTCGCGCCCCCTTTGACTTACTCGACATCGACGCGGGCTCCCGCCCAGCTCACGATCAGGTAGCTCACGAGAAAGGTGGCGGCGAGAACCACCACGCTGATGGCCGCGGAGAAGCCGATCAGGCTGTAGGTGAACCCCTGGAGGAAGGCGTAGTAGTTCGTCGCTTCCGTCACCGTCCCCGGTCCACCGCCCGTCATGATGAAGATGAGCGGGAAGGCCTTGACGCTCTCGATGAGGCGGAAGAGCACGGTGACCACGATGGCGGGCCGGAGCAGCGGCAGGACCACGTGGCGGAACACCTGCCAGGGGCCTGCGCCGTCGATGCGCGCGGCTTCGAGAGGCTCGGCCGGCATCATCTTGAGGGCGGCCAGGAGCATCAGCAGCGTAAAGGGGAACCACTCCCACACGTCCGCCACCACGAGCGCGGGCAGGGCGAGCTTCGGGTCGGCCAGCCACGCCGGCTGGGGCAGCCGTAGGAGCCCCAGTCCCCAGTTCAGCATGCTGATGTCGGGGGTGAAGAGGACCTTCCAGATAATGGCCACGATGATGGGCGGCAGCACCATAGGAATGATGAAGAGGGCGCGTATCGCTTCGAGAACACGCGAGTCCCGATTCAGGAGAAGGGCCGCGCTCAGGCCAAGGAGGAGCTGGGCGGCCACGGTGAAGACGGACAGCCGGAGCTGCACACCGAGCGAATTGAGAAACCGGCCGTCTCCCGGCAGCTCCGCGAAGTTCGCGAGTGGGCGACTGAAGTCCCACCACGTTCCGGGGCGGGCCAGGTTGAGGGGGGTGAGGCTCGTCAGGAGGAGAAAGGCGAAGGGCGCCAACGTCACCACGGCCAGCACGAGCAGGGCGGGCGAGAGCAGGACCACGAAGACGCGCTCCCGCCGCCGCACAGCCCGCCCGGCCCCGGCGCCTAGGACTTCCGGATGGAGCGACCTGCCTTCGTGAGAATCCCCTCGACGTCACGCTGGGCGTCGCGCATCGCCTGGGCGGGTGGCTTCTGCCCCGTGGAGATCTCCGACAGGGCAATGCTCACGCGATCGCCGATGGGGGGAAACTCGGGCACGGTCCGGTACGCCATGTACCCGGCGCCCGCCTGCTTGAGAACGGCCCCATGCAGAGCGCCGATATCCGCGCCACCCCAGTTGTACTTCTGGCGGTACGCGGGGCTCGCGAGGACGCTCGCGCGCGTCACGGCCGGATAGATCACCGCCTCGGTAATCCGGCTCATGACTTCCTTGGACGTCGCCCACTTGATGAACTCCCACGAAACGTCCTTCTGCTTGGCGCCCGCGGGAATCTGGAGCCCATGCACTGCGGCCTGAGGGAAGCGCCCGGCGGGCCCACCCGGCGGCAGCGCGAATCCCACCCGGTCCTTGACCTTGCTCTTGGCCGGGTCCGCGGCCAGACCGACCCACGCGAGGGCGTCGATGTAGACGGCCGCCCGCCCCTCCATCATGCCCCCCGACGACTGCGGCTCCGCGTAGCTCTGCACGCCGGGCACGCTGAACTCCCGGTACAGCCGACCGAAGACCTCCGCGGATTTGATCGACTCGGGGGAGGCCAGCATCGGCGTCATGTCGCGGGGCGGATCGGCGAAGAACCGGCCGCCGTAGGCGAAGAGGTAGTTCGGCCAGATCCAGTGGAAGCCGCCGAGACCTCGGCCCATGTAGGCCTTGACCTCGGCGGTCTGGATCTTCGGCGCGGCGGCCAGGAGCTCGTCGAACGTCTCGGGTGGCTTGAGTCCCGCCCGCTCGAAGACGTCGCGTCGATAGACCATGAGCGTGCTCTCGGCCACGAACGGCAACCCAAACACGTCGCCGCCACTCTTCATGGGCGCCATGGCCCCCGACAGGAAGTCGGCGGAATCGACGGCGACGTCCCGCCCGAGGAAATCGTTGAGACGGCTCGACCACCCGGCGCCGATCCACTTGCCCGAGAAGATGAAGGTCAGCGCCATGACGTCATAGGCGCCCGAGCCCGTGGACAGCTCCAGGTCGGCGCGCTGGTTGTAGACAAGGAAGCCCGGCGTATCCATCTCGACCTTGATGCCCGTGAGCTCGGTGAACTGCGGCAGGAGCTCCTTGAGCGCGCGCGGATACGGATGATCGAACATGAAGACGTTGAGGGTCTTCCCGGCGAAGGGCTTGGCGCGCGCGGGCTGGGCGGCGGCCCGACCGACTCCCCGCCCGGCCAGGGGCAGGGCGGCGACGCCGGCGGCACCGCGCACGAACGATCGCCGCGTCATGGCGCGGCTCAGGCCTCTCGGATCCGGCGTCATCGTCGTCGCCTCCCCCCGGCTATCCGTTCACTGCGGCACCCGTCGGGCGATCCTAGCACAGGCATTCCCAGGGCAGCGGGCTCGACCACCGCTCTCCTCAACCCTCTGATCCTTCCGTTCCGCATTGTGAACTCCCTTGGAACCAATGTCTCGGGTTGACCGGTGAAGGCCTCCGGACTACGCTGAACCACGCTCACGGAGCTCGAACCCCGAGACCCGACACGGAGGCTTCCCAACGTGCACGATCTGATCATCGACAACGCGCGCCTCATCGACGGCCTGGGCGCTCCTGCCCGCGAGGGCGGGGTCGCGGTAGCGGGTGGCCGCATCGCCGCGGTCGGCAAGGAGCTGGGCGCGGCGAAGCAGAGAGTGGACGCGCAGGGCTTCGTGCTCGCCCCGGGCATCGTGGACATCCATACGCACTACGACGCCCAGCTGACCTGGGATCCCTTCGCCACGCCGTCCACGGCGCTGGGCGTGACCACGGTGGTGATCGGTAACTGCGGCTTCACCATCGCGCCCTGTCGTCCCCAGCATCGTGACGTGATCATGCGCAATCTCACCCACGTGGAGGGCATGTCGCTCGAGGCCATGCGCGCGGGGATCAGCTGGGATTTTGAGAGCTACCCCGAGTACCTGGGCTCGATCGAGCGGCGGGGCGTGGTGCCGAACGTGGCCTCTTTCGTTGGTCACTCCTCGGTGCGTACGTACGTGCTCGGCGAGGACGCGAGCAGGCGGCCGGCTACCGAGACGGAGATCAACGAAATGCGCCGGATCGTGCTGGAAGCGGTCAAGGCCGGGGCCATCGGCTTCGCCACCTCCACCCTCGAGCAGCACAACGGTGAGGGGGGCATCCCCATGCCCTCGCGGCTCGCGGACGAGAAAGAGATGCTCGCCCTCACCGGCGCGCTGGGCGAAGCGGGGCGCGGCATTTTCATGCTGACCAAGGGCATGACCTCCACCATTCCCTGGCTCGAGAAGATCGCGGGCGCCAATGGCCGGCCGGTGATGATCGCCGCCATGTTCGTGGATCCCGGCGATCCCCGGCGCGTCTTCAAGGAGCTGGGAGAGATCGAGCAGGCGCGGTCGCGTGGCCGCGAGCTCTGGGCCCAGGTGGGCTGCTTCCCGCTCGGCATGGAATTCACCCTCCGGCATCCCTATCCTCTCGAGGCCCTCATGGCCTGGCGGCCGGCCCTCGAGGCGGCGAGCGAGGCGCGCTACCGTCAGATCCTCGCCGATCCGGGGTTTCGCCGCGCCCTCATTCACGAGATGGGGCAGCCCGGAGTGCCCAACCGCATCAGCAACGAGAACTGGGACTACCTCACGGTGATGGAAGTGAAAAAGCCGGCCCTCCGCCACCTCGAGGGCAAGATCATCGGGCAGCTCGCGCGCGAGCAGATGCGCGAGCCGTGGGATGTGTTCCTCGATCTGGGCCTCGCGGACGATCTCGACACCATGTTCGACTGCCGCCTCTTCAACACGGACGAGAAGAAGGTCTCCGAGCTCCTGCGGCACCCGTGCGCGGCGGTGGCGCTGTCCGATGCGGGAGCGCACCTCTCCTTCCTCTGCGATGCGGGCTTCGGTCTCCATCTCTTCGGCCACTGGGCGCGCGAGCGCGGCGACATGACCCTCGAGCAGGCGGTACGCGCGGTGACGAGCACGGTGGCGGACGCGTACCGTATTCCCCACCGGGGGCGGATCGCGGCGGGGGCATGGGCGGATCTCATGCTCTTCGATCCGGCCACGGTGGGGCGAGGCGAGAAGCGTCGCGTGAACGACCTGCCCACGGGTGCCTCGCGACTCGACACACCGGCGGTAGGACTGCACGGGGTGTGGGTGAACGGCGTGCGCACGGTGGATGCCAAGGGCGTGATCGCCGACTGCGGCCGACCCGGCCGCCTCCTCAAGGAGTTCGGCGCCTAGCGCAGTAGACGTAGCTCGGCCGTCGTCCGTTTACACTCCTGGCAATTTTCTCGAGCCGCGTCAGCGCTTTCTCTCCGCCTTCCCCGTACGTAAACGTACCTCCCCGTGCCGTCGTCAGAACCGGCAAGCAGCCAATCGCCCCCGTCGGGGCACAGGAGGAAACGCTATGCAACGATTCACGTGGCTCATGGGGGGCGCGGCCGTCGTGGTCGCGCTATGGGCTCCCTTGGCGGGTGCTCAAACCGTCACGCAAGACCCGGCCGGCGCCGCCTCGCCTTCACAGAGCGCCCCACCGGACACGCGGGGCACTCAGGACAGGCAGCGCAGCCGGGGCGAGATGCGGGGTACAGAGAACAGCGGGCAGGATCAGACCGGCGGCCGACAGGGTACGAGCGAGCAGGACAGCGAACAGGCCGCCACGGGCAATCAGCAGGATTCACAGTCCACTCCGCGAACCACACGCTTCGGCGGACAGGGGCAGGCGCGCGGCAGCTTCGGCCAGGGACAGACCGGTGGGCGGCAGTACACACAGGATTCCAGCCAGGGGCAAAGCGGCTCGTGGCAAGGCGCGCCTACGCAGAACGGCGGCACGCAGAATACCCCGCGGTTCGGTCAAGGGCGGCGTTACACGCAAGATGGCGGCCAGGGACAGAACGGCTCGCCGCAAAGCACGCAGGGCGGCGGGCAGGGCCAAGCCGGCGGCATCCATCAGGATGCGCAGCACGTGCGCCAGGACAACCACGAGATCCGCGAGGACCGTCGCGACATCGGGCGTGATGTTCGGGAGATCAGGCAGGATCAGCACGAGCTTGCTCGCGACAACCGCGAGATCCAGGGTGACCGCCGCGAGATCGCTCGCGATCAGCGAGAGATTCGACAGGACAACCACGAGATCAGCAGCGACGTGCGAGAGCTGGCTCACGACCGTGCCCAGCTCCGGCAGGCCGTGAGGGCGGGCGACTACCAGGCCGCCGCGCGCGAGCGAGCCGAGATCAGGGGCGATCGGCAGGAGCTCTACCGCGACCGCCAAGAGCTCTCCCACGATCAGCGTGAGCTCCGCAGCGACCGTCAGGAGCTGCGCCACGATGTGCAGGATCGCAATCAGGACCGCCGCGACCTCGCCCAGGACCACCGCGAGCTCCGCAACGACCGGCGCGACCTTCGTCAGGACTATCGCAATCGCTATGCGGACAGAACAGCGCTCCGCCAGGACTATCAGAACCGTTTCCAGAACCAGACGCGCGGTCAGACACCGAGCCTTGGCCAGTCGTCCGGCTCTGGCCAGACCACGAGCTATGGTCAGCGTCCGAGCTATGGCCAGGCGTCCAACACCGGCCAGACCCCGAGCTATGGTCAGCACCCGAGTTACGGCCAATCGTCCAGCCCTGGCCAGACAACGAGCTATGGTCAGTCATCCAGCTCTGGCCAGACCACCAGCGCCAGTCAGCGCCCGAGTTACGGCCAGGCGCAGAGCTACGGTCAACGGCCCAGTTACAGCCAGGCACCGAGCTATGGTCAGCGACCGAGCTACGCTCCGAGTGCTCCGAGCCGATTCGGGGCCCGCAGTGGTGTCCAGTACGCCAGTCGGGGATCGGGTAGAAGGTAGTCCGTTTTCACGGCCGGGCTGAGCGCTCGTCTCACGCTCAGCCCGGCCTCGCTCGGTCGGCGCGTTGTCCTCTTATCAATTTCTCATTCAACGTCGATCGCCTCCTCGAGTAGGGCCGCGATGTAAACGTCGCAAGCCCACGCCGCGTCGTATGTGCAGAAGGCGGGTCAGGGTCGCAGCGCATGCGGCCCGCACGGCCCGCGCGCAGCAGACCCGAGGGTGGAAGGAGGAGACTCTGATGCTCAGAAAAATGCTCGTGGGAAGCGTCATAGGCCTGGCGGCCCTTGTCGGCTCCGCCGGCACGGGGCACGCCGGCGTGAGTGTAGACCTTGGTATCCATCTCGGCGCCCCGGCGCCGCTCGAACCTGTGCCGGCGAGCCCCGTCTACTATGCTCCGACGGCGGGCGCCAACCTCTTCTCGTTCGACGGCGACTTCTATGTCTTCCTGGGTACCAAGTGGTACGTAGGCCCCGGCCAGGCCGGCCCCTGGTCGGAGCTGCCGCCAGAATTCGTCCCACGGCCCGTGCTCGCGGTTCCCGTGCAGTATTATCGCGTGCCGCCTCGTGAGTGGGCACATTGGCGACGCGAAGCGCCGCCGCGTTGGGCGCCCGCGTGGGGTCGGCGGTGGGAAGAGCATCGACATGGCCCGCCGCCACCCGCCGAGTATCATGGCTACCGTCGGGATGACCACCGCGACCATCACGTAGCCTATCGCGATGACCGGCGCGACGACAGGCGGGGCGACTGGCGAGATCGGGATCGGTACCGGGACGATCACCGGTAACGCATCCGGCTCGAGTAGCGCGCACCAAACGGCCGCACGCGAGCTTCGCGTGCGGCCGAGGTGTTCCAGGACCAGGTCGGCAGCCTAGCGCCGCAGCTCCTGGACGCTCTTCACCGGGCCGCCGTCCTTGCGAGTGATGGCGCGGCGGGCCGGCCCGGTCTGATCGCCGAAGGTCGGCTGCCAGGAGGTATGCTTGCCGGCTCCGCCCACCACGATTACCGAGAGATCATCGGGCGACTTCAGGATGGGCAGAAGGGTATCGGGCGAGTCCACCACGCCGCGGTGGTCCACCTGCAGGCGTCGGTACTCTTCGCCGAGGCGGCCCAAGGGGAAGCGTGCATGCTCGAAGATGAACTCTTTCACCTGTCGCTTGCTGTAGCCGTCCCGTGCGATGGTGGCCGCGTGCTCGGGACCGAGCGAAAGGAGGGGCTGGCCATAGGCGAGGAGGTTATTGCTGCCCGCTTGCCCCATGGCGCCGGCGACGATCTTGAGCACGCCCAGGCCTGTGTAGCTGTAGTGATCCTGGATATTGTGCGGACCCTCGCAACCAATGACCGTGACGGTGCTCACGTCAATCGGGAAGCCATGCTCGACGTGAAGCGGCTCCCACGGGCTTTCGGCTTCGTTCTCTGCCACGCAGTAAGCGATCTTGGCGGGGCTCCCCTGGGTCGAGCGGTCGCCGGTGCCGGGCAAGCCGCCGCCCACATTCATCAGGAGCAGGCGCACGGCCCGCCCGATGGTCATATTGGCGCGGAACCCCTGGCCGAAGGCGTTGTAGCCCGAGTTGATGGCGAGCTCCCCCGCGATGGGCCCGTTGACGATCATGATCGGAGCCACGGGGTGCGTCGTGGCCTGAATCGAGTCGAGATTGAAGGCGGGATCAGCGAGGGCCTCGATGGCCGTGATGATGACCGGCAGGTATTCGGGCTTGCACCCTGCCATGACCGCATTGACGGCGATCCGCTCGACGGTGGCCTCGCCCTGCCGCGGGGGCAGAACGGCGACAACGTCGAGCGGATCGCGATCGGTCCAGCGCAAGAACTCCTTCACGTCTCTGTCCGTTGGCGGAACGATGGGCAAACCGTCCGTCCAGCCGCGCTCCTGATAGAGGCCGTTGACCGCCGCGTAGGAGGCGTCCAGTCGAAACGTCTTGGCCGCGGGGCCGGGTGCGCTCATGCCTTGGTCACCGCGCGGGCCACGAGATCGATGGCGAGATCGGCCTTCTTGATGACTTCCTCCTCACGGATGCCGCCCAGCGGATGCGGGATGAGGGCGAGCGGCAGATCAGCCAAGCCGCGATTCCTCGCCTCGAGCTTGGCCAGCTCCTCGAACTCGAATGTCCCCATCACGACGGTCGGAATGCCGTGCTGCTCCAGCACGATGGCGCCGTGGATACTCCACGACGTGCACGACCCTCAGTCCGCGCTCCCCACCAGGACAAAGTCGCACTTCGTGAGATCGGCCATGATCGACGGCGACGGCGGCCCGGCAATACCCTTTTCGCGCTTGATGACGTCGCGGACGCCATAGCGCTCCTTCAGGCGTGCCACCACGGCCAGCATCAACGTGCCCGCGTTGGCCTTGCTGTTGTCGAGGATACCCGCGCGCTTGCCCTCGAGACTGGCGAGGCGCGGGGCCAAGCCCGTGGTGAGGATCCGCGGCTCGGCCGTGGGGTCGTACAGCAGGTCTCCTGGTTCGCTCATCGTCGTCTCCTGTCCGGCTGCCCTGTCCGGCTGCAATGGAAGCGCGGGGAGCGGGTCACCCGCTCCGGCTATCGTGACAGGGAGAATACACCAGGCGTGAGACCTCCGGCGCGGATCCGCGCACGCGGTGTGCTACCGTGGTGAAGCTCCGCCCGGCGCTTCGTGTGATGCTGCCATCAAGGAGATGTCAGATGACGCTCAAGCTCAGGATCCTCGCGGTGACCGCGATCGCCATGGGCGGCCTGCTCGTCACCGCGGGCTGCAGCTCGCTCAAGGTGAACGTCATTCGCGATCCCGCCATCGCCATTGCCCCCGGATCGACCTGGGCGTGGGGCCCGCAGCCGGCCGAGAAGCGGCCGGACGAGCTCGATCCTCGCGTGAACAACAGCATCATCCACGAGCGCGTGCGGCGTGCGGTGGACCGGGTGCTCGCCCAGAAGGGATTCCGCCAAACGGACCCCAACAGCGCCGATTTTCTCGTGGCGTACCGCGTGGGCGTGAAGGACGCGCGACAGGTGGTGACGCAGACCATTCCGGTCGGGCCCAACTACTGGGGCGGCTGGGGTTGGGGCTGGGGATACTACGGCCCTCCCCCCATGGTGACCTCGCGCGAGATTACGTACACGGAGGGCGCTCTCATGCTCGACATGATGCAGCGGTCGACGGGGAAGCTCGCCTTCCGGGCGATCGGGGTAGACCAGGATGTTACGGGTGCCGACGGCTCCGAAGAGCAGATCCAGAAGGCCGTGGAGAAGCTCCTGCAGGAGCTGCCCTAGCCGCATTGCTCGATCACAAGGAGACGATCGCATGCCTGAGAGCGTCGCGCGCTTCACGCTGATCACGGCCGCCCGTCTCCTCGACGGCACCGGCTCCGCGCCGGCCGAGCAGGCCGCCCGCCTCGTCGAGAACGGCCGCGTGGTCAAGCTGGGCCGCGCCGCCGACGTGCGCGCGCCGGAGGGCTCGTCGGTGGAGCGGAAGGACTACGGCGATGCGACGATCCTGCCCGGACTCGTCGACGCGCATACGCACCTCGTG
>WNGE01000363.1_pt1 | contig 58309 bp, 47 predicted proteins | sample 5400651 | NCBI WGS metagenome assembly WNGE01 (sample SAMN13153370, study PRJNA577476) | soil metagenome | isolation source: 60 cm soil or saprolite under grassland replicate 2 | place: USA:California | collected 2016-06-15 | reverse complement strand
CGCGTCGAAGCGGACGCCCTCCCCGGCGGCGACGAGGGCATCGACGCGTGCCTTCGGCAGCTTCACGACGAGCCTTCCACGTACCAGCATTGCGAAGATCTTGTTCTGGAACCGCAGTGCGTGCGAGCCGAAGGCGGACCCGGAACCCGGCGGGGTGACGTCCGGGGTGGTGACCAACTCGCCCACCACGGCGTCGAAACGGTCCTCCGGGATCATGGGCCAGCACCCTCCTCGCACGCCGGCTAGCGTAGTCCCGACCACCGACAAATCCGCCGCCCAGCGGCCCATTGGTCATCAGTCCTACCACTGCCACCGGCCTGCTCCGACCGGATGCAATAGTTATCGGACACGTGACACTAGTCCTTCAGGCACTCCGCCATGGCGGGCTTGCCGCAGTCCGCAGGCAGGCCGACCAGCAGGTTGTGGTCATACACGAGGATCGCCTGGTCCCCGAAGTCGTGCCGCGCCATCGGTTGGCCAAACTGCCTGACCGCCGTCTCGACAGTGCCGTAGACCCCGCTGCGCCGGTCGAGGACCAGGAAGCGGGCGTCGTGGCGGGTCGGGTCGTACCAGTCCGCGCGAGACTCCCAGCGGTATCCGACGATGGTGTCCTGGCCGATCACCGGCGCCACCTGCACCCGGCCACCGGTGGTCAGCGTGATGCTGTTGGCGGCCCAGTAGCTGCCGATGCCGTAGGTCTGCCGGTGGGCGACGAGCCAGTCGGCAGCAGCCTGCGCCTCGGACGGCGCCGAGGGCGCGGCGGCCCGCGAGACGAACGCAGCCGACGCGACCAGGAGCAGGGCGGCCGCCATCTGGACGAGCCGCCTGACGGCCACCCGCGGCGCCAGGAACCGGCCGACGAAGACCCGCCCCACCAGCGCGGCACCCAGCGGCAGCATCGCGATGATCTCGCGGGACCCGCCCCTGTCGTCGGGGAGCGTGGAGACCAGGTACGCGGCGAGGTTGACCACGACGCTGACCGCGAGGATGTCGGAGACCAGGTCGCGGTGGCCGCGCTGGCGTAGCGCGCCGATCACCGTGACCGCCACGGTGGCGAGGGCGACGACCATCGCGACCGCGCCCACGACGCCGAAGACGACCTCGATCGGGATGTCCCGCGCAGGCAGGTAGGCGCCGAAGACGACGGCGGTGTTGGTCGCGGTGACCTGGACGCGGTGCGCCAACTGGTCCGGCGGGGCGAGCTGGACGGGCACCCCGTGCACGTGGAAGCCGCCGGCCACCTTCACTGCGGCCAGCAGCGCGCGTGCGAGCAGCGTCGACGCGATACCGGCCGCGATCAGTTGGCCGTCCAGGCCGAGCAGGCGCTGCCGCCACGGTCCGCGCCCGCGGATGATCCGCCACCCGCAGACCGCGACCAGCGGCACCACGGCGACGAACGTCACCAGCGGGTCGCCGCCCTGACCCCAGGCCAGCAGTGCGGCGACGGCGACGGGCACCCAGCGACGCAGCCGACCCTCGGGGTGCGCCAGGGCCTGGTCGAGCACCAGCCAGGTCAGCAGCAGCGGCACGCCGGAGCCGGTGTGGTTGGGCGACGACAGCACTGTCAGGACGCCGATGCCGGGTGACGGCGCGAGCACGATCGCGACCGCCACACCCATCCGGGCGAGGGCGTCGACACCGCTGGCGCGTCCCCGCGCGAGCAGTGCGACGAGGATGACGAGGAGCGTGTAGGTGATCGCGGCGGCGATGTGCACGACGTCAGCGTCCAGGCCGCGCACCAACTCGACCAGGGCGTGCTGGATCAGCTCGGTGGTGTAGAACGGCACGTCGGACATGGTCCACCCGCGCAGCAGCAGGTTGCCGTGCAGCATGTCCCAGGCCTGCAGTGCGTTGCTCGCGCCGTCGGCGTTCATCGCCGTCGACCGGGCCATCCGCAGGTATCCGGCGAACAGCACCGCGACCCCTACTGCGAGCGCGGCCCCCCAGGCGAAGCGGCGGCCTCGCCCGCTCGGCGCGGGAGCCTCGGCCGCCGTGGGGCCGGTCTCCGCGAGGTCGGCCGGCCTCGCCGGTGTCGATCGGGACATGCAACCCCCGTAGTCGCCCGGTCACGTCTTGCCTGCGACCGAGCAGCCTACCGGCCCGGCGCAATCCGAGCACTAGATCAAGATCGCCACAACGTTTGGGAAGTTGTAGGGCCCGATCCGCTGACTAGGCAAATTCGGTTGATCATGTCATTTCCCCTGGTCAAGCACATTCCCCCCAATATCCCATCGTTCCCTAGCGTTACAAAGGTTACGGACCCCCGGGCCGGCATGGTCACGATCAGTCGCCGGTGGCGTAGCTCAGCCATGGCGAGCCGTACCAGCTTCACGGGTCGATTCTCACCCGAGGGCGAGCGGTAGCTCCCCGCTGCCGGGGCAGCGCTGTTCTAGCGGGCCGTGCGGCCAGATGAGACCGGTCGGAGTGAGCTTGCGTTCCCGCCGGCATACCGAGCACCGGGCCGGGGCCCCCGGGCGCCGTGAGGGGACCACGGGGGGCCGGTCGGGCGTCCCTGCCCGGTCGCCATTCACGGCCGGTCCCCGCAAGGCTCCAAGGGTTTCCGGAGGTGCCATGTGGCGAACACAAAGGCGCCCTGGGCCAGCTTGGAAGCCTGACAGGGCCAGGGATTCGGGTTGGCGCCTCGGCACCCACCGGCCACACACAAACCATTCGGGTCGGGCTGGTGCTCCCGGTGGATTGACCAGGCCAGAAGCCAGAGCAGCCGGTCGGCCCCCTCGGGTGGCTCCTCCGGCGGGTTGGCGATGTCAAACGGCAGGATCATGACGCCGACCCCCTCCACCAATACTCACCAGGGGAGCGTTCCTCAACAGCGGTTTCGGCGGCAGCGATGTAACCGCGCACCAGGCGAGTCGTGTCGGTCGCTGGCCGGTCGGCAGGTGGGCGCATGGGTGGCGTCAGCGGGACCTTTGGTAGCTCTCGCGTGATCAGTGTTGCCCAGCGTTCTTGACCGGGCCGCAGCACCGTATCCCCGTCGGGTATGCGCCCCTCGATCATCGGACGCTCTTGCATCGCCTCGCGTCGATGCCGCTACCACATGATCGCTTTCCCCAATCGTCGCGGGGGCGCGACGGCCGGACTCCGGTATTGGTACCGACCGCCGCACCCGTGCCCCTGAAGCGTCCTGCCGGCGAAGGCCGACAGGTCGAACGTGGCCGGCTTCCACCCTTCGGACACGCCGTCGATCCCATTACCCTCGGCCGGCCGGGTGATCGAGCCTGGGATCGGCTTGAAGCCGGCTCCGCTGTCGACCTCGACGTAGGCGTAGTCGCACGGATCGGGGCCGCAGTCCTCGATGTCCCACCATGCCTGCAATGACAGCGTTGCGGGCTGGGCGGGCAGCGTCAGCTGCCGGCTCAGGCTGTTGTCGAGGTTGTCGCCCTGGCCGCTCCACCACGACTTCGTACCCTCGACGGGTTTCGCCAGCGGCGTCGTGACCTTCTTCTTGGGCAGCACGACGACCGCGCCCTGTGCCTTCCTGCTGTTGTACTCGTGCGGCCCGAGGTCCAGCTTGCGGTCCTCGCCAGCTTTGATGATCTCGTAGTCCAGCCAGCCGAGCTGCAGCTTGTCCCAGGCACTGAAGTCCGCGGCACTTGCTGCGAGAGGTTAAGGCCTGAGATCGCCGATCGTGATTGTCACCTGGATCACCAGACCTCTTCCGGTACGCCGGGATTGTGGTTTTTGGTGTGCCGTTTTGCGTCTTTCGCGGCGACCTGGTGCACCGTGAGCAGGGCAAACGTCACTCCCGCCCGCCGGAGACCGAGGGTGGGCGGTAGGGAGAACCCGCCCTGCGGGGGGCTCATCACGTGTCGGCGAAGCCGTCGTTGGTTTCGGGGTGTGCGGGGCGGAGCCCCGCAGGTCAGGCGGATTCGCGGACCACCAGCTCGGTGGGCAGGACGAGCGCGTGCTCGACGGTCTCGCCGGCGGCCAGTCGCAGGAGCTGGCGGGCCATCGTGCGGCCGATCTCGATCACCGGCTGGCGCACGGTCGTCAGCGGCGGCTCGGTGTAGCGGGCGATCTCGTTGTCGTCGAAACCGATCACCGCGACGTCGTCTGGCACCCGGCGACCGGCATGGCGCAGCGCGCGCAGCGCTCCGTCGGCCATCAGGTCGGATGCGACGAACACCGCGTCGAGCGCCGGGTCGTCGGCGAGCAGCTGCCGCATGGCGGCCGCGCCGGACTCCCGCGTGAAGTCGCCCATCGCCACGATCGAGCGGCGGTCGGACTCGCGCAGCTCATCGCGGTAGCCGGCGAGCCGGTCGACGCCAGCGATCATGTCCTGCGGGCCGGCGATGGTCGCGATCCGCCGGCGGCCATGGTCGAGCAGGTAGCGGACCGCCCGCTGGGCGCCGGCCTCGTTGTCCACGTCGACGTAGGGCACGCTGGAGCGGCCCATCGGTCGCCCGTTGCAGACCACGGGCAGGCCCATCCGGGACAGCCGGGCGGGCAGCGGGTCGGCGCCGTGGATGGAGGCGACCATCACGCCGTCGACGTGCCCAGTGGCCACGTAGCGCTCGATCCGGTCGTGGCTGGGCACCGAGTCGGTCATCAGCAGGACGAGCTGCTTGTCGGCGGTCTCCAGCTCCTGGCTGACGCCGCGGATGATGCCGGAGAAGAACGGGTCGTCGGAGAAGACGCGGCTGGCGCCTTCCGAGAGAACCAGCGCCATCGAGTCGGTGCGCTGTGTGACGAGGCTGCGGGCGGCCTGGTTGGGCACGTAGCCCAACTCCTCGACCGCGCGCAGCACGGCCTCGCGGATGTCGGCCGCCACTTTGGGCGATCCGTTGACCACGCGGGATGCGGTCGCCCGCGAGACCCCGGCCCGTACGGCCACCTTCTCCAGGGTCGGCCGCCCCCGGCCCGGCGCACCAACACTCATCCCTCTGCCTCCGCCGATCCCCGTGCCCTCCCGCCTCGCGGGTCGGCCGTCCGTGTGCCTGCCGATCCGTGCGTTCGTCCGGGCCCTCGAGTCGTCGGACGAAATTCGGAACGGTCGAATCATGCTACGCCAGGCGCGGGCCGGGGCATGCCGGCGGGGAAGGTTGAGAGCGCTCTCAATTTGGGCGCCGGTGGAGTGCCGGATCGGGCAACGATTCGCCCGGCACGCCCGCTTCGGCCGATCCGGGCGGGCTGATGGCTCTCGATGGGCTCGGCGCAACGTTGCAGCTCAGCTCCGCCATGTGACCTCGGTCCGGGCCGCCGCGCGCGCCGCGCCGCCGGCCGCTCGGGAAAGTGAAACATCGATTGAGAGCGCGCTACCAACGTGTTACAGAAGGACCCTTGACATCGCCAACACGGCGGGGCACGCTCTACTTCACCTGTGAGAGCGCTCTCACATTGACCACAAGAACCTCTTAGGCGTCCGGCGTGCTCCCGCCCCGCGCGGTGGGGCGCGAGCTACGCCGGTGCGCGTACCACTGGTGCATCGTGCCGAGACAGCTCCCGCGCGCGTCTCCGGCAAACCCCGGAACACCTCCATGGGGTCCGTCGCCAACCCTTCCCACCCGGCATGGCTGGCGACATATGCGGGATCGAACCACAGAGGAGAGAGGCGAGGATTCCTCATGCGCGTGGCATTGTCGTTGCGGCGGCCGGCCCTGGTGTTGGGTGTCGGGCTGTCGCTGGCTGGTCTGGTGTTGGCCGGTTGCGGGACGTCGTCGGATTCGAAGTCGGCGAAGACGTCCGGGCCGGTGACGTTGACCGTGAACCTGTTCGGAAACTTCGGATACCAGGAGTTGTACAAGCAGTACCAGGCTGCGCACCCGAACGTGACGATCAAGGAAAACGTCACGGACTACTCGGCGCATCACAAGAACCTGCAGGCCCACCTGCTGGCCGGCGCGGGCACCGCGGACATCGAAGCCATCGAGATCGGGCAGGTACCCGGGTTCCGCCCCCAGTCGGGCAAGTTCGTGGACTACCTGAAGCACGGGGTGAAGACCTCGCAGTGGACGGAGTCGAAGTGGAAGCCGGCCACGTCCCCGGACGGCAAGGCGCTGTTCGGCGTCGGTACCGACGTGGGCGGGTTGGCGTTGTGCTACCGGGCCGACCTGATGAAGGCCGCCGGGCTGCCGTCGGAGCGCGACGCCGTGTCGGCGCTGTTCAGCGACTGGAGCTCCTACGTCGAGGTCGGTAAGCAGTTCACCGCGAAGACCCCGGACAAGAACGTCAAGTGGTTCGACGCCGGCTCCAACCTGTTCAACGCGATCATCGCGCAGTCGGAGAAGGCGTTCTACGACGAGTCCGGCAACGTGGTCATCGACAAGAACCCGGCCGTCAAGGCGGCCTGGGACAAGACGGTCGAAGCGATCCAGGCCGGCCAGTCCGCCGGACTGGCGGCGTTCAGCCCACAGTGGAACACCGGCTTCCAGAAGGGCCAGTTCGCCACCATCACCTGCCCGTCGTGGATGATGGCCTACATCCAGGACAACGCTCCGGAGACCTCGGGCAAGTGGGACATCGCCAAGATCCCGGGCACCGGCGGCGGCAACTGGGGCGGCTCCTACCTGGCGGTGCCCACGGCGTCGAAGCACCAGAAGGAAGCCATCGACCTGGCCAAGTGGCTGACCGCTCCCGAGCAGGAGGCCTGGCTCTTCAAGAACAAGGGCAACTTCCCCTCTGACCAGGCGCTGTGGGACCAGCCCGACGTGTCCGGCTACGTCAACCCGTTCTTCTCCAACGCGCCGGCCGGCAAGATCTTCTCGGAGTCGGTCAAGACCCTCAAGCCGCAGATCTACGGCCCGCACTCCGGCGACCTCGGCAACGCCGTCGGCAACGCCCTGACCTCCATCGAACAGGGCAAGGCGAAACCCGACGAGGCCTGGAGCAAGGCCCTCGCCGACGCCAAGAACCTCGCCAGCTAATCCTCCAGATCTTGGACAGTTGTGCGACCCACGGGTCGCACAACTGTCCAAGATCGCCGATGGCATCGGGAGTAAGGATGCACGCGTCATGGCCGTCGTGACCGAGCGACGGGTTGGAAGCCACCACATCGACAAGAGCAGCCGACCCCGCCACATCTGGCGCCACCGGCTGGACCTGAAGGGCTCGCCGTACCTGTACGTCGCCCCGTTCTTTCTGGTCTTCGCGGTCTTCGGACTGTTTCCGCTGATCTACACCGGCTGGGTCTCGATGACCGGCTGGCGCGCCGACACCCCCGGCAGCGAGGACAAGTTCGTCGGCTTCGAAAACTACGCGAAGCTGCTGGACGACCCGTTCTTCTGGAACGCCTTGAAGAACACCATCGGCATCGGGCTCATCGCGACCGTGCCGCAGCTACTCATGGCTCTCGGCCTGGCGCACATGCTCAACTACCGGCTACGCGGGCAGAACCTGTTCCGGATGGGCGTCCTGCTGCCCAACGTCACCTCCGTCGCCGCGGTCACGATCATCTTCGTCCAGCTCTTCGGCCGCGACTACGGGATGATCAACTGGTTTCTCGGCCTCTTCGGTATGGACCACATCGAATGGCAGGCCGGCACGCTGTCCTCCTGGATCGCGATCTCCGTCATCGTCACCTGGCGCTGGACCGGCTACAACGCACTGATCTACCTGGCCGCGATGCAGGCCATCCCGTTCGAGCTGTACGAGTCAGCCGCGATCGACGGGGCCAGCCGGTGGAAGCAGTTCCGCACCATCACGATCCCGATGCTGCGCCCGACGATCCTGTTCACGGTCATCGTGTCCACGATCGGCGCCCTGCAACTCTTCGGTGAGCCGCTGCTGTTCAACACCAGCCAGACCCCGACCACCGGCGGCTCCCAGCACCAGTTCCAGACGCTGGCGCTCTACGTCTACGACCAGTTCTGGCAGAAGTTCAAGTACGGGTACGGCGCGGCGATCTCGTGGGGCATGTTCGCGGTGATCCTCATCTTCGTCGTCACCAACCTGATCCTGGCCCGCCGGATGCGAGGGGTGGACGCCTCATGACAACGACGGCTCCTCCGGTCATGGCCCCGCCGGCCGTCAAGCCACGGACCCGCCGGGGCGGTGGCGCCAGCAAACAGCTGAGCGCCGGTAGGGGCACCTACGTCGTGCTCGCGATCGTCGTGCTGCTGTCGGTCTTCCCGCTGTACTGGACGGTCGTCGCGGCGTCGCAGGACAACGCGGCCATCAGCAAGGCGCCACCGGCGCTGCTGCCCGGCGCCCACTTCCTGGACAACCTGCAGAAGGTGTTCACCCAGACCGACATGCGGCTGGCGCTGATCAATTCGTTCATTGTGGCGGCCACCGTGACCGCGTCCGTCGTCCTGACCTCGACGCTGGCCGGCTTCGCCTTCGCGAAGCTGCCGTTCCGCGGCCGGGGCGCGCTGCTCGGCATCGTCGTGGCGACCATGATGGTGCCGCCGCAGCTGGGCATCATTCCGCTGTACATCATGATGGCGAACTGGCTGCACTGGTCCAACCAGCTCCAGGCGCTCATCGTGCCGGCGGCGGCCAGCGCGTTCGGCGTCTTCTTCATGCGCCAGTACCTGGTGACCGCGCTACCGACCGAGCTGCTGGAGGCCGGCCGCCTCGACGGCTGCTCGACCATCCGGCTCTACTGGCACATCGTTCTGCCCGCGGCCCGCCCGGCCGCCGCGGTGCTCGGCATGCTGACGTTCATGGCCACCTGGAACGACTTCTTCTGGCCGCTGGTCGTGATGACCCAGCAGAACCCGACGGTCCAGGTCTCGCTTTCGGCCCTGCAGGGCGGGTACGTGAAGGACTACTCGCTGGTCCTCACCGGCGCACTGGTCTCGACACTGCCGATCCTGCTCGTGTTCGCGCTGATGGGGCGCCAGATTCTCGGGGGCATCATGCAGGGCGCGGTGAAGGGATGAGTGCATCTGTGGAGGCGGACACCACGCTTGCCGGGTCGGCGGATCCGGCGTCGGAAGCGGCACCGGCACAGTCGGCGGAGCGGCTCAGCTTCCCGCCCGGGTTCTGGTGGGGCGCGGCGACGGCCGCCTACCAGATCGAGGGCGCGGCCAAGGAGGACGGGCGCACGCCGTCCATCTGGGACACGTTCGCCGCCACGCCGGGCAAGGTCGCCGGCGGCGACACCGGCGAGGAGGCGGCCGACCACTACAACCGGTACGCGCAGGACATCGCGCTGATGGTCGAGCTGGGGCTCGATGCGTACCGGTTCTCGGTGTCGTGGCCGCGGGTGCAGCCCACCGGCCGGGGCTCGGTCAACGACGCCGGCGCCGGCTTCTACGACCGGCTGGTCGACGAGCTCCTGGCCGCGAACATCCGGCCGGTGCTCACCCTCTACCACTGGGACCTGCCGCAGGAGCTGGAGGACGCGGGCGGCTGGACCAGCCGCGACACCGCGTACCGGTTCGCCGACTACGCCGGGCTGGTCGCCCAGCGCCTCGGCGACCGGGTCGAGCTGTGGACCACGCTCAACGAGCCGTGGTGCTCGGCCTTCCTCGGGTACGGGTCCGGCGAACACGCCCCCGGGCGGACCGATCCGGCCGGCGCGCTGACCGCCGCCCACCACCTCATGCTCGGGCACGGGCTCGGCGTGCAGGCCCTGCGCTCCGAGCTGCCGGCGACGAGCAAGGTGTCGCTGGTCATCAACATGACCCCGATCCGTGCCGCCACCGCGTCGCCGGCCGACCGGGAAGCCGCGCGGCGCGTCGACGGCCTGCAGAACCGGTTCTTCCTCGACCCGCTGCTGCGCGGCACCTACCCCGCCGACGTCATCGCCGACACCGCCCAGTTCTGCGACTGGTCGTTCGTCGATCCGTGGGACCTGCCGACCATCTCCGCCCCGATCGACCTACTGGGCATCAACTACTACCAACCGACGCTCGTGAGGGCCGGCACGCGGCCGGCCGCCGCACCCCCGACCGCCTACCCGGGCTGCGAGGACGTGCGCTTCCCCGAGCAGCCCCATCCGGTCACTGCCATGGGCTGGCCGGTGGACGCGACCGGGCTGCGCGAGCTGTTGCTGCGGCTGCACCGCGACTACCCGGGTACGCCCCTGCTGATCACCGAGAACGGCGCGGCCTACGACGACCGGCCGACCGACGGGGCGGTGCACGACCCCGAACGCGTCGCGTACCTGCACTCGCACCTGGTCGCCGCCCACGAGGCGGTCGCCGCCGGGGTCGACCTGCGCGGGTACTTCGTCTGGTCGCTGCTGGACAACTTCGAATGGGCGTGGGGGTACGGCAAGCGCTTCGGCATCGTCTACGTCGACTACGCCTCGCAGGAGCGCACCTGGAAGGACAGCGCGCACTGGTACCGGGACGTGATCCGCTCCGGCGGCGTGCCGCGCCACAACGAGCCGGTGTAACGACGGCTATCAGGGGAGCGGGCGATGAAGCCGGCCGGGCGGCGGCCCACGTTGGAGAAGGTGGCGCTGCGCGCGGGGGTGTCCCGGGCCACGGTTTCGCGGGTCGTCAACGGATCCAATGCGGTGACCCCGCAGGTACGCGCAGCGGTGCTGCGCGCGGTGCGGGAGCTTGGATACGTGCCCAACCACGCCGCCCGCAGCCTGGTCACCCAGCAGACCAACTCGGTCGCGCTGGTCTTCGCCGAGGCCGCCAGCCGGGTCTTCTCCGACGACCAGTTCTTCCGGTCGATCGTGCGCGGCGCCATCCAGGAGCTGGAGGCGGCCGGCCGGCAGCTGCTCCTGCTCATGGCCGGCTCGCCCGGCAGCCATCAGCGCATCGAGCGGTACGTGCTGGCCGGGCACGTCGAGGGCGTCCTGATCGCGTCGGTGCACGGGGCGGACCCGCTGCCGATGACGCTCGCGGACATGGGCGTACCCGTGGTGTGCAGCGGCCGCCCGCTCGGCCGCTCCACCGTGCCGTTCGTGGACTGCGACTCCGAAGGCGGGTCGGCCGCCGCCGTGCGGTACCTGGTCGCCACCGGCCGTAAGCGGGTCGCCACCATCGCCGGACCGCAGGACATGGTGGCCGGCATCGACCGGCTCGCCGGGTACCGCCGGGAGCTGCGCAGGGCCTCCGGTCAGGAGGCGATCGTCGCGGTCGGTGACTTCACGCGGGAGTCGGGTGCGGCGGCGATGCGCGAGCTGCTGGCCAAGGCCCCGGACCTGGACGGGCTGTTCGTCGCGAGCGACCTGATGGCGCACGGCGCCCTGGTCACGCTGCGGGCGGCGGGCCGGCGGGTGCCCGACGACGTGGCCGTGGTTGGCTTCGACGACATCGAGCTGGCCGCGTATACCGAGCCGCCGCTGACCACGGTCCGCCAGCCGATCGTGGATCAGGGCCGGGAGCTGGTCAAGCAACTGCTGCGCCTGGCGTCCGGTGACCAGGTCGAGCCGGCGCTGGTCCTGCCGACGTCGCTGGTGCTCCGCGAGTCAGCCTGAAGGAGGGTCCCCCTCCTAACGCGTAATGCGGTAAAAGGGGACCCTCCTTACATCTAGTGGCCGAAGGTGAACCAGTTGACGTTGACGTAATCGGTCGGCTGGCCGCTGGTGAAGGTCAGGTACACGTCGTGCGTTCCCGTCACGCCGCTGATGTTGGCGGGCACGGTGCGCCAGCTCTGCCAGCCGCCGGTGTTGGCGATGGCGAAGGAGCCGATCGGGGCGCTGGTGCGGCTGTCGAGGCGGACCTCCACCAGCCCGCTGACCCCGCCCGTGGCGCCGGACGCCACCCGGGCGACGAACTGGTGCGCGGCGGTGCCGCCGAAGTTGACGCCCTTGTACAGCGCCCAGTCACCGTTGGTGGCGCCGGTCACACCCTGGCCGCCTTCGTTGACGGTCAGCGGGCTCAGGCCCGACTGGTCGTTGTGGGACCCGGCCGGGATCTGGGCGTACGCGTCCCGGTTGCCGGCCGGCGGCGGGGTGCCGCCGCCGGGAGGTGGCGTGCTGCCGCAGGCGCCGTAGACCTCGAACTCCCAGAGGGAGTATCCGTATCCGGTGGCGCGGGTCGTGCCGTACATCCGCACATACCGCGCCGTGCCTTTGACGTTGAGGTCGTCGATGCCACCGTCGCCGCCGAACTGGGTGTACGCGTCGGTCCAGGTGGTGCCGTCCGTGGATAGCTGGATGGTGTATCCGGTGGCGTAGGCGGCCTCCCAGTTGAGGCGTACCCGGGTGACAGGTGTGGCTTTTCCGAGGTCGATGCGCATCCACTGGGGGTCGCTGAACGCGCTGGACCAGCGGGTGTTGGGGTTGCCGTCCACCGCGTACTGCGCGGCGAGGTTGGGCGCCTCGATGGCGGAGGACGCCGTCGGTCTGCCCTGGGAGATGAGTGGCCCGCAGGTCGGCGGCGGGCTGACGGGAGGCGGCGGCGTCCCACCACCGGGCGGCGGGCCGCCGGCGCCGGCGGTCCAGGCCGCGACGTAGTCCACCAGCATCGAGCCGCCGGAGGAACCGGTCGGCCCGGCGCCGAGCGCGGCCGGGAACTCGCCACCGATTGCGACGTTCAGGATGATGAAGAACCCGTGGTTGGTCGCCGCGTTCCAGGTGCCCGCGTCGAACTGCGCCGACGTGACGGCGTGGAACTGCTTGCCGTCCAGGTACCAGCGGATCTGCTGCGGGTTGGTGCTCTTGTCCCACTCGATCGCGTACGTGTGGAAGCCGCCCTGGCAGGTCGTGCCGGCGCACGGGACGTTGGCGCCGATGCCGGACTTCTCGTTGCACGGGCCGCCCGGGCTGGTGCCGCAGTGGAACGTGCCCCACTCGCGGTTGAGCCCGTTGACGTTCTCCATGATGTCGATCTCGCCGACGCTGGGCCAGTTCCACCAGACGCCCCGGTACGGCGCGCCGAGCATCCAGAACGCCGGCCAGTAGCCGGCCAGGTCGGACACCTGCGGCAGCTTCAGCCGGGCCTCGACGCGCAGTTTCCCACCCGCCGGGGGCTGGAAGTCGGTCCGGTTGGTCTCGATGCGGCCGGACGTCCAGCCGGTCGGGCCGCCGCGCAGCGCGGTGATGCGCAGGTTGCCGTTGCCGTCCAGCGCCACGTTGGCGGTGCTGTCGGTCATCGTCTCGACCTCGCTGGTGCCGAAGCCGTTCTGCGGACCGCCGGGATAGCCGGTGCCGGTGTCGTAGCGCCAGTTGGCGGTGTTGATCCGGCTGTTGGCCGCACCGGTGAAGTCGTCGGCGAAGACCTGCTTCCAGCCGGCCGGGGTGGGCACCGCGGCCTGCGCGTTGCCGGCGACCGCGACCCATGCGCTACCGAGGACCACGGTGGCCAGCATGGCGAGCATGATCCGGACGCGCGATCGGGGTCTCGTCGCCGGCGCTGCGGCGACCTGCGGAGTGGGTTGTGCCGTCATGGCCACCTCGTGTTCTCGACGACGGATCCTGGTGAAATTCCGTGAAGAGGAATTCCGTGGCAGGGATGGGAGAGCGGCCACCCCCGTCCGGCTCGGGCGGGAGGGCCGCTAGGTACGAGAGAGCGCTCTCTCAATATATTGATAGCCGCCGATTAACCCTCTTGTCAATAAGCGTCACCGGTCTTGCGGCCAATGCGCTGATCTTGATTCCCGGGTGTCGCTATTGCGGCACCGGCTGGTCAAGATCGCCTGAGGGGCCGGGCCGCGTGACGAACTGGCCGTCCGGGCCGTTCTCGGCCAGATCCATCACCAGGACCGCGCCGGCCGTGCCGCCCCGGTCGTTGGCCAGCGGCGTGCCGATGACCCGCACCTCGATCGTGCGTCCGCGCCGGTTGACCGCCACGAGCCGCATCTCCTGCGCGCCCGCCTCCCCGCTGAGCACCCGGCGGATCATCGGCCGGAGCCGGTCGGTCGGCAGGCCGATGTCCAGGTTGAGGAAGTGCTGACCGACCGCCTCGTCGGAGCGCAGCCCCCACAGATCCTCGGCCCGGCGGTTCCAGATGCGGATTTGCATCTCCCCGTCGACCACCGCCACCCCGGCGCGCAGGCTCGTCAATATGGCCTCGAGGAAGGCGTTGACGTTGTCCAGCTCAGCGGTGCGGTCGCGTAGCTCGTCGTTGATGGTCTGCATCTCGTCGTTGGTCGACTGCAGCTCCTCGTTCATCGTCTCGAGCTCTTCGTTGGTGGACTGCAGCTCCTCGTTGGTCGTCTCCAGCTCCTCGACCGTCGACTGGAGCTCCTCGTTGGTGGTCTCCAGCTCCTCGTTGGTCGACTGCAGCTCCTCGTACGCCGCCTCCAGCTGCCGATTGGCATGCTCGAGCTCGTCGTGCAGGCGCTGGGCGCCGGTGACGTCGAGGAAGATCAGGGCCACCCCGAGCAGACTGGCGTCGCCGTCGACGAGCGGGTCGACCTGCACCTCGAGGTGCAGCGTCTCGCCGGGCGCCCGCTGGTACGTCACGCCCGGCACCCGGGCGACGCGCCGCTGCACCTGCGCCTGCTCGATGTAGGCGCGTAGCTCGACCGGGCGGTAGGACAGGTCGAGATCGCGGAACGGCCGGCCCACGTCCTTGTTGGAGACACCGAACAGCGTCTCGGCCTGCCGGTTGGTGAGCGCGACCAGGCCGTCGGCGGTGACAACGACCTGGGCCACCGGGCTGGCGGCGAACGCCTCGTTGCGCAGCCGGTCGAGGCCGATCAACTCGTCGCGGACCGGCGGCTGCGCCTCGACCGCAAGCGCCCCGTTGACCGGGTTGACCCCCGGGACCTTCCGGAAGATCCGTCGTTTCAGGTCGAGCGGAGTGAACAGGGTCGCGTGGCTGAGCAGCATCTCTGCCTTGCCGAGAAACAACACCCCGCCGTTGGCCAGTGCAAAGTGGAACCGTGAGAGGATGCCGGCCTGGGTCTCGGCGTTGAAATACATCAGAGTGTTGCGGCAGACCAGCAGGTCGATGCGGGAGATGGGTGCGTCCTGGACCATGTCGTTGCGGCCGAAGATGACCGAGCGGCGCAGGTCCTTGCGGAAGGTGTGCCGGTCGCCGTTGGACTCGAAATACTTCTCCAGCATGGCGGGCGGCAGGCCGCGGACCTCGCGCTCGCCGTAGGTCGCGTGCCGGGCCTGCGCCAGGCCCTCGTCGTCCACATCGGTCGCATAGATCTTCACCCGGTGCCGGAACCGCTCCGGGCCCAGCATCTCCGCCAGCACAATCGCGATCGTGTATGCCTCCTCGCCGGAGGCGCAGCCGGCACTCCACACCCGCAGGGGCGCGTCAGGATCCTTCCCGCCGAGCAGCGGCGGCAACACCTCGTGACGCAGGTACTCCCACGGGTCGGGGTCGCGGAAGAAGCCGGTGACGTTGATCAGGATGGTGTTGAACAGCGACGTGAACTCTTCCGGATGCACCTGCAGGTAGTCCAGGTACTCCCCGTAGTCCGGGAGGTTGACCTGGGCCATCCGCCGGCCCACCCGCCGCATCAGGCTGGAGCGCTTGTAGCCGGTGAAGTCGAAGCCGCGCGCTTCCTTCAAGTACAGCAGCAGCGCCTCGAACTGCGGGTCGGGCTGGGTCACCGGGCGTCCTCCAAGCCGCGGTACCTGACGAGCGGCACCTGTAAGGGTCACGGTACCGCCGTCGCGGTCGGGTGCGGTCGCCTACACGGGACGGGTCACGCGTCGTCCCTGAGCGTGGTCATCCCGGGTCGGGACCGGCGGCGCGTGCGAGTCGATGCGCGATCTCCCGCACCCGGGCCACGAGCTCGGGCGGCTCGTGCACCTCGAAATCGAAGCCGATCAGCGCGACGTGGATGACCATGGAGTCCAGTGAGTTGGCCCCTGCGTGCAGGGTGCAGGTGTGCTCGTCGATCGCCTCCACCACCCCGGAGGACGGGCTCACCCGCTCGGCGACCGTCCCGGCGGGCGCGTGGATCGTGAACCGGCCGTGGTACCGGTAGACGGCCGTCGACACCGACCACGACGTGTAAGCGGCCGCGTCGGAGTCGGGCAGCTCGCGGGGCGTGAACCGGGGACCCGTCGGGATACGCGGCGCGAGCCGGTCCATCCGGAACGTCCGCCAGTCCTGCCGGTCGACGTCCCACGCCAGCAGGTACCACCGCCGGCCGGTGTGCACGAGCCGGTGCGGCTCGGCGGTCCGGACGCTGGACGTGCCGTCGCCGCTGCGGTAGTCGAACCGCAGCCGCTGGTGGTCGCGGCAGGCGGTGGCGACCGCCGTCAGAGCCGCCGGGTCGACGGTCGGCGTCCCGGCGGCCAGCGGCACGGTGACCGACTGGAGTGCGGCGACCCGGTGACGGAGCCGCGCCGGGAGCACCTGCTCCAACTTGGCCAGTGCCCGTACCGAGGTCTCCTCGATCCCGGCGACGGTGCCGCCGGCCGCCGTGCGCAGGCCGATCGCGACGGCCACCGCCTCCTCGTCGTCGAGCAGCAGCGGGGGCAGCGCGGCACCCGCGCCGAGGCGGTATCCGCCGGCCACGCCGGATGTGGCGTGCACCGGGTACCCGAGCCCGCGCAGCCGCTCGACGTCGCGCCGGACCGTGCGCGGCGTGACCTCGAGCCGGTCGGCCAGCTCGGCGCCGGACCAGTCGCGCCGGGCCTGCAGCAGCGACAGCAGCCGCAGCAGCCGGGCCGAGGTCTCCCGCATGCCCGCAGTGTGCCAGAGGTCGAGGACCGTTTCTGACCGCGATGGCCGGAGGGTGCGCCGGCACGGCGCCCGTTTGGGCTGCGCTGAATGGAAAACGATGGTCGTAAATATTGAAGACCATTGACAAATGACCGCTTCAGGTGGCTATCTCTTCCTGAGAGAGCGCTCTCTCGCAGCCCACCCGTCCGGAAAGCCCGGCCAGGAAGCCCGCTCAGGAGGGTAGCCATGACCGCCCATTCGATCGCCGATGTCGCCGGCCGCGTGCCGGCCCGGTCCCGCTCCCGGATCCGCCTCCTGGTGGCCGCGCTCGCCACGCTCGCACTGGCCGCGGCCGGGCTGGCCACCGCCATCGAGGCCCGGGCCGCGGTTCCGGACTACACCCGGGGCGTCACGTCGCTCACCGCGACGCAGGCCCGCATCTGGTTCAGACCCACGTCGCCGGCGGCCCTCGTGGACGTGCACTACCTGATCAGCGGCATCCCACAGCAGAACTTCCGGATGGCCAACAACGGCGGCACGTGGGAGCAGACCGTCAGCGGGCTCGCCATGGGCACGGCCGTGCAGTACTGGTTCACGTACGAGAAGGGCGGGCCGCTGTTCGACACCGGTCGCTTCAGCTACACACATGGGGGTGGTGGGTGCGGCAACAACTGTGGTGGCGGCGGCCCTGGCACGTTCCCGGTGACCTTCCAGAACAACACCAAGGGCCGGTGGGCCAACAGCCAGATCCACGTGCTCGTCCTGGGAATGACCAGCCCCGGCCAGTGGGCGTACCTGAAGGCCAACGGCGCCATGTCCCCGATCAACCACAACGAGGAAAACGCACCGAACCACCTGACCAAGAACGGCCGAAACTACGCCAACCTGTCATTCACCCTCGCCCAGGCGACGACGGTCAACATCCCGCAGCGGGTCGAGGGCGGCCGGATGTACATCTCGGTGGGTTCGCCGATGTATATCCCGATCTCCCCGGACGACCGCGGCTGGGGCGGGCCCGACCTGCAGAACCCCAACGATCCCAACACCGACGTCTACTACGACTGGTACGAGTTCACCTACCAGCACGGAGTCATCCCGTTCGGCGGTAACACCACGCAGGTCGACCAGTTCGGGTTCCCGATGACGGCCCGGCTGCGGCAGGCCGCGATCGGCTATGACCAGACCGTCGGCATCACGCTCGGCCGGGACCAGGTGCTGTCGCAGTACGCCGCGTCGGTCGGTCCCGCGTTCAAGGGCCTGGCCAACCAGTACCGCATCGTGGCGCCACGCTCGTCGGGCACCTTCAAACCGGGCGGCGCGCGGGGCAACTACCTGCAGGCCTACATCGACCAGACGTGGAACTACTACGTCACGCGCCCGTTCAGCCTCACCCGGCTCGGCGAGACCTTCACCGGACGGGTCACCGGTGGCGTGCTGACCGGTACCAAGAGCAACGGTGCCTCGTTCACGCTGCGCAAGCCGACCACCACCGACGTGGTGGAGTGCTCCGGCGCGCTGGCGTCCGGGGGGATGGACGTGACGTCGCTGCAGATGGGCGCCGAGTTCTGCGCTGCTTTCAACCGCGGCGTCGCGATGAACACCGCCGACTGGTACAACCCGGCGGCCTACTACAAGGGCGGCGTGAAAAACGATTACGCCGCGTTCTTCCACACCGTCGGCATCGATCACCGCGCCTACGGGTTCGCCTACGACGACATCAACGACCAGAGCTCGGTCAAGATCCTACCCAACGCCAACCCGCCGAGCAGCCTGACGATCGGTATCGGCTGGTAGGTCGTCGATCGGGTACCCCGGACGGCCCAGGCCGTCCGGGTGCCCACGACCGCGGCCATAGGCCCAGTTGCGCGCCAGGGCCCACCAGCGGCTGCTAGCTTCTGCCGGTGTCCGACGAGAACCCCGTGCCGCCTCCGGTGCGTGTGGCGATTCCGGTGATCGCCGCGCAATGGACGCGCATCGGCTGCGTCGGCTTCGGCGGGCCGCCGGCGCACATCGCGCTGCTGCGGCGGCTGTGCGTGGAGCAGCGCCGCTGGCTGACCGCGGCGGAGTTCGAAGACGGGATCGCGGCGACCAACCTGCTGCCCGGGCCCGCGTCCACGCAGTTGGCGATCTTCTGCGCCTGGCGGATCGGCGGCCTGCTGGGCGGCCTGGTCGGCGGGGTGTGCTTCATCGTGCCGGGGCTCGCCGTCGTGCTCGCGCTGTCGGCACTGCTGCTGGCCGGTCACCCGCCCCGGCCGGTGCTCGGCGCGGCGGCGGGTGCCGGCGCGGCCGTCGCCGCCGTGGCGGTGCACGCGGCCGCCGGCCTGATGCCGGCGAGTTGGCGCCGGGCGAGGGCCAAGGTGCGCTGGCTGCTGTACCTCGCGGCCGGGGCGGTCGCCGCCGCGCTGCTGGGGCCCTGGCTGGTGCTGATCCTGATCGGCTGCGGCGTCATGGAGGCCGTCATCGCCACCGGCGGCCGGCGGTTGGCGGCCGGCCTGCCGGTACTCATCGGGCCGGCCTGGGCGGCGCCTGCGTGGATGGCGCCGGTCTGGATCGAGCTGGGCTGGACGGCCCTGAAAGTCGGCGCGCTGTCCTACGGCGGCGGGTTCGTCATCATCCCGCTGATGCGGGCGGACGCCGTCGACCGGCACCACTGGATGTCGGGGGCGGAGTTCCTGGACGCGGTGGCCCTGGGCCAGGTCACGCCGGGACCGGTCGTGCAGACGGTCGCGGTCGTCGGGTACGCGGCGGCCGGTATCGCCGGGGGCCTGCTGGCCGCCGTGGTCGCCTTCACCCCGTCGTTCCTGTTCGTCCTCGCCGGTGGTCGGTACTTCGACCGGTTGCGGGACAACGCAACCGTGCAGGCGTTCCTGGCCGGCGCCGGCCCCGCCGCGGTCGGGGCGATCCTGGGCGCCGCCGTGCCGCTGGCTTTGGCGCTGCGGCACCTGTGGCAGGTGCCGATTCTGGTGGCGGCGGCCGCGTACCTGTTGCTTCTGCGGGGGAACGTCGTGGTCGCCCTGCTGGTCGCCGGTGGCATCGGCGCGGTCGTCGCGGCGGCCGGCCTGCCGGTGTCCTAAACGCCCCGCTCGAGCACCTGCCGCGTCAGCTCTACACGCGAGTGGATGCCCAGCTTCTGAAAGATCTGCCGCAGGTGGAAATCCACGGTGTGCGGCGACAGGAACAGCCGATCGGCGGCCTGTGCGTTGGTCAGACCTTCGGCGACGAACCGGGCCACCCGCTGCTGGGTGCCGGTCAGGCTGGGCCAGCCCGAGGAGGGCCGGCGCCGCCCCGGCCGTACGAGAAGATCCTGAAGCTTCGTCCGGACCCGGGCCGCGTCCCCCTCAGCGCCGACACGCTCGTAGATGGCGAGCGCCGGGCGCAGGGCGCCCCGGGCCGCACCCCGCTCACCGGCCAGTACCAGCACCTTGCCGATGTCCTCGGACGCCGACGCGGACGCCCACGGGTGCCGGTAGCCCGCCGCCGCCCGTTCCAGCGCAGTCACATCGTGGGACAGCAGCCCGCGCGCGTGTGCCGCGGCGGCCGCGATGGCCGGGTGCTCGGTGTTGTTCGTCGCCAATTGTTCCGCCGCGTACACGACGGTCTCGGCCCGTCGCTGGTCGCCGGCGGCCAGGGCGACCCGGGTCAACCACGCCGCCGCGTGCGGCTCATCCAGGAGCAGAATCGGCCGCGCGGGCAACGATTCGTACAGGTCGTTCAGCGTCCGCATCGCGCCCGAGGCATCGGTCAGGTGCGCCACGGTCCATTCGTGGGTGGCCGGACCGAGCCGGTGATGCGGCGGAGTCGGCTCCCGCAGGTACCGTTCCGCATACCGGGCGGCCCGGTAGAGGTCACCGCGGAGCACGGCGACCTGGCCGAGCGTAGCCAGCGCGAACGGCAGAAGAGTTTCGATCTTCAGTTCCTCCGCGATCGTCAGCGCGGCCTGCGCGTCGGCGTCGGCACGGTCGAGGCGGCCGGCGGCGAGATGGATGCGGGCACGGAAAAGTGGCGGTGCGGCGTCGTACAGGGTGTCGGCCGTCCGTTTGATCTCCACGCTCTCCCGTTGCAGGATCGACTCCGCCTCGTCCAGCTCACCGACGGCGGTCAGCATGGTGACCAGGGACAGCCGGGGATGTAGCGCCGGGAGCTGCTCATGCCCGACGCGCTGCACCGCGGCCCGGATCAGGCCGAGCGCGACCGTGATCACGCCGCGGTCCCAGGAGATCCAGGCCAGCGCGCTCAGGGCGGCGGCGAGTGCTCCGTCACCGCCCCATCGCGGGTCCCCGGCAAGGATCGCCTCGGCGGCCACCTGCGCCCGCGGCGCGTCGTCGAGAGCCAGCAGGCTGTGCAGCCGGACCACCTCCGCGGTGTCCCGCAGGTCACCGGGGATGCCGGGCAGGTCGAGGATCGTCTCGGCCTCCTCGACAGCCTCGTGCGGCCGGCCGGTCATGAGCAGGATCGACGACAACCGGATCCGCAGGCGGGCCGCGGTGTCGACCGGAGGTCGGTCGCGGGCGAGCACGGCACGGGCGAGCTGGGTCGCCTCGACGACCCGTTTGGCCGCCAGGAGCGCGTCGACGGCGGCCACCGCGCGGGGGAACCGCTCCCGATCGGTCGGTCCGGTCAGTCGCAGCGCGTGCAGGGCAAGCTCGGCGGCCTGCGGCGGTGCAGCGGGCGTGCGGCCGCGGACCTCCACGGGTGCGGTCACCGCCCGGAACTCGGGCTCACCCGAGCATTTGTGAAAGCGCATCAGCGTCGGTCGATCATCGTCGACGATCTCCGGCGCCGGTCGCCCCGCATGACACTCCTCCCGACCCATCGTGCTCGCTCCACTCCGGTCAGACATCGCACCCGCCCAGACACCACGGCCGGCGGCATACGCCGGTGCCTTTCGACCGCTCGGATCGGCTGGCGGATTCCGCATTTGCGCCTCGCTACCCGGGAGACCCGCGACCTACACATTTCCGCAACACGCCGTCGGCTGGGGGACCGTCCGCGGTGAGTCGGCCTGCTTACAGCGTAGTCGATCGTGCGCCCATCTCGATGACTACGTGATCGCGGGATGTTGGGTGCCGCCGTGCTGACGAGGATGAGGTAAAGCGACACGTGTATGGGGAGGCAGGCATGCTGGAGCACGACCGATGGCACATGTGCTGACCGGGCAGAGCGGGGCGTTCCGGCGGTGGAGGGACGCGAGGTCCGCACCACATCGGCAAGAGGACGGCCGGGAGCGGTCATTCCGGGTACCGAAGACACCACCGGACGTGGCGACGGGTCGGCCGGTTTTTCGCGGGCCGGACGATCCGCCGCAGCATCTCGCGAGGCCCAGGCTGTTTGCGGTGTTGGACGCGGCGAGCGGCTCTCCGGTGACTCTCGTCCGCGCACCCGCGGGTTGGGGCAAGACGGTCCTGTTGTCGGCATGGGCCCGCACCCGCCACCACATGTGGCTTCCCCCGGACGGCGGTTCCGCGTCGCTGTCGGAGCGGTTGTGCGCCGTGCTTTGCGGGCGGGGTGCGCGAAGTCTGGCGGACGCGCGCGCCGCCCTGTCGCATCCGGTAACGGTCGTCGTCGACGACTGTGATGCGCTCAACGACCCGGAGGAGATCGCCGCCCTCGCCGGCGGGCCGCTGCGCCTGGTCCTCGCCGTCCGAGCCGACCGCCGGCTGCCGCTGCGCCACTGGCGGCTGCGCGGCGAGCTCGGTGAGCTGACCGCCGATCAGCTGGCCTTCACGACGGCAGAGACAAACCAACTACTCGCCGGGTACGGGCTGGCGCTCCCCGAATCCGCGGTTGCCGAGGTGCACGCGGTCACCGAAGGCTGGCCGGCCGCGCTTCGTCTCGCCGCGCTCACCATGCGTGGCACCGCCGAACCAGAGGAGGCGATCGCCGACCTCGGCGTTCTCGACCTGATCGCCGAGTACGTCAACGTCGAGGTGCTGGCGCCCCTGCCGGCCGAACTGAGACGCCTCCTGCTCGACGTGTCGGTCGGCGAGCAGCTGACGGCCGAGTTCGTGCAGGCGGTGACCGGCCGCACCGACGGTGGCCAGGTGCTCGCCGACCTGCCATTTCTTCGACCGGGCGCGGGGCACGACTCGTACCGGATGCATTCGCTGGTCAGTCGGGTGCTCTACGGCGAACTGCGCCGCGGCGATCAGCAGCGCTCGCAGGAGGTGCACCGGCGGGCCGCGGACTGGTACGTCCGTAACGGCCCACCCGCGGAGGCGCTGCGTCAGCTGCTCGCGGCCGAAGACTGGGTACGCGCCGTCGACGTCCTCGACCGGCACTGGCCGGACATCGTGCTCGGAGCCCGCCGGCGCGCGGCGCGGGTGGTGAGCGCGTCGGTCCCCGATCCGGTACACACCGACGCGCGGCTGGCGTTGGCGTTCGCCGCTGAGCGGCTCGACGCCGGAGACCTCATTGGAATGCGCCGCTTTCTGCGGATATCGGAGGCGCGCGAACCGGGTCCGCACCCCCCGGACGAACTGACCGTGGCGTTCCGCCTCGCGGATGCCGCCGCTGCCGGTGACCTGGCGCACGTCCTCGACCTGGCTCCCGGGCTGCTCACCTGCGCCGAGCGGGGTGGCCGCTCGCTCGGGCTCATCGCGACGGGTACTGCGAACCTGCAACTCGGCGACCTGAGCCTGGCCGGACAGCAGCTACGGGACGCTCTGGACACCGCGCGGGCGGCGGGCCTGGGCAAGGCCCAGGTGGTGGCGGGCAGCCACCTGGCGTTCTGGCACGCCAGCCTGGGCCGGCTGCGGGCCGCCGACCGGCTGGGGCGGGAGGCGCTGGCGCTGGCGGAACGGCTCGGGCTGACCCACATGTTCGACCTCGGCTGGGCCCACCTCGCCCTCGCCGAGGCACACTACGAATGGGACCGGCTCAGCGAAGCCCAGGCCCGGATCGACGAGGCGTTGGAGGGCGCCAGCGGCCATCCGCTGGTACTCATCGCCGCGGCGACCCTGCAGTCGAAGATCGAGCTCGCCGCCGGACAACTGGCCGAGGCGCACGACACCCTGCTCACCGCCCGACAGGAGGCGGCGTGCGCGCGCGTGGCGCCACCGGTGCACCGGGCGCTCGCGCTGGTCGAGGCCGAGCTGCGCCTCGCTGGCGGGGACATCGTGGCCGCCCGCCGGCGGCTGGCCGGCTGGCACGACGATGATCCGCTCCCGTCCTGGAGCGCGATCGTGGAAGGGTCGGTCCTGCTCGCCGAGGGCGATCCGGCCGCCGCGGCGGCCGTCGTCGCTCCCCACCTCACGGGCGCCGAGACGGTACCGCTGACCCGGACCGTGCAGGCCGGCATCCTCACCGCGCTGGCCGGCCGCGAGCTGGGTGACAAGGATCGGATCACGCGCGGTCTGGACGTCGCGCTCGACGCGGCCGAGGAGGAGGGCTTCCGGCGGCCATTCGCCGCGTACGGGTCGGCGATGCGTGAGCTCATCGGCGACGCCCCGCCGGCGACCGTGATGTACCGGCCGGTCATCGGTGAGCTGTCCAGACTGTTCGAGCTGGTCACCCGGGTCCCGTGCTGTGACGGCTCATGCCGTGCCGGACGGGGCGGCGTTCTCGTCGAGCCGCTGACCGAACGGGAGCTGGTGGTCCTCCGGTACCTCCAGGGCACCCTGTCCAACGTGGAGATCGCCGAGCTGCTGCACCTGTCGGTCAACACCGTGAAGACCCACTTGCGCAGCATCTACCGCAAACTGGAAGCCGGCAGCCGCCGCGATGCGGTACGCCGGGCTCGCGACCTGCTCCTGCTGTAGATGCCGGCGGGTTGCCGGGTGCCGTGCGCGGCTACGCCAGCGCGGCGACGATCTGCTGCGCCCGGGCCCGGTGCTTGTCGTAGGCACCCGGAAACGCGGAGCGCTGCACGACTTGGGCGGCACCGCCGATGCTCATGGTCTCCCAGCCGGTGATCTTGACCAGGCGGTTGTAGAACAACCGGCTCGACTCGCCCGGGTTCATGAGCTGCTCGGCGCTGCCCCAGCCCTGGCTGGGCCGCTGCTGGAACAGGCCCACCGAGTCGTAGTTGCTGTCCACGCCCTCGTGCGGGAGGTTCAGCGACTTCGGCACCGCCGGGTTGGCGAGGTTGCGCAGGTTGCTTTCCTGCATGACCGTGGTGATCGCGACGACGTGCGCCCGGGTGGGCAGGTTCATCCGCCGGCCCGCCTCGACGATGGCGGCGGCGTTGTCCATCTGCGCCTGGGTGAGACCGGCCACCGGCTTGGGCCGCGCCGGTTTGGCGGGTGATGGCGCGACGGGTGATGGGCTGGGAGCCGCGCTCGCCGGGGCGGATGCCTCGGCGCGGTTGAAGGTGCGCGAGGCGACGTCGCGCGCGTCGCCGCGGGAGGCGTCCAGCTCGGCAGACGCTGGCGCGGCGGCCGCGGGTGGCCCCGACCGGGTCAGCGGGTAGAGCGCCGCCGCGCCGATCGCCAGGGCCGTGACACTGCCGAGCGCGGTGGCTGCCAGGCGGGGCCGACGGCGCGCGGCCGCATGCCGACCTCGACGTGCCCGCCGGTAGCGGCCGGCAGATTCGCCGGCCGGGTTGGCACAGGTCAGACGTTTAGAGCTGTTTTGGGATGGTTTTTGGAGGTGGCGCACCGAGCCAGCCTAGGCAGGCGGGTGCTCCAAACGCCGACTCCATGTGCGAAGACACACATTGTGAACGCGGACAAAGCCGCTCATGCCTCGCTGAGAGGCGATCCGATCATGCTCTCGGCATGATCGGGCCATAAGCGCGATTGCGCCATAGGTGCGACCCATGTACCGCGTTTGCAAGTACGGCTATTTCCCTCCTCTTCCCCCTCCCCACACCCTTGCTCAACCCTTTTACGTCGCCCGTCATCGGCGTGCGCTGATTATGATCGATCGACCCTTGTCGGCTGTCTCTGTCGGCTGTCTGGCCACAGGCCTGTTGTCCCTGCTCAACACCTATCGTGTGTCGACGGTGGACAGATCAGTGGCCGCGAATGTCACGAGCGGATTACAACGTCGGCGCGGCTAGTGACAGATCGTTCAGGGGTTGCGAATGATGCGGATCAATGCGCCCTACATCGCAGGGCCTGGTTGTCCCCGGAGGCAAAAAACGTGAACATAAGTCGCAGATGGGGTCGGCGGTTATCCGCCTCTGCCCTTGCGTCGATCGTGGCGGCCAGTGCCGTGACGCTGGCGGGTGGTTCGACCGCCGCGAGCGCCGAGCCCACGGCCGGGCCCGACGCCGGTAACAGTGTCGCCAAGAGCGCCGCGGCGACCGACAAGCTCGGCCAGCATGACCAGGATCTGCTGGCACAGGCGCAGGCCAAGCGCGAGCCGACGGTGATGCTGATCGTCGCCACCGAAAAGGGCAAGGCCAGTGACGTCGCGACCCACCTGAAGAAGCTCGGCGGCAAGGTCGCCAAGCAGGTGGACCAGGTCGGCTACGTGCGCGCCCAGGTCCCCACCGCGGCCGTTCGCCAGGCCGCCAAGATCGCCGGCATCGCGGCGGTCGACCTCAACGAGACCATTCCGCTGCCCAAGCCGGAGCCGAAGCCGGCGGGCGTGCAGACGCTCGTCGCGGTCCCCGGCCCGGGGGCCGACACACCCGCCTCCAACCCGTTCATGCCGACCAACGAGACCGGTGCGGTCGCGTTCAAGCAGCAGCACCCCACGTGGGACGGCCGCGGCGTGACGATCGGCATCATGGACACCGGTGTCGACCTCGACAACCCGGCGCTGCAGACCACGTCCACGGGTGAGCGCAAGATCCGGGACTGGTTCACCGCGACCGACCCGATCTTCGACGGCGACGGCACGTGGCGCGCGATGCTCACGACCGTCACCGGTCCGAGCTTCACCGCGGGCGGCGCCACCTGGACCGCGCCGGCGGGCACCTTCAAGTTCAGCCGGTTCGCCGAGTCGAGCACCGCGGGCGGTGAGCCGGCCGGTGACGTCAACCGCGACGGCGACACCACCGACACCTTCGGCATCCTGTACAACCAGGCGACCGGCGACATCCGGGTCGACTCGGACCAGGACCGCAACTTCACCAACAATCCGGTGATGCGGCCATACGGCGAGAAGTACGACGTCGGCCACTTCGGCACCGACAACCCGGCGACCGCGGTGCGCGACCAGATGCCGTTCGTCGTCGAGTTCCGCAAGGACGTCGACCTGAGCCCGTTCGGCGACCCGACGCTGCCGCCGACCGCCGACTTCGTGAACATCGGCATCATCGAGGGCCAGCACGGTTCGCACGTCGCCGGCATCACCGCGGCCAACGACATGCTCGGCAACGCCAACTTCGACGGTAACGCGCCGGGCGCCAAGCTGGTCTCGGCCCGGGCCTGCTCGTGGAGCGGCGGCTGCACCAACGCCGCCCTGACCGACGGCATGGTCGAGCTGGTCGTCAACCGCCACGTCGACGTGGTCAACATGTCGATCGGTGGCCTGCCGGCACTCAACGACGGCGCCAACGCCCGCGCCGAGCTCTACAACCGCCTGATCAACGACTACGGCGTGCAGATGTTCATCTCGGCCGGCAACGAGGGCCCGGGCACGAACACGATCGGCGACCCGTCGGTCGCCACCGACGTGGTCAGCGTCGCCGCCGGGATCAGCAAGGAGACCTGGCTGGCCAACTATGGCTCGGTCGTGCGTAAGCCCTACAACCTGTTCAACTTCTCGTCGCGCGGTCCGCGTGAGGACGGCGGCTTCAAGCCCAACGTCACCGCGCCGGGCTCGGCGATCTCCACCACGCCGCTGTGGCAGCCGGGTGGCCCGGTGGCGGAGGCCGGTTACGCGCTTCCGCCGGGGTACGCGATGCTCAACGGCACGTCGATGTCCTCGCCGCAGGCGACCGGTGCGGCGGCGCTGCTGCTGTCGGCCGCGAAGGCCAACGACCTGGGCGTCACGCCGGCCGCTCTGCGCCGGGCGATGTACACCGCGGCCAACAAGATCGACGGCGTTCCGGCCGCCGGCCAGGGCAACGGCCTGGTCGACGTGCCGGGCACCTGGAACTACCTCAAGGGCGGCGTGGAGACGCGCAAGTACAAGTCGGACGCGCCGGTCTGCACCCCGCTCGCCGGGTTCCTCGCCACCCCCAACCGGGGTGCGGGCATCTACAACCGGTGCGCCTCCAACAAGGGTGGCCTGAAGGCGGGCCAGTCCAAGACCTACACGGTGAAGATCACCCGCACGACGGGTCCGGCCAGGCCGGTCAAGCACACGCTGCGCTGGGTGAACAACGACGGCACGTTCCGGTCGGACGACAGCGTGACGCTGCCGCTCAACAAGGCCGTGAGCGTCCCGGTCCAGGTCAAGGCCGGCATCGGCGTGCACAGCGCCATCCTGGAGGTCGACGACGCGAAGACCTCGACGGTCGATTTTGAGATCATGAACGCCGTGGTCGTCTCCAACGACACCAAGGCGCCGTCGTACTCCTTCGCCACCGAAGGCAAGGTCGACCGCAACTCGTTCAAGTCCTACTTCGTGACCGTGCCGGAAGGCGCGGCCGCGCTGCAGGTCAACCTGTCGGGCATCGCCACCGGGTCGCAGACCCGGTTCATCGCGATCAACCCGTACGGGCTGCCGGTCGAGGACACGTCCAGCCTCAACTGCTACACCAACCGGCCGCCGGGTGCGGAGTGCAAGCCGCAGGAGCGCGACTACCAGAACCCGCTGCCGGGCATCTGGGAGATCGAGGTCGAGTCCCGGCGGACCTCGCCCGCACTGGAGAACCCGTTCGAGCTGACCGCTCGGGTGCAGGGCGTCAAGGTTGACCCCGCGGTCATCCAGCTGCCCACGGTCAAGGCCGGCCAGGCCACCCCGGTGACCTGGACGGTCAAGAACACCTTCGGTCCGGTCAACGTGACCGGCCAGGGTGGCCCGCTCGGCAGCTCGGTCAGCTCCCGGCCGACCATTGCCAACCAGGAGTCGCAGAAGTACACGATCGCCGTCCCCGCCGGTGCGAGCCGGCTCGACGTCTCGATCGGCAACCCGAGCGACCCCGGCGCGGACCTCGACCTGTTCGTGCGCCTGAACGGCCAGGTCGTCGGCCAGTCCGCCGACGGTGACTCGGAGGAAGCGGTCTCGCTGGCCAACCCGGCCGCGGGCACCTACGAGGTCGAGGTCGTCGGCTTCGACGTGCCCGCGGGCACGACGCAGTACGACTACCGCGACGTCTTCTACTCGCCGTCGCTGGGCTCGGTGTCGGTGCCGAAGAAGTTCGTGTCGCTCGCCAACGGCGCCAGCACGACGATCGCCGGCACGGTCACGGCCAACGTGGCTCCGGTCGCCGGCCGGCAGCTGTTCGGTGAGATGGTCGTCGTGACCGACGAGGGCGCGGTCGTGGGCCGCGGCAACGTCGTGATCGGTGCGGTCAGCTAAAAGCAGTCCCTGGTACGCGAAGAGCCCGTCCCCATTGCGGGGGCGGGCTCTTCCGCACGTCCGGTCAGGCCGGCTGTGCGCTGTCGACGGCGAACGGGGTGCCCTGCTGGCAGGTGGTCATCAGGCCCGGCTGCGGCCTGCCGGTGACGGTGACCTTCGCCCCGTCGCGGAGCAGGTCACGCGGACCGCCGAGCAACAGGTACCCGTTGAGGAGCACGCAGTTGGCCTCGACGCCGGCGGCGACCGTGCCGGTGATCGTCATCGGGCCGCGGGCGGCCGCACTCGGGATCTTGTCGGTCGGGAGCTCCGGGCCGACGGACGGGGTGCCCGGCGACGGCGACCCACCGGGGTCGGTATGTCTCGACTGTGAGGCTGAGCTGGTCACCGAAGGGCCTCCCGGCTGATTCGACCCGCCTTGGGCGCAGGCACCGAGCAGCGTGCACGCCACAAGGGCGGCCAGTGCCATCGAGGTTCTCGTCACATGGTCTATGACGCCATCGTAGTGGCGATCGTTCCGCCCGCTGGAAAGCTGGGCCCAAGGGGGCTGGACAGCGAAAAGCGGGAGCCCACCCCCCGGGACGGCTCCCGCTCCCGCTAGTCGACCAGGTCAAAGTGTGTCGACCAGGTCACTGCCCGTCGGCCGGATCAGAGCACGCGGCAGGCGCGACGAGCGGGTGGCGCGCGAGCCGGTCGCCGCCGCGGAGCTGGCCGGCCTGTGCGGCTATCTGCCGTTGGCGCTGCGGATCGCCGCCGCCAACCTCGGCCAACACCCGCACCGGCGGATCGCCGACTACGTCGACCAGTTGCGCGCGGGCAACCGGCTGGCCGCGCTGGAGGTGGACGGCGATGAGCTGAGCGCTGTGCGCACCGCGTTCGACCTGTCCTACGCCCGGCTCGCCGAACCGACCCGGCGGCTGTTTCGCCTGCTGTCTCTCGTACCTGGACGTGATTTCACCGTCGACGTCGGCCGCGCCCTGGTCGGTGGTGATGCTTCGCGCCTGCTCGATCGGCTCGCCGGCGCCTACCTGATCGAACAGCACACCCCCGACCGGTACGCATTCCACGACCTGCTGCGCCTCTACGCCACCGAGCGGGCCACCGAGGAGGACAGCGAAGCCGACCGGCGGGCGGCGCGGACCCGGATGTTCGACCACTACCGCCTCGGCGGCGGCCACCGCAATGGACGGCGCGTTTCCCGAGGAGCGGCGGCGGCCGGGAATCGGCGCGAAACCGAGCGTGGGGCCCACCGACTCGGCCCGGGCCAAGGCCTGGCTGGACGCGGAGCGCGCCAACCTGGTCGCGGCGACCAGCCAGGCCGCCGAGGACGGCTGGCCCCGGCACGCCTGCGACCTCGCACAGACACTGTGGCTCTACCTCATGACCGCACCGCACTACACCGAGGCGATGAGCACGAACCGCCACGCGCTCGAAGCCGCGCGCGGCCTCGGCGACCGCGCCGCCGAAGGCGACGCCCTCACGAACATCGGTTCCGTGTACTGGCGGACCGGGCGGCTCGACGAGGCGATGCGCTATTTGGACCGGGCGCTGGCCATCCGCCGCGAGGTGGGCGACCGCGCCGGTGAGGGCTGGACACTCAACAACCTGGCCAGCGTGTACTGGAGTTGCGGCCGGTACGAGCTGTTCTCTCTGCACTGCCGGAGAGCGCTGGACATTTTCCGTGCCGCCGGTGACCGGGTCGGCGAATACACCGCACTCAACAATCTGAGCATGGTGTATTGGCGCTGGCACCGGTACGCCGAGGCGCTCGATCCGGCCCAGGAAGCGCTCGCGGTCACCCGCAAGATGTCGTACGGGCACGGTGAAGCCAATGCACTCAACACACTGAGCCTGGTGTATCTGGGCTGGGGCCGGTTCACCGAGACGCTGGAATACACCGAGCAGGCGTTGGCCCTGGCGTGTGAGGTGGGCGACCGCTACAGCGAGGGATGAGCACTCGACACCCTCGGCCTGGTGTACAGCCGGCAGGGCTGCCACGACCAGGCGCTCGACCACGCCACGCAGGCGCTCGACATCGCCCGCCAGATCGGGCACCGCCACCTCGAGGCGGCGACGCTCAACAGCCTCGGTGAGGTACGCCGGGCCGCGGGCCAGCCCGACGCGGCACTGTCCAACCACCGGGCCGCGCTCGTACTCGCGCATGAAACCAACGACCGGGACGAGCAGGCCAGGGCGCTGGACGGGATCGCGCACGCGCTGCGGGCGACCGGTGCCGTGGACGAGGCGCGGCAGCACTGGCAGGAGGCACTGGCTATCTACACCGATCTCGACCTGCCGGAGGCCGGATCGATCCGGGCGCACCGGTCGTCCGGTGGCGCCGTCTAGTTCCGCCTGTGTGAGACGGTGCCCGGATCGGGTACCCCACCGGGAGGGTTTCACGCATCGATGGCGAGCACCCCGTCCAGACCGGTGATCTCCAGAGTCCGCCGGACGGTCCGGTGCACACCGCGTATGGAGAAGCGGCACCCGGTCCGGGTGGCAAGATTGCGCGCCGTCACCAGCACGTTGACCCCATCCGCGCCAAAGAACGTCACCTCGCCCAGATCGCAGCACACCCTTGGCTGGCTGTCGATCGCGTCCAACAGCGCCATCCGCAGCAGCGGCACGGTTGCCATGTCCACCTGCCCGGCGACGGCGATGACCACCAGGTCGCCGTCAGACCCGGACGTGGCGCACTCTTGGCGTCGAGACACGCTCAGCAGCGTCGCTGTGTCGAACCCGGCCACGGTGGCGGACACCTCAAGCCGTCGGTGGATGTCCGATGGCGGCTGCTCGTGCTCGCCGCGCGAGGTGGATCCGGGTGACCCTAACTGCTCAGCCATGGGCGCAGCACTCCCGTCGAGAGAACATGACGGGCGCGCGGTTTGACCCGCGTACAGCTTAATGACGTCTGCCCCCGCCACCAAACGAAGGCGCCCGTCCGATGATCAAGCCGGATGCGGACGGGAGTCGCAGCGCCCCACCCGCGCGAGCCGTGACCGGGTCATCGCAGAAACCAGAAGCCCAACGGCGAGAACGGCCGCGGCGGCGCCGGATACAACCAGCGGGAGAGTGCCGTCGTGTCCCCACGTGATGCCGGCCCAGAGACCCGCGACGAGGATGCCGAGGCCGCCCAGCCCTTGGAAGAGTCCTTGTCCGCTGCCCTGGTCGGCGGCGGGGAGCAGGCCGGAGATCCAGGCCTTGCCGACGCCGTCGGTGAGGGCGGTGAAGCCGCCGTAGCCGGCCAGCAGCAGCCAGGCGGTGGTGTGGGAGTGGGTGAGGCCGAGGCCGGTGTAGGCGAGGGCGAACAGCAGCAGGCCGGTGCCGAACACGGCGGCGGGTGGGAGCCGGTCAGCGAGCGCGCCGGCCGGGTAGCTCAGCAGGGCGTAGATGGCGTTGTAGGCGATGTAGGCGCCGATCACGGCGGTGACCGAGAAGCCGATCTGGTGCAGGCGGAGCAGGAGCAGCGCGTCGGGAAAGTTGACCAGGCTGAACACGGTGAGCACGGTGACCACCCGCCAGTACCGGCCGGGCAGCAGACCAAGTCGCCATCGTGCGGGAGGTTTCGCCGAGGTGGGGCGGGCGGGTTGGCGGACGGCAGCAACCAGTGCCGCGCTGGCGACGGCCGGAATGACGGCGATGACCAGCAGCGGCCGGATGTGATGGTGCAGCAGCTGGTAGCCGGCCAGGCCGATCAGCGGGCCGACGACCGCGCCGGTGGTGTCCATGGCGCGGTGGAAGCCGAACGCCCGGCCACGGGCGGCGGCCGGGACGCCGACGGCGATAAGCGCGTCGCGGGGGGCGCCGCGGATGCCTTTGCCCAGCCGGTCGACGCAGCGCCCCGCAAGCACGACCGGCCACGCCCCAGCCACCGCGATGAGCACCTTGCCGAGCGCGGCGAGGCCGTAGCCCAGCCCGATCAGCGGTTTCGGCCGGTAGCGATCGGACAGTCGGCCGCTGGCGATTTTCGCGAGCGCCGCGGCGCCTTCGGCGAGCCCTTCGACGATGCCGACAACGACGGCGGGTGCGCCGAGTACGACGGTCAGGAAGATGGGCAGGATCGGGTAGAGCAGTTCGGAGGCGGCGTCCTGGAGAAGGGATACCCCGGACAGGACGGCGAGGTTGCGGGTCAGCCACCGCCCGGGCGGCCGGTCGGCGGCGGCCGCGGCGGCTGGTGGCTGTGCGACCATGTGCTCACCTCCTGCCTGCCGGCGGCGAAATGCAGGTTACCGTCACTGCGGCAGAAGGGGTGACCGGATGGATCGTCCGCCGCCGTACGGCGTCTCCGCCCGTCGTCTAGCCGTCCGTCCGGCCCGCCGGAGCGAGCAGCCACGTTGTCGACCAGCGACCGGGACGTAGCGCCATGATCGACGCTATCGCCCGGCACATCCTGGCCCTGCACGGCTTCGCGGCCCTCGCCATTGTGTTCGCCGTGCCGCTGCTGGAGTCCTCCGCGTTCGTCGGGTTCGTGTTCCCCGGTGAGATCGCGGCGCTGCTCGGCGGGGTACTCGCCTTCCAACACCGGGTCAGCGTGGTGGCCGCGATCGCCGCGGCCACCATGGGTGCGATCATCGGCGACACCATCGGGTACGCCGTCGGCCGTCGCTACGGCCGGCGCCTGCTCAGCGGCCCAGTTGGCCGGCTGGTCAAACGCGAACACCAGGAGCGGGCTGAACGCTACCTCGCCGAACGCGGCGGCAAGGCCGTGTTCCTGGGCCGGTTCACCGCCGGGCTGAGAGTCATGATCCCAGGCCTGGCCCGGATAGCAAGGATGCCGTACCGCACCTTCGCCGTCTACAACATCGCCGGTGGCGCGGTATGGGCAACCGCGATCGTGCTGCTGGGCTGCACGCCCTCGGCAACCGGCTTGCCGCGACACCGCCGGCCGTCTGGGTCCGGCGCCGCCTCCCGGCACAGGTGGGCTGGATGCGCCGGCGGATGGACACGACAAACGCTGACGGGCTGCCGCTGACCGCCACCGTGGCCGCCGCCGCCCTGGCCGCCTGGATATTCGGTGGGCTCACCCAGGACCTCGTCGCAAACGACGGAACCGCCGGCTCGATCCCCGCGTACACGCGTTCGCGGTCGCCCACCGCACCGGCTGGCTGACCGCGCTCATGCGCACGGTTACCTGGCTCGGCTCCGGCTGGGTCCTCATCCCGGTGCTGGTCGCCGCCACCATCGTGCTCTGGCGTCACCCGGACCGGCGGGCCGTCGGGTGGCTCTGGGCGGCATATGTGGGCGCTTTCGCGCTCGACGCCCTCGCCACGCCCATCGCGGACCGCGCCCGCCCGCCTGCAGCGGACCTCATCGAGGCGGCAAGCGGCCTGTCGTATCCGTCCGGGCACGCCCTCGCCACCTGGGGCATGCTCGCCGTCGTGGCGTCGGCCGGCCGGTCGCCCCGCGCCCGCGCCCGCCTGCTGGCGGCCGCGGCTGGTGTCGTCCTGATCGTCGGCGTGTCGCGGGTCTACCTCGGGGCGGGCTTGTTCACCGATGTCGTCGCCGGCTACGCCCTCGGCGCCGCGTGGCTGGCGTTCCTGCTCGCGCTACGCCTACGTCGAAGCGCCGACCGCCCGCACGTCCAGCCGCGGTCTACGCCAGCAGGATGAAAGCGGCCACCACCGATCCGGCGAGCGCAGCGCCGTAGCACAGCAGGCCGATCAACCCGGCGGCGTGCTCGAGGCGCAGGCCGTGCACCACCGCGGGGCGCAACCGGTGCGCGACGTGCACCAACGCCAGCACGCAGACCGCCAGCAGCGCGAGGCGCGTGATGGGGTTGCTCACCACGGCGAGCAGGTGTGCGTGGTCGGGAGGAGACAGCCAGCCCAGCGGAAACGCCAGGCCGAACAGGAGCAGCAGGATCGGCAGCACCAGCGCCGCCACGACACCGCCGGCGCTGAACGTCAGCCACAACACGGGTTCGACTGGTCGTCTGGTCATCGATCAGCCCAGAATTATCCAGGTCAGCAGAGCCGACAGCACCACCCACGCGGCGAAGTGGGGTGCGGCGATCAAGATGCCCGGCACCCGCCGGCCGCGTACCCGCACGACTATCGCCTGCGGTGTCAGGTTGAACCAGGTGACAGCGTGGAAGACCACGAACAACAGGGCCAGCACGTTAATGGCGAGCACCCACGGCGTCGCGCTCCAGTCCAGGAACCGGCGGTACGCCTCCGCCCCCTGCATGACGGCGTGGACCGCCACCAGCGTGAACGCCACGGACCACGCCACGAAGACGCTGGTCAGCTCCCGGAGGACGAACACGAGGTATGAGCGGCGCTGTAACCACCACAGCAGCGGTACCCGCGGCCGGTACAGCCGCTGCCGGAACTCGGTGTATCCGGTCATCGGGCACCCCACGGGAGCAGGAAGGCCTTGATCGAATCAGTCGCCGCCCTGAGCTTGTACTGCTGGATCGCGCCGGCCGGGTCCACTCCTTTCGGGCAGGCCCGGCTGCATTCGCCGACGTATGTGCAGGCCCAGACCCCCTCCGGCTGATTCAGTACCTCGAGCCGCCGGTGCGCGCCGTCGTCGCGGGAGTCGAGGTTGTAGCGCTGGGCCAGGGCGATCAGCGCCGGCCCGAGGAAGTCCTGTTCGAGGCCGTACACCGGGCAGGCCGAGTAGCACAGCATGCAGTTGATACACATGCTGAACTGCTTGTACTCCTCCATCTGCGCCGGCGTCTGCAGGTAGTCGGTGTCGGCCGGCGGTTCGGGCTGTGCGGGCACCAGCCACGGCGTGACGCGGGGGAGCTTGGCCATGAAGTCGGTGATCTCGACGACGAGGTCGCGGATCACGGGGAAGTTGCGCAGCGGCTCGACCCGGACCGGGCCGGGGCCGACGGCGGTCAGGAACGTGCCGCACGTGAGCCTCGGCTCACCGTTCACGGTCATGCCGCAACTGCCGCAGATGCCCATCCGGCAGGACCAGCGGTAGGACAGCGTGCCGTCCAGCGTGTCCTTGACGTAGTTGAGCCCGTCGAGGACCGTCCAGTCCTTGCGCAGCGGGACCTCGTACCGCTGCGTTGTCGGCTCTTGATCCTGCTCCGGCCGGTAGCGGGTGACTTCCAGCACGATGGTTTCCGTCATGGGCGTTACCTCCCGTACACCCGTTCCCCGGGTGGCCAGCGCGTTATTGTCACCGGCAGGTACTCGACCCGCGCCGACCCGTCGGCGTTGCGGTGGATCAGCGAGTGGGCCAGGAACCGCGTGTCGTCGCGCGCAGGGAAGTCGGTGCGCTGGTGCGCTCCGCGGGACTCTTCACGCAGCATGGCGCTGTGCACGATGCTTTCGGCGACGTCGAGCATGAACGACAGCTCGAGGGCGGCGACCCGTTCGGTGTTGAACGCCTGGCTGTGGTCTTCGATTGCGGCGTTTTGGCACCGCTCCCGCAGCTCGTGCAGCTTGTCCGCGGCCTTGGTCAGCGTGTCGGCGGCCCGGTAGATGCCGGCGCCCTGCTCCATCGCCTCCTGCATCTCCGCGCGGAGCCCTGCGATCCGCTCCCCGCCGCGGTCGCCGCCGCGCAGGTCGTGTTCCAGTTGGCGCCGCTCGTCGCGCCCCTGCGCTTCGATGGCGGGGCCCGCGCCGCCGCGGCTTCCCAGGGTCGCGGCGAACTCGGCGGCGGCGCGGCCCGCGCGGGCCCCGAAGACCAGCAGCTCCGGCAGCGAGTTCGAGCCCAGCCGGTTGGCGCCGTTGATGCTGACGCAGGCCGTCTCGCCGGCGGCGTACAGGCCTTCCAGCGAAGTGGCCCCCTGGCTGTCGGTGTGGACCCCGCCCATCATGTAGTGCACCACCGGCCGTACCGGGATCAGCTCGCGGACCGGGTCGATGTTTTCGTACTGCAGGCACAGCTCTCGCACCATCGGCAGCTTGGTGTTGATGACGTCCGCGCCGAGATGCCGTAGATCCAGATGCACTACCGGCCCGTACGGCGTGTCGACCGTGCGGCCCTTCTCCACCTCGTGCACGAACGCCTGCGACAGGCGGTCGCGGGGCCCCAGTTCCATGCTGCGCAGGACCGGCCCGGGTGTGGGCTTGCCGAGGTTGTAGTCCTGCAGGTAGCGATAACCGTCGCGGTTGAGCAGCCAGCCGCCTTCGGAGCGGGTCGCCTCGGTGATGAGGATGCCCGTGAAGGGGAGGCCGGTCGGGTGGTACTGGACGAACTCCATGTCTTTGAGCGGCGCGCCGGCCCGGTAGGCGAGGGCCATGCCGTCACCGGTCTTGATCGCGGCGTTCGTGGTGAACGGAAAGACCCGCCCGCAGCCTCCGGTACAGATGATCACTGCCTTGGCGGTGATGGTCTCGATCCGGCCGGACATGAGCTCGATGGCGACCACGCCGCGCACCCGGCCATCGTCGACGAGCAGTTTCGTGACGAACCACTCGTCGTAGCGGACGATCGGCCGGTGCTGCAGCGAGGTCTGGAACAGGGTGTGCAGCAGGTGGAAGCCGGTCTTGTCAGCCGCGAACCAGGTGCGCATCTGCTTCATGCCGCCGAACGCGCGGACGGCCACGTGGCCGTCGGGCTCGCGGCTCCACGGGCATCCCCAGTGCTCCAGCCGGAGCATTTCCTTGGGGGCCTCCGCCACGAACGCCTCGACCGCGTCCTGGTCGCACATCCAGTCGCCGCCCGAGATCGTGTCGTACGCATGCTCGTCGAGGCTGTCGGTGGCCCGGATGACCGCGGCCGCGCCGCCTTCGGCGGAGACCGTGTGGCTGCGCATCGGATAGACCTTGGAAACGATTCCGACGCTCAGGTTGGGGTTGGTCTCGGCGATGGCGATGGCGGCGCGCAGGCCGGCGCCACCGCCACCCACGATGACGACGTCATGCGATTCGGTCATCGCGGCGTCTCAACACCCGTGGTCCGGGCCGAACGGCTCCTTCACCTTGTGCCCGTCGTGGCGGATCGCCCTCGTCTGGACACTGCCGTCGTGGTACTCGTGCCTGGTCCGCCGGCACCCGCAGGCGTAGTAGTCGACGAGGATCATCAGGCCCTCGTCGTCGCGGTCCTTGTACTGCTCGCCGTCGACGATTCTTCCGCACGGCGCCTCTTCACTCGTGAAACGTGTCTTGGTGCCAACCATCATCCACTCCTCGCGTAGATGGCCGGGCGTTACAGGCGACCGCTGCGATGATCGGTTCGTCGGTCACGCGACCGGCGCCGTGATCACGTCCGGCCTACCTATTCAGACAGCGTCCCACCGGCCGGGCACGGACGGAAGGGGCGCCGCGACCCGGTCGGTCGCCCGCGAGGCCGAGGCCACCCGAGGATGCGAATGCGTGCGGCGGCGCCGCGGCTGGGGGGAGGATCGTCATGGCCGGCCGATCATGACGCAGAGCGACACACCGACTAACATCGATGGGTTGACACTGCTGCGGGATTTGTCTAACTTTGGGCAGTTCTCGTACCCGTCCAGGCCGTCCGTTCGGGTTGTGTCGGTTGTTCGGGCGAGGCGCCGCCGACAAGCCGGCCACCGGTTGGGCCGGGTCATCGTTCACCCACTACAACTACCCCGGCACCTACCAGGAGCGGGATTTCCACCATTGCCACCGCAACGGCAACGACGACGTGGCCAACTACAAGGACCGGTACGAGGTGCAGAACTGCCAACTGGTCAACCTCGCCGATCTCGACACCGGCTCGGAGTACGTGCGGGGCAGGCTGGCCGGGTACCTCAACGACCTGCCATCCCTCGGCGCCGACGGGTTCCGCCTGGGTGCGAGCAAGCACGTGCCGGCCGGCGACATCAGCGCGATCGAAGCGAAGCTGTCCCGCCCCGCCTACATCGTCCAGGAGCTGATCGAAGGGCCGGCGAGCCGATCGAGCCGGGCGAGTACTTCGGCAACGGCAACGTCCACGAGTTCCGGTACGGAAAGGACCTCGGCCGGGTCTTCCGTCACGAGAAGCTGGCGTCCATGCACAACTTCGGCGAGGCGTGGGGTTACGTGCCGAGCGGCAAGGCCGGCGTGTTCGTCGACAACCACGACACGCAGCGCAGCGGGGGCGACATCCTCACCTACAAGGACAACGGGATGTACGCATTGGCCAACGCCTTCATGCTCGCCTGGCCATACGGCGCGCCGAGTGTCATGTCCAGCTTCGAGTTCGACAACCCCGACCAGGGCCCGCCCTCCGACGCATCCGGTAAGACCAACGACGCGACCTGCTTCACCAATGGTTGGCGGTGCGAGCACCGCTGGCGGGTCATCGCCAACATGGTCGGATTCCACAATGGCGTCGAGGGGACCCCGGTCGTCCACTGGCACGACGACGGCAACAACCTCATCGCCTTCGGCCGTGGCAACCGCGGGTACGTGACCATCAACAACTCAGATCAGGCGGTGACCGGCCGTCGATACCACTCCGACCTACCGGCGGGCCGGTACTGCGACGTGATCCACGGCGACGTGGCTGGCGGCTCGTGCACCGGCCCGGTGATCACCGTCGAAGCCAACGGATTGTTCGGGGCGGACATCCCCGCCCACGACGCGGTAGCGATCCACGCCGGCGCGAAGGTGGGCTGAGCGGCGAACGTGCCGCCCGACGTACCGTGGACAGGTCATGAGACCGTCGCCGCTCGCCCTGGTCGCCGTGCTGGTGTTCGCCGCGTTCACCGCCTGTGGCTCCGGCGCCGGGCCGGACCACCCACCGACCCCGTCACCGGCCGGTTCGTCCACCGGCCCCACGGCCGCCGCGACGCCGGAGAGTCCCGCCACCCCGGCCGCGTCCGCTACCGCCGGTGGCGCCACGGCAGGTGCGCCCCGACCCGACCACGTCGTGCTGGTGATCTTCGAGAACAAGGCGTACGCGCAGATCGCGGGCAGCCGTAGCGCGCCGTACCTGAACGCCCTGATCGGGCGGGCGGCGGTCTTCACCGACGCGCACGCCGTCACCCACCCCAGCCAGCCCAACTACCTGGCGTTGTTCTCCGGCTCCACGCACGGCGTGCCCGACGACCGCTGCCCCGTGCGGCTGACCGGCCAGCCCAACCTCGCCCGCCAGCTGCTCGACTCCGGGCGAACCTTCGTGGGCTACTCCGAAGACCTGCCGGCCGCCGGGTACACCGGCTGCTCGCAGGGCCGCTACGCCGCCAAGCACAACCCGTGGGCCGACTTCGACAACGTCCCCGCCAGCGCCAACCAGCCGTTCACCGCCTTCCCGACCGACTACGCCCGGCTGCCCACCGTCTCGATCGTCGTACCGAACATCTGCGACGACATGCACGACTGCGGCGTCGTCACCGGCGACGCCTGGGCGCGCACCCACCTCGACGACTACCTGCGCTGGGCCGACACCCACAACAGCCTGCTCGTGGTCACCTTCGACGAGGACGACAACGGCGCCGACAACCACATTCTCACCCTCGCCGCCGGGCCGATGGTCCGGGCGGCTGCCTACCCCGAACCGGTCAACCACTACCGCCTCCTGCGCACCATCGAAGCCTGCTACGGGCTCGCCCCGCTCGGCGAGGCCGCGCCCCCCGCACCGATCACCGACATTTGGCGATGACCCGGGCCGCGTTCAGGCCGCAGTCGCGCACCACTCGCAGGGTGGTGGGATCTTCGTCGCCGAAGGGCGGGCGGAACAGGACCGGCCGGCGACCATAGAGGGCACCAAGTTGGTCGGCCGACCCGCACACCTCGCGTTTTTGGAAGTCGTAGGACTTGCCCTTCAGGTCGGTGTGGGTGAGCGTGTGCGCCTCGATGGCCGCGCCGGCATCTTGCAGTTGCTTGAAGTAGGCGGGGTTGTCGCGGATCGCGTTGATCGTCAGGAACAGGGTGACCGGCACGTGTGCGGCCTGCACCAGTTGCAGCGCCTGCGGCACCTTAGTCGTAGTTCGCTCGGGCGCAGACGGTCCAGATGATGTCCGTGACGCGGTTGACCGATAGCCCGGGGCGGAGGGAGCCCCGTTCAGCGAGGAGCGCGGCGAAACGACGTAGGCCCGCCAAGCGCTGCTCGGCATGCTTGTCGCGCAGGGCCATGAGCGTTTCGTCGGTGGTAGCAGCCGCGTCGAGGACCCGCAGCAGGGGTCCTACCCGGCTCCACACTCCTGGCTGCGTGGCGGCATAGGCTCAATGCCGAGAAGATAAGCGTTGCTGCTGGTAGAGGTCGGTGCTGTCCGACAGCCTGATCATGGCACGGCGTGGCGGGTTGGGGAGATGGCGAAGCTCCTGTAGAACGTCGATCGACCAAGACAGACGTGAATAGAGGAGCTTGGCCGTGTCCATTCCGCGGTGTAAATGACGACGGGCGTAGGTTCCGTACAAGACCGCCAAAGTCTGTACAGGAAGGACTACGCCCGTGCCATCACGAGTATCGCCTACCGACAAGATTCGTGCCGAGATCGACGCGCTGTTCGGCTCCGGCCGGGACCTGGCCGAGGTCCTCGAAGACGTGGCCCGGCTCGGTGCCCGTCTGATCATGCAGACCGCGGTGGAGGCCGAGGTCGACGAGTTCCTGGGCCGGGCCCGCTACCAGCGCCGCGTCGAGGTACCCGAGGCACGTGCCGGCCCACATAACGGGTTCTGTCCGACCACGGTGAAGACCACCGCCGGTCCGGTCACCCTGGACCGGCCGAAGCTGCACGGCATCGACGAGGCGTTCTGCTCGCGGCTGTTCGGCACCGGGGTATCCAAGACGAACGCGTTGGAGACCCTCGTCATCGCCGGGTTCGTGCGCGGCCTGTCGGTGCGCGACGTCGAGGCATCCCTGGCCGACGCGTTGGGGCCGCAGGCGGCGCTGTCCAAGTCGACCGTTTCCCGGGTCTGCCAGGCGATCCGCGACGAGTTCGACACCTGGCGGGTACGACGCCTGGACGAGGTCGTGTGCGACTACCTGTTCCTGGACGCCTCCCACTTCGCGATGCATCCCGGCGCCCGCCCCGAGCCGATCCTGGCCGCCTGGGGCATCACCACCGCGGGCAAGCCGGTCCTGATCGGCCTCGAGGTCGCCGCGAATGAGGGCAACGACGCCTGGGACGACTTCCTCGACGCGCTCACCGGGCGCGGGCTGCGCCCGCCGCTGCTGGTCATCTCCGACGGCGCGGCCGGCCTGGTCGGCGGCATCGAACGCAAGCTGCCACGCTCGTTGCGTCAGCGGTGTCTGATCCATCGATGCCGCAACCTTCTCGCGAAGACCCCCAAGCACGCCCAGGCCGAGGTCAAGGCCGCCTACTGGGCGATGTTCGACATCCCTGCCGACGTAGGACCCGGCGAGAAGGCCGAAGCCCTTGTCCAACAACGAATCCGGGCCTTCGCCGCCAGCTACAACACGGCGTTCCCCGCCGCCGTGCGCTGCCTCCTGCAGGACCACCAGGCGCTGACCGTGTACCTGCGTTTCCCCCACGAGCACTGGGCGCGCATCCGTCACTCCAACTTCATCGAACGCACCTTCGGCGAGACCCGCCGCCGCACCAAGGTCATCGGCCGGCTCCCCACCGAGGCCAGCTGCGTGTCGCTGGTCTGGGCCGTGCTCGACCGCGCGTCTCGCGGCTGGCGCGGGTTCAACATCACCGCCACCGGAACCCGGCTCCTACAAGACCTACGCCGCCAGCTCCTCGACCCACCAACCCCGATGCGCCGACACGCCCGCAACATCCACCAACCCGCCGCGGACGCGGCTTAACATCCACCCCACGGAGCCGCGCTACGTCGTCATTTACACCGCTCCTGGGCCGCGACCCAGGAGCTTCGTGGTTACTCATGATGCCACGACGCGCGGTGGCGCGGACGCGGGCGTGCCGCTGTGGCAGCGCATGGGGTTGGGGGTGCTGGCCGAGCACGTCCCCGACCAGCCTGGTCGACCAGGTCCTGGCCGATACCGGCCGTGTGCAGCGGCGGCTGCGACGGTTGCCCGCCCGTGCGGTGGTGTGGTTCGTGCTTGCGTTGACCCTGTTCTACGGGCAGGGGTACCGCAGTGTGTGGCGGGAACTGGCCCACAGCGGGGCCGACGACGCGCCGACACCCTCGACACCGGGACTGTCCCAAGCGCGCCGTCGGGTGGGTTCGGCGCCGTTGGCGCAACTGTTCACCCGGCTACGCGGCCCGCAGGCCGCCTCGGGCGCGGCGGGCGCGTTCCTGGGCGCGCTGCGGCTGGTGTCCTGGGACGCGACCATGCTCGACGTGCCGGACAGTCCGGCCAACCAGGCCGGATTCATCGCCTCCCGCAACACACGGGGCCGGGGCGCGTACCCGAAGGTCCGGCTGTTGCAGCTGATCGAATGCGGCACCCACGCGGTCATCGACGCCGCCTTCGGCGCGGTGTCCGAACAGGTCCTGGCGCGGCGGGTGCTGGACCGCCAGCCCCCGCCGGCCTGCACCGCCGCTGCCTGTCCCGTGACACGCAAGTCGGCCCGTTGCCAATTTATCCGGCCCGTTCACCGCTTTTGCCACTAGAGAGTTGGCCCGTTCGCTACCCGTGCGGAGGCTGGGCGGGCTGGTGATGGGTGCCGCGGCCGCGGCGGCAGGTGCTGCAGATGCGCGGTTCGTGGTGGAGTTCCAGGTGGGAGACCAGGCCAAGGCTGATCCCCTCGCGTTCCTCACTTACCGCCCGGTGGTGCCCGGTTAAATGCGAGGTGGGCCTTGGTCGATCCGGCGCAGGATCGGCTCGGTACGGTCCAGGTCATCACCCCAGGGCATCCGCTCGTCCCACCACGTGATCCCGAGATCGGCCAGCGGGCCGACAAGGTCGTGGCCAGCTGCCGACCCGGCGGGGCTCATGCCGCCGATAACGATGTCGAACGGCCTGTCCGCGAGCCCGTTCTCCGCCCGGCAGCCGCGCAGGAACATCACCAGTTCCCGGACCTCGCTCACTTCCGGCGTGCGCGCGGCCTCCATCCCGGCCATGGCGGGGATGGCCCCGTCCCACCGTGCTGCCCGGCGCATCGGCGCCTTGTTCGGCCAGAACCCTCCGACCCAGACCGGCACCCGCGGACGTTGCACCGGGGTCGGCAGGAAGACCACGTCGTCGATCGTGATCTGGTTGCCCCGGTAGGTCACCGGCTCACCAGACCAGAGCAGATCTAGTGCGTGCAGGCCCTCGTCCAGGCGCTCGGCGAGCACCTTGGTGTCGGTCGTGTCGCCGAAGCTTGCGTACTCGTCGTCCACGGGCGCGCCCAGCCCGGCACCGAGGACCATGCGGCCGCCGGTCAGGCAGTCCAGGGTGGCCACTTCCCTGGCCAGCTTTGCCGGCCGCCGCCGGGCCACGGGCGTGATCGCGGTGCCCAGCCGGATCCGGCGGGTTGCCAGGGCCGCGGCGGTGAGCAGGATCCAGGGATCGGCGATTTCCCGGCGCAGGTCCTTCTGCTCGACAACGTGGTCCCATACGAGCAGCGCGTCCCATCCAGCCTCCTCCGCCCGGCGGGCCACCTCGGCGAAGACCTCCGGCGCCGCGAACTCCCCGAAGTTCGGAACGTTGACCGAGTACCGCATGGCGGCATCATGCCACCCGGTACCGGCAAAACCGGGGAAGGCCAAGCACGGCATCTGGCTGCCTGGGCCGGCCATGCGGCAACCCACGCATCACGGAATGCCGGACACCATAGCGCCGACGGAACACCGACCACTGCCGGGGCCGGAATCAATGACAAACCACCCCCGGCAACCCCGCAGGACGCCTCGGGGGTGGGCCACCCTCGATCGGCGCGCCAACGGGGGTGCGCGGTGAGTAGCGAGCAACGCGGGCCGCGACCGGCAGGACGAAACTGTCACACCCCACCGGCACACTGACGAAGTTCCCCGAATCGCCGTGTCGAGAAGGTGACCATGGCCGATACCCGGTTGAACACCTACCTGGTGCTGCACGCGCCGGTGCTGGCCCGCACCGACGGGGTGACCGACAACCCGGCCGATCTGGAGATGGCCGAGGCCATCCTGATCGCTGCCGAATCGGCCGACGGGGTGGGGCTGACCCGATCGGAGATCGCCGCGCGCGCCGGGGTCGACGTCAACGACCCGCGGTTCAACGCCCGGCTCGGCATGCTCGCCCGGGCCGGCGCGCTGCATCACCTGCGCGGCGACAAGAAGCACCAGAACCGCTACCTGCCCGATCCCATCGCGTTGCTCGCCGCCGAGATCCTGGCGCGGCTTGACCAAAACCACGGCGCCGAGGAACTGCACAGCCTGCTCGTCGCGGCGGCCGACCGGCTGGAGGCCACCTTCGGCGACGCGTCGGGGGTACGCGCGCCGACCCCGCCCGAGGTGGCGACGTTGATCGGCAAGCTTTCCGCCCTGCTGCACGCCTATGCCATGCGCATGGAGTCGGCGTTGGCCGCCGGCACCTACGAGGAGTTGGTCCGGGCCAGGACCGGATCATCAACCAACCGGCAGATGGCGCAGATCGAACGGATCTGCCGGGCCATCAACCGCGACAGCAGCCCTTACCGAATGCTGTTCCACGACGCCAACCGGCTACTCGCCGCCGGTCAACGATTTGTCAGCGCCGCCGAGCAGCTCACCGACCGACTCGTCGAGGTGGTCACCACTGCCGGCAGCGGCGGCGTGCTCACCTTGGCCGGCTACGACACCTACCGCGACGCGGCGATCCACGCCGACCAGGCACGGTTGGCCACCGTCGCGGCCGGCATGCCCATCCAGGCCCCACCGCCGCTTGTGCACCTGGCGGACCTCGCCACCGCGGCCGCCGCGCTGGACATGGCTCCCCGTACACGTTGCATCCCCGAACCACCACGTAGCGACCGCGACCCGCGGACCGTCATCACCGAGCGCCGCCGCCGGGCCGAGGCACGCGCCGAGGCGCGGCGTGGCTGGGCGCACCGGCTGGTTGGCGACTCGGCAGAGGTGGATCTCACCTCCCACGCCACCACCTGGCCGCACGCGGCCAGGCTGCTCGCCGACCTGATGGCGATCTCCCATGACCCGACGGTGCCCGCAGCCGCCGACATCGGCGACCCGCCCCTCATCGAGCCCGGCGCTGAGGTCACGGTGCGGCATCCGCTGCGGATACGCCGCCTCACCCCCCGCCGTCCCACCGGCACAACGTCGCGGGTGGTCGGCGGCGACGGCAAGCGACGCGCAGGTCGGGCCATGAGCGACACGCGCCTGATGGCGGCCCGGGCGCGCGGCTACGCCGAGGCTCCGGAGGCGGCGGTCCTGGCCAGTGTCGAGCCGGGGCTGTGGCGCATCGCCGACACCGGCAGCACGCCGATCTTCACCGTCGCCGCCGACCTGCAGCTGCACGCCACCGATTTGGCCGGTGTGCCGGTTGCTCGGCTCTCGCCGACGCCGACCAAGGTGCTGCTGGCCCTGCTGGTGGCCACGTCGACCGGCGCCGCCCACCCCTACCCCGGGCGGTTGGTCCTGGTTGACGATGTCGTCACGGTGCTGGGCGGGCCGCGGCTGGGCCCGCAAGCCTTGGCGCACGCCAAGGGATCTATCAACAAGCTGCGTGGATGGGGGCTCGCCCGGCTCGGCGTGGACGACGCGCAGGTCGCCGGCGCGGACCTGGGCGTACCGGTCCGGCTCGGCGTGGCCGCGGCGTTGTGGTCCGGGCCGTGGGTTGGCGAGCTGACCACCCTGGTCGAACAGATCGCCAGACAGCGGTTGGGCCGATGAGCCTGGACTACCTGACCCAGTCGGAGATGAGCGCGGTCGCCCACGCGGTCGCGGTGTTGGAGCAATCCCACGGGGTCGTTGCCGCCACGCAGCTTCCGGTGCTGGCCCACCCGGACCTGCGGCTGATCGTGGACGCGAAGCTCGACGCCGTCGGTCGGGTGGTCGTGGAACACCGCCGCCCCGACGGCACGTCGAGGGCTACAGCAGCGGCTACGCCGACGACATCGCCGAACAGCTCGCGGCAGAAGGACTCGGCGTGCTCGACCCGATCGATCGGGCCGTGGTCGCCCTCGTGCTGCTGCGGTGCGTGGCCATGCCCACCGCGCAGGGACGCCCGCCGCGGCGATGGTCCGCGGCCACCCCCGTCAAGCTGGCCAAGCTGCACGACAACCGGCCGATGCGCAGCCCCGTCATCACCGATGCGGTCAACCGGCTCCACGACCACCACATCCTGGTCAACGGCCGAGCCGTCGGGATCAGACCCGGGCCGGCGTTCGACCGGCTGACCCCCGCCCAGCAGCAGCGCATCGAGGAAGACCTGTTCATTCTGGCCGCACCAGCGGACCCGGTCGCCCAGGCCCTGCAACGCCGACGCCGTCAGGAGACTCCGGCATGAAACGCGCGCAAACCGGCGGCCGCGGAGCGGTGGGCCACCGGGTGCTGACCTGCCTGCAGACCATCGACATCGGCCGGTTGACGACCGATCCGGTGTTCCTGGTGCCGGGCGGGTTCATCGCGGTGACCGGGCAAGGCCCCATCGACTCCAACGAGTCTTCGAAGACCACCTTCGAGGCGGCGCTGAGCCTGGTGCATGGAGACCCAGGCTGGCGCCAGACGTCCCCCCAGTTCTCCGCGTACGCCGCTGAACTGCTGTTCAACCCACCCAACGCGCCCACCGGGTCGCGGGTGCGTACCGACGTCGGGTTCATCGCCGCGGTGTTCGCGCCCACCACCCGCAACGACGCTGACCGCAGCGACAGTGGGGCGAGCGGGGACGCGGTCACCGTCTGGGTGCGTGTCCGTCGCCACGACGATCCCGCGTTCGAGGTCGCCCTCACCCCTGGTCTGCGGCTGGCCTGCGGCGACACCCACGCCGAGCGCATCGCCGACGCTACACAGGTGTGGGCGAGCCTGCGTGGCCCCAAGTGGGGGCCGCAGGTGTACGCGCGGGAGCTGTTCGGGCCCGGCGTCAGCTGCCTGTCCTACGTATCCACCCGCGGTGGCCGCACCGAGCAACGGACCAGCCTGCTCGGTTCGGACATCTCCCAGCTCAGTCCGGAACAGATCGCCTGGCAGCTGGTCGACCTCGCCGCCATGCGTACCCTGTTCGACAACGAGGCCACCCAACGCGTCGACTTCTTCCGCCTCTCCCGGCAGCTCAAGGCCAAGGAGCAGGAGGTGACCAAAGCGCATGCGGCGGTCACCGCGTACACCAACGAAGCCGACGCCATCGACCGGCGCCTGCGCCTGCTCGACGACGCCGTCACCGCACGCGACGTCTACGTCGCCGACGCCGTGCGCCGATCCTCACCGATCTCGCCGGGCTGCGCGACCAACGTGACGCCGCCGCGACAGAAGTCGGGCGTGCTGAAGCTGTTGTCGCCGAGGTCAGCCAGCGGCTTGATGCCCTGGATCCCGCCGCGGTGGCCCGCGAAGTCGCCCGCACCGCCGACGAACTCGCCGGGGCCCGCCGAGCACGGCAGCCGTTCGCGGCCCGCGCCGAGCAACTCCGGGTCGAGCGCCACGTCATCGACCGGGACCTTGGCCAAGCCATCGACGCGGCGGCAACCTGGTCCGGGCGTCCCGTCGGCGACGTGCAGACCGACCACGACACGGCGCGACGCGACTCGGAACGGGCACGGATACGCTCCGGTCTCGCCGCCCAGCTGCGCGACGACACCGTGCAACACCTCGACGCGGTGCGCCACGGACACGCCGGCCCGGCCGGGCAACGCCTGGACCAGGCGGGCCTGGCGTGCCAGCTGCTGCATGACGCAGTCGAGATCGACGAAGACGCCCGAGGCCTGTTCGAACCTCTGCTGACCCCGTTCACCGGCGCCCTGTGCGTCGCCCCCGCCGACGCCGCAGCCGCCCTCACCGCGGTGGCCGACCTGCCAGGCACCCTGCTGGCCTCCACCGACGCGCCGTTGCCCGCCGGTGTCACTGCCGCGCCACCCGGCGCCGGCGGCCTGCTGGCCTGGGTGGCCGCTGAAGGCCACACCCATGACGGCGCAGCCGAACTACCTGGCCGCGTCACCGTCGTCGGTGGCTTCGACACGCCCACTATCGGCCACGCTGCCAGACAAGCCGCCGCCCACGCCGCATGGGCGGCTGCCGCCGCGGCGGCCGACACCGCCGGGCGGCAGGCCGAGGCCGCCGACCGCCACCTTGCGCGCCTCGCCGACGAGCTCGCCGCCGCGCACGCCGAGCAACGCCGACGCGAGCTCGCGGCGCAACGCGACAGGCTGCTGATCGAGGCCGGGACGCTCACCGAGACGCTGGCGCCGCTGGATGACGCCCTCGAACATGCCGACGCCGCCCACCGCGACGCGCAGGCCGCACAACGCGGGCTCACCGACCGCCGTACAGAGGTCACCGCCCACCTCAAGACCTGCCGGGAACAGCTCGGCGTTCACAAGCGAACCCTCGCCGACATCACCGCAGCCGCCGGGCGGGTGCTACTCACCTCCTGGATCGGGCACCTCGACACCTGCCGGCCCACACCATCGGCCACCCTCGCCGACCGCTTCACCGGGCACAGCCCGCTGGAACTGTCCGCCGACCTCACCGACGCAACACGAGACCGGCTCCGTGACGTGGTCGCAACCCACAGCGGCAGCAGTCACCGCGACATCCTCACCCGGCTGGAAACCGACCTCGGCGTCACCGTCACCGTCACCGTCGCCCGCACCGAACAGACCCGCGCCGTCATCCACGGCGGAGACCTCGATCCGGTCACCCACGCCGCGCTCGTCGCCTACCACGAGCAGGCCGCCGCCGTCGACCGCCGCCGGGCCCGTGACAGCGAAGAGCGGGAAGTGGCCGCCCTCGACACCGCGATCGCCGCGCTCCGCAGCGCCGTGCAACTGCAAGCGGACAAGATGCGTGCCGCGCTCACCAGAGCCCAGGAACACCATCAACGTCTGCAGCGCGAGTACGACGCCAGCGAGGACGAGGTTCACGCCACCGAGGCGAACCTGCGCAACATCCAACGCGGCCCTGGAACACCAGGTGCGCGGGCTGTTCACATGCGAAAACGACGCGCTCGCGTAAGCGAGGAAAGCCGGCTAGCGACCCTCCTCGCCGACCTACAACCCTCCGGCACGCCCGTGTCGGGCACCGTGCCACGTCGCGCTGCCGGTTGACCACCACGGCGTTTCGAGAACCCTGGACCGACACGCGCTCCAAGGCCAGTGGGCGTGAACTGGCCCGAACCGAACAACGCGGCTCCGTCGCCCTGCGCCAGCCGTCTCGGCCTCACCCATCGATGGGCATCACGACTGTATGCTCCCCGTGTCATCGCACGCGATCAAGCAGGATCACACGCGTCCGCACAGGCCAGCACCCGGAGCCGGCGCGTCGCGCCGACGGAGCACATGTGCTCCCCGTGTGCTCCCTGGTCGCTGCCCAACAGGCCAGTACGGACCCGTACACCCTCGCACCAGTCCGTACGCGCTGGCAGGTATCCTAGTGCCCGTCGCCCTCGTAGCTCAGGGGATAGAGCAACGGTTTCCTAAACAGCCGGCGTTTTGCGCGGTAAAGCCCGCTGACCCGCATGTCCTGCGCCAGGCCATCGATGTTTATATTGATCGTTTCATCGCCGTGTGCTCCGCTACGATGATCTTGGTGCGTGCTGGATGCCGCAGTGGCTGCCGTCCTCGCCTACCTGTGGTTGAGCCCGCGGCAGCCGTTCAGCGATCGGGCGCCGCGGCGGGAGCGCCATCCAGGCCCGGCCGCGCCAATGGTTGACTGACTTGCATCGATGGCTGGGCATCCGCCGTGCACGGCTGTTCGTCGCCGGGCAGTTCCTGGCCGGCACCTTCGGCTCCCTGCACACGCACCGGGAGAACGCCAGCGTGGCGGGCATCGGCATGCTCGGGGCGGCGATCGCCGCGGTGCCGGTCTGGTGGCCGGGATCGCCCGTCCTGGCTGAATGTCGGGCCGGTGAACTCGCTGTCGTTCGGCCAGCTCACCACGCTGACCGGGTCGCCGCCGCCGCATCGGCCTATCGATTCACATCGAACCGTTGGCGCCCGTCGAACCAGGTGTGTGAGCGTCGGAGGCAGTCTGCGATCAGTTGATCGAGACGACCAACGCGACGACCGCCGCGTACAGGACGAGGCCGAGCACGGTGACCCAGAAGTCCGGATGCCGCTGCTGTGTTTGCGTGTCACGGCGCAGCGGAGGCAGTACTCGCAGCAGGATCGGCAACAGTGAGATCGCAAGACCGACGGTGACCAGAACCGCGGCCCATCGACCGCCACTTTCACGAATGGCTTCGAGGGACCCGAATAGTGTGGCAGTGAGCACGATCAACATCAGCAGCCGCAGCCGCGGATCAGTGCCCGATTCGCCCCGCGCGTCGGTGCCGGTGTCGAAGAAACGGATTTGGAACAGCAGAACGCCGGTGACAGCCACTTCGATGGCAATCACCGACTGGTAGTACTGGACCGGGACGTCCACGATCACCGCGGGGCGCGAGCGATGTCCGACGCGTGCATGCGAGGCATCCTTGCACATCTGACGAGGCCCAGCCGCGGAGGCGCTCCGCGCAGTGATCGACGGTGCGGTCTAGCTAGGGATGGCGATCCTGCCGGCCATCCGACAGGGCCACGGCGCCATCGCCAAGTACGACACCAGTGTGGACCCGGCCCGACCCTCGGGTGGTCTACCTGACCGCCCGCGTGTCGGTCCGTGGGCCGCGCGCCACGGCGTTCGCAACGACCGGTCACACCTGTCCGGCCGCCCTGAGCTCTGCCGCGCCAGCGCCACCAGCTACGCGGCCGCATTCGAGGAAGCGACCGCAGCTACGGGCGCCGGGGTGGACACAGCGTGACGGTCGGCGTGCCCTCGCCTCACTCGAGCTAATCACGCCGAAGCTCCATGCGCATGCGTCGGGTTGCCGGTGTCGATGGTCTGATCGGCGTGATCTGGTCGGGCGTTGCGACGATCGCCGCGGTCGCGGCACGCACTGATCACATCAGTCTGAGGCATGTGCCACGCACTTCTGTCCGCTCTTGTGTTGGCTTGTCGGCCTGCCGAGATCCCACTTTCTGCCATCCAGCAGTCGTCCTCTGGCTACGTCCCCGTCACCGCGCGGCCGTGTGCGTTCCCGTCCGGGTGGGGCACGATACGAGAAAGTCCCCTTCGATGGACAAGACGGGAGATGTGGTGGGCAGACGCAGGCAGGCGCTGGCTGCGGCCGGCGCGGTTACGGTGAGCGTGATGGCGGTGTCTGGCGCGACGGCTGGCGCGTCGTCGGCGTCGTCGGGGGCTGTGACGGGTCCGAGCAGTTCACAGTCGCCCTATGTGGTGGGATCGCAGCCGGGGGTGGTGACCAAGTCGATCCTGACCGTGGGCGACTCGGTCAACCTCAAGCCCGACGGGACGCCGTACCGGATGGTGGGCATCCCGGACGGCCTAGGGGCCTTCGACAACGGTAACGGCACCTTCACTGTGCTGATGAATCACGAACTGCCCAATACGGCTGGCATCGTGCGGGCGCACGGCGCCCGCGGGGCGTTCGTGTCGAAGTGGACCATCCGCACCAGCGACCTGACCGTGCTGCACGGGCAGGATCTGATCCAGACATTGCACACCTGGAACCCGGCGACCAACACCTGGCAGGTGTCCAATGGCGACGCCGCCCCGGCCCGACTCAACCGGTTGTGCTCGGCCGACCTGGCACCGGTATCGGCGTTCTACAACCCGGCCACGGGTCACGGCTACAACGGGCGGATCTTCGCCGACGGCGAGGAGGGCGGCACGGGTGGGCGCCCGTTCGGGCATGTGGTGGCCACCGGGGACAGTTTCGAGCTGACGCCGTGGCTGGGCAACATGTCGTTCGAGAACGTGGTCGCCCATCCTGACACGCACAGCGACGCCACGGTCAGCATCGGCCTGGACGACGGTGACGCCTCCGTCGGGCAGCAGGTGTATCTCTACCGTGGCACCAAGACCGGTACCGGAAACCCGGTGCAGAAGGCCGGGCTGGCCAACGGCAAGCTGTACGGCATCAAGGTGTCGGGCATCCCGCAGTCGGAGTACCTCAAGACCGACTGGAAGGTCGGTGACACGTTCGGTGTCGAACTGGTGGATGTGTCCGCCTTCGCCGGGGTCGGCGGGGTCACGGACAACGGGGTGGTCGACACGCTGGACGAGGACAGCCAGGCCAAGGGTGTGACCAACTTCCAACGGCCCGAAGACGGCGCGTGGGATCCCCGCCACCCCGACGATTTCTACTTCGTCACGACCTCCTCGTTCGGGCCGCTCCCGGCCGAGCAACGCACCGGACAGACCCGGCTGTGGCGGGTACGCTTCGCCGACGTCACCGACCCGGGCAAGGGCGGGCAGCTGACCTTGCTGGTGGACGGCCCGGTCGGTACCGCCGACGACCCGCCGGCCACCGGAACCCAAAGCGCCGGTTCGCCGGGGCCGCAGATGCTCGACAACGTCACCGTCAACGACCGCAGCCAGGTGATCATGTTGGAGGACGTCGGTAACCAGGCATATGTGGGCGGCGTGTGGCTGTACGACACCGGCTCCGGCCGGCTGGTCAAGGTGGCCGCACACGACCCGAACCGGTTCGCGGTCGGGGCGCCCGGGTTCTTGACCAAGGACGAGGAGACCTCCGGGGTCATCCCCGCACCATTCCTGGGTGCGGGCTGGTACCTCCTCGACGTGCAGGCCCACTACCCGATCAGCGGCGAACTCGTCCAGGGTGGGCAGCTGCTGGCCGTGCATATCCCGCCCGGCAAGTTCAAATAGCGCTATGTGACAGGTTCCAAGCCAGGCCGCAGGCCCGCATGGTGCGGGCCTGCGGCGTGTGCGGAGCGTAGGTGGCTGATAGGGCCGGCCGCGAGCGGCCAGCTGACGGCTCAATGGTGCGGCCGGCGCCATCTGACAATGGATCACCTCGTCCGTGGTGGAAGGGCCGCGGCTTTGACGCAGCCGAAAGATTCGCCGACAGGCGCGCGACGGTTGGCGATGGCCGGCACTCCCGCTTGGCCCGCTGTCGTCACGACACGGGTTCTGTGCCCGCACCGTCATCGTGACGGTCTGGATCAGCGGTGCGTTCGGCGACCGGGTCTGGTAGTGCCCGCGGTTCCTCAGCTGGTTGGTGGCATTCCTTGCGCGCAACAATGCCGTTTTGTCTGGCACGGCACACATGCACCACGCACCGGGCTGCGCTTGGGGCCGTCTGAGCTGCAGACCGGCAACCTGCCGTTCAACCAGACCAACTGCGTGCACACCGTTGAGGGCGGCGATTCGGCCGTCGTCACCGCCGACGGCCAGGCTCTCCGCTCCGGAGGGCGTGCCGGTAGCACCGTTCCGCACCGACGTCCTGACCGAGGACGTCGTGGCGCAAGAGCTCGCCAGCTGAGCGACGTACCTGCCACCCGTCACGGCGCACCCGACAAGGACGACACCATGAAGCACAAAGCCGCCATCGGCGCGGCCACCGTTCTCGCCATCGGCGTCGGCGTAGCGGCAAAATTTGATCCGGCCGGTCAGCCGCCGCGGCAAGCCCCGCAACCACGAGTTACCGCGCCGCCCAGCCCTGGCACCTGACCTCATGCCCCCGGCCGCCGGGGCGCCGGCCGTACCCCCGCAGGGCGCCGAGCCGGGACAGGGCGCCGCCCCTTCGCCGCACCGGCCAGCCGACGGATCCCCAGCCCCCGGACACGAGCGGGACAACAACGGCGACGACCACGATGGTTATGGCGATGATGACGCGGCGGTTGAGCCGGCCGGGGCGAGCCTGGCGCGATATCCGAGCACGTCACGATTGTGATGGACCGGGGTCACCGCGTTCATCGGGGTGTTCGCCGGTCTGGGTGACGGTCCATCCGCCGCCGCGTGGTCGTCACCGGTCGGGGCGGAGCCCTCTGTGCCACTGGGTCGATCGGGCGTCGCTCCGGGACGGGCTGACCATGCCCCGTGAGGTGGAGTCAGACGGGTTCGCCGCTTCCCGGAGTGGACTGTTTCGGCTTACGCAGGCCGGTGAGGCGGCACAGTGCGGCGAAGCCGTCGTCGCTTCCCGGCCAGTGTGCCCGGACGGCGTCGATACCGGCGCGGCGGACCGTGCTGCGCAGCACGAAGGTGACGAGGATGGCGTCGTCGGCGTAGCCGAGGACCGGGATGAAGTCCGGGATGGGGTCGATCGGTATCGCCAGGTAGACCATCAGCAGGCCGAGGCGTACCCGGACGCCGCGTGGCAGGCTAGGGTCGGCGGCCAGGCGGCGCAGCAGTCGCAGCAGGTCCGGCAGCAGCCGCAGCGCTTCCTTCAGGAGCGGACCCTTGGGTTTGCCGACCAGCAGGACGACCAGCAGGGCCACCCACGCCAGCAGCAGCGCGATGGCAAGTCCCAGAAGTGTCTGCAGCCACCAGGGCATGTCGGGTCAGCTCCCCTCAACGATGGTGAGTCGCGTCCGGCCGGTCGTCGGCTGGGTGGTCGCGTCTTCGGTGTCGGTGCCGGCCTCTGCGGACAGCGCCGCGGCCTCGAACTCGGCGAGCGCTTGCGCGCATCGCGCGACGGCGGCGTCGGCGGCGGCACGGCCGGCCGCGCCGAAGTAGTCTCGGGCGGCGATCTTCGCCAGCCAGGCGCGGAATCGGTCCAGGTCCGCCTCGGACTCCTCCACCTCGACATAGGTGGCGCGGCCGCGGGCGGTCTCGGTTGCGATCTCGTCCAGCAACGCCGGGGTGCGCTCCAGCACCTCGCCGTACTCGGCGTCGCGGGCGGCGTTGAACTCGGCCACCAGCGCCGCACGCTCCTGCTCGGCGGGGACCGTGATGGTGAGCACGCGGCCGGTGCCGCCCGCGGCGTGCACCCGGGCCAGCAGGCGGCGGACCTCCCGGGTGGGGCGGTCCCAGGCCGGCAGCAGACACACCGACTGTTGCAGATACAGCGCACCCAGGGACCGCAGCTTCCGCCAGACCTGCACCCGCAGGCTCGGTGGACCGCCGGCCGTAGACACGCTGACCAGCAGGAACGGCTCGCCGTCCGGAGGGCTTTCGGCTCTCATGTAACGATCGTAACATCGAGAGGCTGCGAATGTAGCAGAAGCAGAACTTTGGGCTGGCGGAGCTAGACAAGGTTGACGAGCGGGAGGCGCCATGGGCACGGGTGAACCGGCACGGCCGGAAAGCCACCGCCCCGATGGGCCGCGGTCATGGCCAAACGGCGACGCAAGACTCTCATCGTCTGCGGAGCCTGCCATGACCACATCCACACCGGGCGGCCCACCGCGACACCCACGCCGTGGTCACTGGAGAGCCGGGATGCGGGGAAACTCGCACGTCCGGTTCGGGCCGGGGGCCGCCGGAAAAGGGTCTGCCCAGCAGACACCTCGCCGACGGCCTACCGGTGCCCTTAAAGGGAGTGACGGGCGATGACGGAGACACGGAGAAAGTTCGATCAGGATTTCCGGGACGGGGCGGTACGCCTGGTCCGGGAGACCGGCAAGCCGATCGCGCAGGTCGCACTGGATCTGGGAGTCCACGACGGAACCCTGGGCAACTGGGTGGCCGCGGACCGGCGTCGGCGTCAGGCCAGCAACGGTGATGTGGTCAGTGAGTCGGAGCGGGCCGAGCTGGTCCGGCTGCGGCGGGAGGTCGCCGAGCTGCGGATGCAGCGTGATGTGTTAAAGCGCTCGCTGGCTCTCTGGGTGACCGAGGCGATGGGCCGGTAGCGGTGGCCGCGTTCATCGCCGCCCAGAGGGCGCGGTACGGCATCCCGCACGCCACGTCGTGTCGGGCGTTGGGGGTCTCGCAGGCGTGGCTGGACAAGTGGCGCCACGGCGACGCGTCGCTGCGGCGGGCCCGTCGGCGGGCGATGACCGGATTCCGGGTCAACGGATGGCTGCGCTGGCGGCGGTTCATTCTGCCAGCGATCTTCCCCGCCTACGTCACCGGCGGCATCACCGCCGCCGGCGGGGCGTGGAACGCCTCCATCGTCGCCGAGGTCGTCGACTTCGGCCACCACCACCTCGTCGCCACCGGCCTCGGCGCCTACATCGCCCACGCCACCGCCACCGGCGACACCGGCAAGATCTTCGTCGGCGTCGCGGTCATGAGCGTGTACGTCGTCGCCATCAACCGGCTGTTCTGGCGCCGCCTGTACCGGCTCGCCGAACCCGCTACTCGCTGTGACCCCTGCCGGCGACACCGACACCTGCCAGACCCTGCCCGCGGAGGAACCGATGAGCACCGACACCACCCGCCGGCCGAGCACCGCGCCCACCCAGCCGAGCGTCCTCATCACGGCAGAGCACGTGACCAAGACGTTCACCACCCCCGACGGGCGGGCCCTGCCGGTCCTCGACGGCATCACCTTCGCCCTGCACGAAGGCGAGATCGTCGCCCTGCTCGGCAAGTCCGGCTCCGGCAAGTCGACGCTGCTTCGGTGCATCGCCGGGCTGATCGCCCCCTCCGCGGGCACCGTCACCTACCGCGGCACCCCGCTGAGTGGCGCGAACCCCGGGGTGGCCATGGTGTTCCAGTCCTTCGCCCTGCTGCCCTGGCTGACCGTCCAACAAAACGTCGAACTCGGCCTGCAGGCCCGCGGCGTACCCGAAACCGAGCGGCGCGAGCGGGCACTCAAGGCCATCGACATCATCGGCCTGGACGGGTTCGAATCCGCCTACCCCCAAGAACTCTCCGGCGGCATGCGCCAACGCGTCGGCTTCGCCCGCGCCCTGGTGGTACAACCCGACGCGCTGCTGATGGACGAGCCCTTCTCCGCCCTGGACGTGCTGACCGCCCAGAACCTGCGCACCGAACTGACCCGGCTATGGGACGGCCACGAATTCCCCACCAAGGCCGTCCTGATCGTCACCCACAACATCGAAGAAGCTGTCCAACTCGCCGACCGGGTGCTCGTGCTCTCCTCCAACCCGGGCCGCATTAAGGCCGAACTGGAGGTGAAACTGCCCCGCCCACGCGACCGCGGCATGCCCGAATTCGACGCGCTCGTCGACACCATCTACGGCATCCTCACCGGCCGCGAGGAAGCCGCCGAAGCCGCCACCGCGACCCAGGCCACCGGCGCCGCCACCCCCACCAGCAGCCCGCTACCCGACGTCAGCGTCGGCGGCCTGTCCGGCCTGCTGGAAATCCTCGCCGCCCGCGGCGGCACCGACAGCCTCGCCGACCTCGCCGACGAACTCAGCTTCGAAGTCGACGACCTCCTGCCCCTGGTCGACGCCGCCGACCTGCTCGGCATGGTCACCATCGACGCCGCCCACATCTCCATCACCGACGACGGCACCCGCTTCGCCGCCGCCGACATCCTGTCCAGCAAAGAGATCTTCGCCGAACTCGCCGCCACCCGCGCCCCCTCATCAAAGCCATCGTCCAAGCCCTGGCCGCCACCGCCGACGGCAGCCTGCGCGAAGGACTCTTCCTCGACCTGCTCCGCCGCGGCTTCTCCGCCCAGGAAGCCCGCCATCAACTCGACATCGCCATCGACTGGGGCCGCTATGCCGAACTGTTCGACTACAACACCGCCACCGGCGAACTGGTCGCCGAACCCGCGCAACGAACCACCCGACCCGAGGAGGCCGCCTGAGCGCCGAAGCCCGCTAGGTGGCTGGTGCCTTTGTGGCACTTCCGGGGCACGGTCCGGGGGCTGGTCGCGTGGGCGGGGGTTGCGGCGGTTCAGCGAAGTCGTGGGCCGTTTCGGTCTGCCGGGTCCTGTCGGGCCGGGTGGGTCGGGCGGCT
>WNGE01001196.1_pt1 | contig 58310 bp, 45 predicted proteins | sample 5400651 | NCBI WGS metagenome assembly WNGE01 (sample SAMN13153370, study PRJNA577476) | soil metagenome | isolation source: 60 cm soil or saprolite under grassland replicate 2 | place: USA:California | collected 2016-06-15 | reverse complement strand
ATCTTCACGCTTTTTGTGGACTTTCGGCCAATCTTCATGCTTCCACAATCGGAGTCAAAGGTATCAGGTAAGCGTGGAAAAGCATTGTGAGTGGTCAATCTTTGTGCTTTTCAGAGGACAATCCTTCTGATTAGTCGCAGCCAGCGTCCGAGATGCGCATGCAGATCACAAGCCAGCGGAATCCGCTCCAGCAAATATTTCAGCGCTGCCACAAAGGCGGTGCGTTCTTCTTTGTTCTCCATGTGATAGCGGGCAAAATGAATATCGCGCCCACGACGAGCGAGTTGCCCACTCGTATTGCGAAACCCGAATAAGGTATAGGGTCCTGTCAGAACGTGTAACACATAGGTACGATTACTTAACGACTTGAGCCATTCCAGTTGCTCATCGACGCTGTGACTCCCATCCCCCTGCATCAGGGGGTGTCCCTCATCCACGAAAACCGCTCTGACGCGCGCCCGGATCAAGGCTTGCTCCGCGACTTGACGCATCTTGAGCCAATCGATGGCGCCAAATTTTGAGCGGGTTACCTTGGGCGCGGCCAGGAGGTGAGCCACGTTCCCCACCAGTTCTTTGACCAAGAGATGCTCTTTGAGGGCATCGATGATTTGCCAGTAATAATCCAACCGCAGGTAGGGTCCCAGATCCGGGGGGATCGGCTCCAGCAAGAGAATCGGAACCACAAAGCGATCTGGCTCCTCGTCTTTGAACCGTTCTGCTACAACGTTCAGGACTTTCGACTTCCCAACGCCACCTGGTCCGCAGAGCAGCACATGCGTCGCATCGGTATGCTCTTCCACCCACAAGGAGAGTTGGTCATCAACGCGCATCAGGTGTGCGTGTTTCACGGTGACGGCCTTAAAGGCATCCAGTCGTCCTCTGTCCTCCAGTGTCAATTGTGCCATGTCAACGATACTCCTCTAACGCCGGAAGGGTAGCCAGATCGAGTTCCTCGTCGTCTTCTGCCTCGGCCAGGCCTGGTTGAAGACTGGCTGCCTTCGATGGACCAACAATCGCTTCGCGAATGGATATCCCTTCCAGATCACGTTGCTGTTGGGAGAGCAGGGCTTCTTCGGTCAGCACCTCTTCCAGAAACGCTGCCAGCCTCGAGCTGTCAATGGTCACGCGTGTGCGGTGATGGGCTCGTTGCTGCTCACGCCACTCATCCAGGATCAGTTCCCATTCCCGCTCCGAGCGCCCCTGCACCTGCAGAAAGGCATCGGCCGTACAGGTCAACCATTGCCCATCCACAAAGGCGTAGACCAGGCTCATATCAAAAGGCTCGTACCGCACCTCGACACGCTTGCCGGCATCTCTTGAGAAACGCATCAGGGGGTTGTAGTAGCGCAGCCCATTCACCACCACGCCACGCGCGGCATCGAGCTTCGCGTATCTGGTGCGTGTGGTAGGACAGGTGAGGATGAGAAACTCTTCTGAATAGGGGATCAGACGATGGGTGCGCATGCCCGCCTGTTGCATCCCCTGGGCAAAGGCTTCGCGGGGACTCTGCCCTAAAGCGGGGTGATCCATCTGATCATACACCTCGTAGGCATATTGGCAGAGCCGTGCAGCAAACCGCTCCAGAGTCCAGACGGCCAGGCGCCGAGGATCAACTTCGCGCGTCATCTGACGCGGGTGCTTTGTCGCCTGAGTATTCCCGGACAATTGGTGCAGGAGTTGCGTTGTGGCCGTCCCGAAGAGTCGCTCGATGACGGAACCCATGCGCGGGTGCGCCGCCGGGCGGTCTTTTTTCGTGACAAAGTAGCGCGTGAGCAGGGTCTCAAAGTAGACGCTGCCAAATTCTGGGCCACGATCGACAAAGCACTCCTGTGGCAAGCGCTGATGGCGTTGCACACAGATGCGCAGGGCCATCATCACTGAGCGATAGCTGGGGGGATCATAGGTCAGGTAGCAGGCCAGAATCCGTCGGCTGTAGGCATCAGTGAGAAACGTCGCCCAGGGATTGCCCAGTGGTTTGCCAGTGAGCGAAGAAACCAGGACAATATCCAACTCGGTATGATCCAGGTGTGCGAGGGCAAAGGGGCGCTCTCCGTGGCGAGGGGTCGTCTGATCGAGCCACGCACAAGGTTGATCTGCGTAGGCAGCACGTGCGCCTTTGCGTTTGGTCACCACCTCGTTGGTAGTAAAGCGGGCGCGTACCCGGTAAAAGGTTTGCTGGCTCACCGGAGGAAGTCCAAGCTTGGCGCATTGCTCACGGTAGAGCCGGTAGACGGCTGCGGCACTTTTGCCTTGAGGTGCGGCGTAATGCTCCTGCAAAGCTGCTTCCAGAAGTTGCAGAGAAGCGGGCTCGATGCGCTGGGTTCGGTTCCCTCGTGCTGCCACGTGATCAAGCAAGCCGACATAGCCACAGTCATACCGTTCTTTGGCTTGCTGGAACGCCTTCCACCAGCGTTGCACGGAACGCCTCGAGGCCGTGGTCGGTTCCCCTCGGGCGTAAGCTAGCATGTGGATCATGCGTTGGTTGGCCACCTGTTGTGCTTTAGAGCCCGCCTGGGCGAGAAGCTCTCGCACCTCTGGCGTCATGGGAGAGGGGGATGCTGACCCCACGAACCAGAGCGAGCCTTCCTGCTTCAGGTGCTCGAACTCGGCCAGCGGCATGGCGAGAGGCTCGCCGACTTCTGGCCGCAAATGGACCATCTCCCCCCACCCTTCGATCCTCCAGAGCCGTCCATCCCAGGCCACAGGGGCGTCAGGTAGGGGAGTCGAAAAGCCGGGAGGCTCTCCCTGGTTAGTGTTCGGTACTTGCCTCTCCTCTGCATAGAGGGTCACCTGTTCATGACGCATCAACAGGGTCGCGGACAGGTCGGTGAACGCCCGACAGGTGGAAAGCAACACCCAGATGACATCAACGGTAAGATCGGGGTACGTGGCAAGCAAATCGGCGAGCGAGATGCCAGGATGGGCCTGGATATGAGCCAGGGCGAGCGCTTCTTGCTCCGGCTGTGGAGGCACCTCGTGCGCCCAGAAGTCCTGCAAAAACTTCAGGTTTTGAATCGTAAGGGGATGGAACTCGGCGGAAGAACGCAGCCGGTAGGTCAACCCCAATTGCTCGGCATACGCCTCCCCTGGAGGATAGTGCCACTGCCCGGTCCCAGCTTGCTGGTAGCGAGCTGGCTTCTCTGTAGCAAGGCGATCAAGCGAGTCGGTAGGCTTCCATTCTTCCCAGCCCACTGACTCGCGGCGTAACACGAAGAAATCTGGAGTATGCCATTGGGTGGTACGGTGGCCCGACCTGGCGCGATAGCTGAGCGGGATGCGGGAAGACTGCTCGTAAAACTCCAGCACATCCTCGTCTCGTTCCATCCCGTAAATCGCCCAAAACTCCACTCGCTCGCTTTCAAACTGGATGGATACGCCCATCTTGGGGCTCGGATAGTGTCCGGTAATGTTCCCGGCACGCCCACTCACCCGGCGAATCGGTTGCGAGGAGCGAATGGACGCGATGAGTGCTTCGGTTTCGGAACTCAACTGCAAGCGCTGGCTCCAGGTGTGGAACGCTTCGGGCGTCATTCTCATGACCATCTTTCCCTGAGTCGTGTTGAAAGCGCGTGTCTCTTTCCCTCTCAAGAAAAGTATACCTGAGATTCGCCAGAAATGCGACTATTTTCAGGCATTTCCTGGCGCATTTTCCACATATCTTGGCGAACGAGTTGCGGAATCTGACGAAGAAGAGAATGGAAAAGGGAAAAAGAGTTCCCTTTGATGCCGCGCCATTTTATATGAGAGAACTGATTCGCTGAGGGCGCTTGACAGCGTGGCAGGTTATCTGGAAAACGGACTTTTTCATCCGATAAATGACATGACGCCACGCCTCATGCGTAAACGGCAGGGCAAGTTGATAGATGGGTAAAGCGAGTAGGTGTCCCAGTTCACCCATCAGCTCGATTTTTGTCAGACCTTGGGGTGCAAAGGTGATGGCGGTGTCACTACCTGCTGGTTGCCCAAGGAAGCAGCCTTGATTGGCATCGAAGTGGAGTTCGAGCATCCGGTTGCGATAGGTGGTGCCGAAATAGGAGTCATAGCCACCAAGGTCGAGCCGCCCGTTCGCTCGTATGCGCCGAAACCAACGACAGTTCGCCAGGTACGCAAAAACGCGAGCAAGGTCGAGCATCTCCGCCTCCCATTCTGGACGATAGGAGCGACCCGAGGGCTTCGCCCTCGGATAGGCCTGTAAGGGAGCGCGACCCTGTAAGGCGCAACTGGGAATATGCTCATTGAGCATGGCTCGGCGCGCGTCCAAGCCAGCCCACAACGGCGTTTGATCCGGCCTGCGCTGGCCGAGGAAGGCTTGCAGCGTCATGGTTTGGTGCGTGCGCCCGAGTCGCGGCAGGGTCGGTGGGGCAGCGCTTGTGGATGAAGCTGACCTCGATCCCCAAGGCCAGGAGCCACAGATGCAGGCGGGTCGGAAACGGCGACGGCGAGGTGTTCTCATAAAAGACCGCTCCGTGGCAGGCCTGTCGAAAGGCGCGGCACGTCGAAGCATGAGTTGAGAGGCTTCGATGGCTGGATTGGTCGTGTCGAGACACGGATAGCTCTCGACCGATGCCGGCGACTCACTCCATCGAGAATGGTGATCAGACAGACTTTGCCAACCTCCTGCCACGTGCATGCTGCTGATGCCGCATCGAGTTCCCACTCCTCATGCGGTGCGCCCTCCGGATGCATAGGTGGGCTGGGCAGTTGACTGTGTTTCTGATAGCGACGCGTGAGCTTCTCGGCTTTGAGCAGCGCCGCAAGGCGGGAGCGGCTGGGCAGCGGGTGATCTACCCAGCGGGAATCAATTCGTCGTTCAGCCAGCAGGGTATCCGGCCCCCAACCTGGGTGCGTCCGGCGCAGCTGCAATCTCTGGGTCAGACTGTCCGGCGGCTGCCCGTTCGCAGATGCCCAGCCGCTCTTGCAAGGTGGTCGTCTGTCCGCGTCGTATCAGAGAGCCTCCAATCGTACCGCCTCCAGCTCAATCCGCTACTCGTTCGTGCTGGAGGATCAAAGCCGCTACCACTTGCGGCCACCAGGTACGATTGTATGAGACTTTGGAAAAGTATACCCGGCAAGACATACCGAGACTCAACAGCATAAATTGCGACACCAGCCTCAAAAAACCTCAAAATCACCAAAATCCCGCTCAAAAAATACCCCATAACTTAAATTGGAAGGCACATGAAAACTACTATCTGAGAATGAGCTTTTAGTGCTGAAAGGCTCTCCCCTTATTTGTCGGGTTTTACCCTAAGACTTGTTTTTTTAGGAGCGACAGACCATACTTAAGGGAAAGGAGGTCAATGATGCAACAGGATACCGTTTCAGATTTGATACGCAAGTACTTTGCTGCTTTTTTAGCAAATGACAAGAAGACGTTGGAAGAGGGCTTGAGTGATGACTTCACGTTTACCAGTCCGCGCGATGACCACATTAGCAAGGCAACTTTTTTTGAGAGGTGTCTTCCAGGGAGTGAGAACTTTCAAACCCATCAGATTGAGAAGCTTTTTGTCAACGGGAACGAAGCCTTTGTTCGTTATCAAGCTGAACTCAAGGATGGCACCACATTTCGGAACACGGAGTATTATAAGATCGAAGGCAACAAAATCAGAGAAGTTGAAGTCTACTTTGGGTCTCTATAACCCAAAAAATCAATAGAGGCATTTTTCAACCCGCTGCTTTCTTGACCGGCGCGGCAAAACCGACGTGAGGCTAAACCGAACTCTCAAAATACGAATAGTACCCGAAATTTTACGCCCTCTGGGATAGTTCTTACATTTTTACCCCGATAGTTATTTTGTTGGGCTTAGGTTTTTAGAAGCGCATGTTATCGGCACTCCCCTCTGTCGTCTCATGTTATTTGACTACATCCAATCATCTGAAAGTATTGAAAGGCTTTTCGCGAGTCGCAGTGATGGACTTGCTGAGAGGAGACTCTTGAAAGTACATTTCAACTCAAATAATACTATTACCGAATGAAGTATTGCTTATTTCGGGCTCTTGATGTTATAGTAAGTGCGCAGCAGTTCCAGGCACATTGTCGAAATGACAGGCACTTCCCACGAGAGCAATGGATTAATTGTTCCTTTCGTTACAAGGAGGTATCTATCATGGTAGAGTTTTGGACTCGTCTTCATCAACCAGATGCCATTCTTATGCTCTTTGTTGCAACACTCTGTTTAGCGGTTCACGCCTATCCTAGCTACAGTGGTTATCGCAAAAGTAGGAAAGGGTTCTGGTGGGTCTTATACGTTATCGTCGGTATCCTGGCACTCATTGAGTGGATTATCCTGGTCTTCCTCTAATTACATGAAATGCCTGCTATTCCTCTGGATGTAGTAGTCTTTGTTTCCGTTCTTGTACACTGAGTGAAAACAGAGCTACGTCATGAGTCACATGAACTGCTGCACACCCTCTCCTACGTCAAAGCGGCCTTTCCTATGCTATGTGATAGTTTCAGACTTGTTTGCGTGGTCGCGACTGGTTCGCCGTCCCGTTCGGGATTCATGGACAAAAAGATACCCACCAGGTTTTCTAGTGCAAACCCACCCAAGGTGATAGGGAATGTGGTATACTACCAGACATGAGAACACCCATTTTTATCCGACCAATCACCCAGGACGAACAGCAGCAGATCCAGGCCGGACTGCGTTCGTCCGATGCCTTTGTGATGCGCCGCTGCCAGATCTTGCGAGCATCGGCGCGGGGGGAACGAGCCCCGGCGAGCGCCTGCCAGTTGGGCTGCGACGACCAGACGGTACGCAATGTGATCCACGAGTTCAACGCCACGGGTCTGACGGTGCTGCAAGAAGGCTCCTCGCGCCCTCATCGGCTCCACACCAGCTTCTCGGAGGATGGGCTGGTACGCCTGAAAGATCTGCTGCATCGCAGTCCGCGCGACTTTGGCAAAGAGCGCGGTGTGTGGACCTTGGAGTTGGCGGCCCAGGTCAGCTTCGAGCAAGGCATCATCGCCACCCCCATCTCCGACGAAAGCGTACGCCGCGCGCTCAAACGCTTGAAAACCAACTGGAAGCGAGCCAAACATTGGATCACCAGCCCCGATCCGCTGTCCCAGCAAAAAAAAACGCGCGAGACCGCTTGATTGCTTGGGCCAGCCAGCAGCCGAGCTGGGCGATTGGCTTTGGCGATGAAGTCTGGTGGAGCCGCTTTGCGCTGCCTCAGATACACGCCTGGCAAAGCGAGGATCAGCCAGTGCGCCTGGTGGAGCAGTCCTTGCGCAAGGACGACCCTGATCCCAAGGCCCTGGCCTGTTCTGGGGTGCTTTGGCAGCAGGGAGATCCCCAGGAGCCTGACCGCTCGCAGGCCTGGCTGCGGTTTGTGACGGGACGACCCGTGAGCGCCATCACCACCCAGTTCTTGCAGTCGTGTTGCGAGCGCCTGCAAAAGCAAGGCAAGACGAACTGGCTCTTGATCTGGGAGAATGCCTCCTGGCATAAGAGTCAGGCCGTTCGTACCTGGATACGCGAGCACAACCAACAGGTCAAGCAGACCGGCAAGGGCGTGCGCATTCTGCCCTTCCTGTTGCCCACGCAAAGCCCCTGGCTTAATCCCATTGAACCCAAGTGGGTGCATGCCAAGCGCAACGTGGTCGAGCATGATGGCTTGCTAACCGCTCAGCAGCTTGCTGAACGGGTCTGTGCCTACTTTGGCTGTTCCTATGAACCGCATCTCACCATTCCAGAAAAGGTCGCGTGATTCTGCACTAGTGGTTGTTCTGTTTTGGCTCTCTATGGGTCGTTGCCAGAAAATGTCCATGTCGCAGACTATGTATTGTTAGGATGCGGCGCAAAGCCAGGACACACCATCCCCCTTCAATTGTTTTTGATAATGATGACCCTGCCCGCTTTGCTACTGTCTACTCTGCTCACTGAAGACAAAGTCATGGCAATATACTTGCCCTCGATGCTGCCCACCGCTACTCTCACCCTTACCACCCCTCGTTTTCTTAAGCAAGCAGGCTATGATAGAACCAAGAAGTGGTTGGTATCTTCTCTGCTTGAGTGCTGGCATGCAAAATCAGCACGTTGTGGGTGAACCCGATCAATATTTGAGAAAGCAAGAAGGTCTGCGTATATTTATATAGAAGACCTATGTAGGATATGTTATCGGAGAAAGCCAGAACTTTAGATACCCTGACAATGAGAAACATTTATGACGAAAGGAAAATACCATATGATGCCACAAAAGGAAGTCAGTGAAGCAATATACCAGCAAACAGGCCCAGCATATGGGGGATACGAGGGAAATCAGACCGACGTCTCTCGCCAACACTATGAGACATCCTATGAACAAGAATTGAGAGAGGGACCGTCCGGCAAGGTCTATCCGCGCCCACGTGACAATACGAATATCCTCCGTTTCGCACTGGCTGTGATTTCACTGGGGCTGCTTCTGCTGTTCGGTCTTCTCTTCGTTGTTGTTATCGGCGGGACAACGGGGTGGGCTAGTTTCGCTGTTGCGAGTTTAGCTATCTTCACCATAGGGGGTATCGGCATCGTGTCACTCAAGGCCAACTCAAATTGAAGTATCGCAACCAGGATGACATACGAAACGTGACGACCAAGCATACGCCAGACTTTTTTGTCTTGCGCGAGGATGGAGCGGGCTGAGCCGAGTGCAAGATGGAGGAGGACCTGGTTCGTCTGGCGAAGATGATGCCCTGCGCGAATGTAACTACCTAGTAAATGCGATGCCGAATAATAAAGCTGTACAGGCATTGCTGCAACTATTACTCGTTTTTCTGGTTACAATCTAGAGCGCAGAAAACAGAAACAGGTCGTTTCCAGAAGTATATCTATTCGTCCGGTACTCGGACTTACAAGGGAAGAAACACAGCTTGTCCTTGAAGCAGCAATCAGGTAAGATGTATTCCATCACTACTCACATCTTGAAAGGAAGCCTGATGAACATCTATGAACAACGACTCCGCGCCTATCTTCAGGAACAACACATGCAGGCCGAGCATCTGTCATTCGATCAACCTTGTCATTCAGTCGCAGAGGCAGCTCGTGCGGTCGATGCCTCTCCTGAAGAGCTTGTTAAGAACATGTGTCTTCTCGATAGCGATGGCCAGCTGATTACAGCCATTGTGAAAGGAGAAGATCGGGTAAGCGTCTCACGAATTGCCAAAACATTGCAAATAGAGGGGCTTCGTCTGGCGTCACCAGCAGAAATCTTGGTGAAAACCGGCTATCCGTGTGGAGGAACTCCCTCATTCGGGTATCAAGCGATGTTCCTGATTGATCCCAAAGTGATGGAACGAGAGATCGTGTTTACAGGAGGTGGCAGTGAAACCTCTTTGATCAAGATGAGAACCGAAGAACTCGTCCGCGCTAATCAAGGCACTATTCTCCGTATTCGCAAGTAACTCTCGCTGAAAAAGCAGGGTTCCTCTGCTCTGGGAACGCTATATAGATTACCAATGGCAAGGTCTTTTCCTCATCTCGTCGCGCAACTCGCGAGTAGATCAGAAATGACGCCGCTTTTGCTTCTCAAATACTGATATGCAGCGAAAGGTTCTGCAGTCAGATACGAAAAGAATTGCGACGAACGACAGATCTCCAACTCCTTGTATTCTCTCACTTTTGCTTGATTTTTTACTGCCTGCTTGTAATACTCGACTTACTGGTGACATACCAGGAAGTTTCAAACGCTAAACTTGAACTTTGTAAGTTGCACCTTTACAAGTTGCAGTTGTGTTTTTCCACACAGAGAAAGGAGAACAACCCCTATTGGTAGACCTCTACGTTGTCACACTTTTACTGGATGAGGTATTGCTGGAAGCGTAGTGTGTAGATAATACACTACAACATGTGGCCTGCGTAGGCTTTTGTGGTTCATCCACTCAGTTTACGCGGGTCATGTTTTTTCGATCATTGTCTGAGTCAATGAAGAGAGCCAGGTGTAAAACTGCAACGAGTGATTGAGCCAAACTACTAGAGAGGATTAGAGACTATGGGTCAATTTACATTTAAACGCTCGCCACGCTCTTTCATCCAGACCGAGCGTCTCTTGAAGCAGGAGAAGATCAGGAAGGTCAAGGCTTCTTTCTGCCTCGTAGCAATGTTGCCCGATGAGTTCTTCCTTAAAGGCACGTTCGGCTTGTGCCATTCTACCTTGCGTTGGCAGTTGCTGCAACTCAGCGAAGTCTTTCATGAGTTGTGCTTTGATCGCTTGATACGTTTGCACTTCGTGCTCCTTTCGCTCATCATGCCGGAGTTGATTCCCCTCTCTTTTCTTCACGAATGACCACACAAGTCAGTTGCAGGTTGAGAGATGCACCCATGCAAATCCTTTTCTTGAAAGCTCTAGTATCGCGAGCATTTTTCACCAGCTAAGAGAGATTATCTACGTCTTGTCCTTTCTTCGATCGCTTCCCGACTTCGTATACGTTGTACACTGCCACGTAACGCGCCGATCACCTCACAACCGGAACCAGAACATCTTTTCAAACGCATCTGTAGGTTACTACAATGCGATGTACGCCGTGTATTGTCGTGGAGTGGCTACATTTTCTCTCCCTGCTGTACATGAGGGTGTTAGCGAAACGGCTTATGCTCTGTGAAACTACACGTCAGTACGCATTGTATCGAATTTGTAGAAAAGTCAATGGAATTTTTAGAGAAAAAATGCATGCTTGTTTAGTATTGGTTGTGTTTGCCATGATGGAATGCGTGTGATACACTATTGTATCCTGTAAGAACGACAATACCACATACCCCAAGAAAGGAGACAAGCCGCATGGAGAAGCAGAACATCTATCCAGCTGGCAGTCCGGTACAAGTGACCAGTTACAGCCCTTTCCGGGGACTCAATGGGACAATTCAAGCGGTTGATACCATTTCCGATGCTGTTGAGGAGCCGTTTTGTTTTTACCTCGTTGCTCTGGAGGGAACACAGCTCAAGGAGCCAATGTGGTTTGAATATGATGAGGTAGAGTCGATTACCTCTCCGCTCGTTGCTCTTGAGGCATAAGCCTAGCGCAAAAACGAAGCAGGTGAAGGTGGGGATTTTTCAACAGGCTGATCAATTGTACGACCCAAATGCTGAGCTTTTCGCGGATTGCAGTAATGGCGTTTCTAATTAGAGACACGCGCAACGCTTGAGAAGCAGTTTTTAACTCGGAAGAGGCCAAGGACTGTCCGTATTTTCTGTATCCAAAAGTACCAATTTTTCAAGACCCGTGCAAACCTTTTTGCTTTTTTGGCTGCTCATGCTGTATTATCAGAGCAGCAGTCTAAATGACTCGTGCAGCATGTTCGGGATTCCTACGAAAATTCAGGAAGAGGGAAAAGATGTACCAAATCCCGACGACCTCGTCTCGCACAACCCCCTTTGATAGTATAATCCATTTTAAGAAAGACCAACCCGTTTGGCGAAATGGCCTTTTTACGTCACATGGACTGCTCACCCTTGTCCAGCGTCATATAATGAGGCGTCATAGGAGATACGTGTGATTATTGGACAATGTTACTAGATAGAGGGCTTCTTTATGATTGGAATGATGGGTTTGAAAGATTACGCTTCCTCATTTTGGCGAAATGTACACTCCTGGTTTGCTCAACAACTCAATGATCAAAAGTCAATGGGAACAATAGCTGCGCTGGACGGTGTCCGGGCGCTGGCCTTTTTGCTCGTCTTCGAACTTCATATTAATCATGCAGGCGTGTGGGGTGATGGTAATAATCCATTTATCTCTGCTTTTTTTTCGGTAGGAAGGACAGGGGTATCTCTCTTTTTTGTCCTCTCTGGTTTCTTGCTCTTCCTTCCCTATACTCAGGCACTCCTTTTTGAAAAAAACTGGCCGCGGCCAAAAATATACTATGTACGTCGCATTCTACGAATATTTCCCGCATATTTCTTTTCGCTCTTTATACTTGTAATGTTTACGAAGCCGTATTTCATACAACCTCACAACTGGAGTCAGTTAGTCCCTTTTCTCACATTCACTATGGGATATTACAACTCTTCTGGCTTAATCAACGGCCCATATTGGTCGCTAGCAGTCGAGTTTCAATACTATCTGATCTTGCCACTGATCGCATCAGGCATATTAGGACTGAGCCGCTTAGTACGCCCTGAGAAACGATTGTGGATCGTTGTTGGCTCTCTCTTTGCAATGATCATCTGGAGTCTGGTGACGACTTCCTTTGGAGCGTATTTTGCCAGTCATCCAGATCAGACGTTTCTGATACCACGTCCTCTCCTCAATGTGGTGCTCTTCGTCGTTTATGGCGATCAGAGCAAATTCTTGGAGGATTTCGCGGTCGGAATGTTGATTGCAGTTGGCTATCTTTCCATCATGAATTCGCCCAGAAAAGTCCTCTATTTGCTGAGGATACGGCGACTTCTCCTCTGGCTCCTGATCCTTTGTATCGCGCTTTTTGTCTACGAGACCATGCCAGGCAATACCCTGCCATTTGTCCCTAATGTTTTCCAAGCTTTTCCCTGGATGAACGAATTCGCCTTTGCCTTGTGTTATGGTTACCTTGTTACTGTTGTGCTCTTCAATCGTCCAGATCGATGGCTTGTGCGCTTGTTTTCCTGGACCCCGTTACGTTGGCTAGGGTTGATCTCCTTCAGCCTGTATATCTGGCACCGGCCGCTCATCCAGATTTTAGCTGCAAATCTTGGCCCAAGTTTGCGACGCCTGAATCCTGTTTTGACTGTAAGTGTGTTCTGGATGATATCGTTCACAGTTTCTGTCGTTTTCTGCTATTTTCTCTTTGTTCTCATTGAGAAGCCTGGAATGCGTCTGAGCGAGAAATTACGCCAGCAGATAGGGCGACAAGATGCGAAAAGGCGAGGCATGTCAGATCCTATTAACCCACGCTCTCAGAGTCAGGTGGATACTGTCATTCGTTGAATATCCTGGCGAATTTCTGACAGTAAACGGTAGTGAGTTTTAAAAGGTAGTACCTTCTTCCACTATCCTTCTTGTTTACCAGAATCCTGAGTATTGAGTAGTTTATCTTTTTTGAAGTAGTGATACTGATATTTTGTTGCTAAGATTGAGGTTACTAATCAAAAGGTAGCACAATTGGGCTGTTTTTTGGGGCTATTTGTGACCTGCTTGCAACTCGTCGTTATACTGTACAGCAAGCCAATTATTTATTTGCACTTTAGCGAGGTAACGTATGTTGTCTGCTGCGATTACAGCACTGTTGTTCGTAGTGATGCTACTGATTGTGGCAAGTTTTATCATCGGCGCATTGCGAGAGCGTCAACGTCATCTACTTTCGCAAGCGGCACAAAAACAAAACTCTTCTCAGTTCAAGGTGCCTAGACAACAGGTGACGGGAGTGTTGCAGTTTCAGGATGGGTCAGTCGTAGGTTTAGAGAAGCCGCATTCCCCTTTCTATATTTCTTTACCAACCTCCTGGTACAGGCGCCGACGCACAACAGTCTCCTTTGGTCTATTACTCATGGTGTTGCTTACACTGTTTGCGCAAAGCGGTCTCGCAGATGGGGCTTTACAAGGTTTGAGGCATGGAATTGCATTGCTTGATTTCACACAGCATACTTCGGTTTTTGATTTGTCGACTTCTACCCTACCATTAGATGGCACGGCCAGCAGTCGCATCATACGAGTCGATTCGGCCGTTAGAGGGCAATACTATTCGAATTACCAGTGGCAAGTCTGGTCGTATTCATCCTGTTCGGGTATTTCAATGGAAGAGGTGATGAATGCGTATGGCCGTCATCTTATTGCCGCTGATGTTTTGCAGGTGGAATCGGATTTAGGTGTATGGGATACTTATAACGGTCTGACCGGTGGAGAGCCTGGTATAGCTAAAACGGCAAGTTATTTTGGTTTTAGGGCTGTTCCCAATCCTCCTCGTACAGTACAGGATTTGATTGCTGTGGCGAATAAGGGCTTTCCTGTGATAGTAGGCGTACCTGGGCATATTCTGGTTGTTCGCGGCGGCGATAGCAATAATGTGTATCTTGTAGATTCTGCCCCTGCTGACCGTACAATTATGAGTCGTGCGCAGTTTGCGAACTGGTGGGATAACTTTAGTGTGGAGTTATTACCGAGCTAAATGGCTTTACAAACTAATACACGAGAACTGTCGTGTACAATGCCACGAAGTTATAAAGCCAGGCTGCATTATCCTTGGCAATATTTACACAACCATGTGATCCGTAAAAAGAGTATGAATCGCCACTCGTATCCTGGTGTGGGAAGTTCGTGCCAAGGCCATAGTCGGCACGCCACCAACTATCATGCAAGAAGTAGCCATTGCTGTGGTACTGCATGGAATAATTAATTGGAGTATCTGGGTACCAGTAAGGGGAAGACTGTGGAACAGTCGCCTTATACACGGTTGGGGATTTCTTCCCTTCCACCCACCATGTTCCTGGAGGGCTTGGCTTTTCTGGGCGACCTGTGGTGACTAAGAATGCATTCACCAATTTACCACTCTGGTAGACGCGCATGGCTTGCTCAGAGAGCGAGACAACGACCACCTTTTTATGCATAAATCCATAGTGTTGCATCATTTGAAGATCGGTCTGGTGAACCTGATTATAGGGTGTTTTATCCACTGCGTTGGTTGTCATTGCCTGGAAATTGGTCAGGTACATGTTCAAATCTTCAATTGTTTGCTGATAATCGGCTAGAGTTTGAGCCGAGTTGATCTCCTGTTGAACCCAACCACCGATGCCGTTTGATCCATACTCATAGCCAAGCGGATAGTTCGTATTGTTATAGTCATCGTGGTACTGGTGTTGCTGGCCCCAACTCGTTACCCCCTGCTGTAGTTGATTTTGAAGACTCTTGATCTCGGTTTTCAGCGCAGGAATTTTGATTGCATCAACCTGTGTATTCAACTTTGCCAGGGCAGATTTGTAGGCAGCTACTGTTTTAGCACTTTTCAAGGCCTGCTGATCAACGTTATATTGCTGTTGGTAGATGGTCGTATTACCATTGTATTGTTGTATTAAAGTAATCCATTGCTGGAAAGCAAGCAGTTGTGTGTCACCCTGGTTTTTGGTGGTGAGATCGATAGCTGGAGCGGGTATAGTGGTGGATGTGTTAGAGCTTGTGTTGCCTGAATTGTTTCCGCAAGAGCTTAACATGATGAGGCATAGGGTAAGGATGCTCAAGAGTAATGTTGGTATATGATGAGTTGGTTCTCTTTTGCACTGATTTTGATGTATGTTGATTTGCATAGAGCAGTCCCTCTAGATAGTTTTTTTATTGATTGTTATTTACTTTTATATATCAAATGATACCATATGGTGCCAAAATATGTTGTGAGGTGTTTCATAAAAGCAACTAGAGCCAGGTTTTAATCCGCGTTAGTAGCTCGGTGTGTAGTTCTTTAGTGCCTGCAACTACTAGCGAAAAGCCTTCAGTCAGATTGGAGATAGGACGTAGAGGTTTACCATATTGATCGCTCACAATACCTCCTGCTTCCAGTACGATACTTAGGGATGCAAGGAATGTTTCCCCTGTGAGTACATCTCCAGTATCGATATAGGCATCATATGCTCCATTAGCAACATACACGATGTCCATCGAGGAACTGCCTGATCGACGCACGTTGTTAATTGGAGGGTGTTCGATGAGTAACTTGCGATATACTTCAGGATCTCGACCGTCGAAGTTCATTCCAGCCAGGCATTGTTCGAGTTGACTGGTCTCGCTGACCTGGCATCGGTGTCCATTACAAAATGCGCCCCAGGCACGCTGCGCCTGATATACTGTTCCACTATAGAGTTCTCCGACTAAGGCCCATTGCACACTCTCAGGGGCAATGGGCTCGTCTGAAGATAAGACCGCAAGCGATACTCCCGCTGTTGGAATGCCGCGAGAAACATTGGTTGAACCATCAACAGGATCAATTATGATACGATAGGATGGCTCATTTGAAGTCGAAAACGCCGGGCGTTCCTCAGTAATAATTTCGAAGCTTTGACCACTTTCAATTAATCCGCTGATAATAATATCCTCTGCTTCGCGGTCAAATTGCATAGTTGTGTGGTCGGTTGATTGGGAGTACACCAGATAACGATCGAAGCGTTCAGACTGCATATAGGCTCGCACCTTGCGAAAGAGTTGTTCTAAAAGTTCTAACATGATTGTTCTTTTCTTTCTTTACATTTCTTTAATTAGCGAGTATGACGTCGCTTCATTTTCGAGGCGCTGCATGACAAATGGGCGTACCTGGTCAAATAATAACATTCGTTCACGGGTCAGCTTTAGAGCGAGTTCACTCTGGTCACATGCAATCCAGCGCCTATCAAGTCGTTCTGCTACAGCAGGGGTCACACCACTCCCACAAAAACAATCAAGTACTAGATCGTTCTCTTCAGATGATGCAAGGATTATACGTTCGAGCAATGCTGCAGGTTTCTGTGTTGCATATCCATTGCGTTCGGGATCTTTCTGATGTAAATGGCTGATATCGCTCCAAACGTCAGCAGGGGTCATACGAGAATCTTCGCCATAAGAATAAAGGCGTCCGGCTGAATGTATTGTCCAGTGCGTATGTCCCTCAGTATCGACCCATTTTTTCATGTGATTGCGTTTTTTTGTACCACGTCGCTCTCCGACTCGTTCCCCGTGAAAGCAATAATGCGCTGAGTTACTGTAGAAGAGAATTGTATCGTGTTTACGTGCGTAGCGTTTTTGTGAGCGTCCTCCAGATTGATAATGCCAGATAATCTCATTTTTGAAGCCGGGACCGTCATTACGAGAATACGAATCAAAAACTTCGTCCAAGATTACTTTGACATAATGAGTAACGCGCCAGTCCAGATGCACATACAGACTTCCGTTGGATGAAAGGAGTAGCTTGAGTAAAATGAATGTTTCATATAGCCATTGGAGATATGCATCAAGATTATTGTCCCATTTATCGCTGTAGGCCAGTTGTTCACCGTTTTTAAAATCGCGCCCAGTCATAAAAGGGGGATCAATATATATCAGGTTGATTTGCCCGGTGAATTCGGGTAGGAGCGCGGGGAGAATAGCCCATTTGTCTCCCAGAATTAATCGATTGTGCCATCCTAGGGTAGAGTTTAGAGGGGGATTGGTGAGAATTTCGGTTGATTGCCCTGCGAAGCTTTCGTAAGTGCAAAGATGTTGTGTAGGAATTTTTGAGTTCATGAAGGTTGCTGAGTCTAAGGTTTGCTTGCCTTTCCAAACTAATTCAACCATAGTGGTTCCTCGTTTGTTTTCTGTTTTGGATACACTATAGCATACGTTTGATAGAGATATTCGCTATTGCATAATCATTGACGCATATGCCTCATTTGAGTACACTAGGCGGAGCTACATCCTTCAATTTTTAGAAGAATGTATACTGATGTTGTTCTTGATGCAGTAAATGCTTACTGATACGCAAAATCATGTATGGAGTTATATACTATGCAACCTGTTGTTTGGACGCTGATTGGTCTTATTGCTTATGTTTCTGGTTTAGTGATTGTGTTTACAATGACTCCCCGACTATGGAAATTCAGGTATGACGAGTGGATGTTTATGGGATTTGCAGTTGCGGTTGTGTCAGGTGGAATTATGGCTTTTGTTCCCCTGACGATAACTTTTGCTCTCTTTAATGGCTCTTTGGGAGTCAAGATATTCGACTTTTTGCTACTTGTTGGTATCTTTATGGTTGGGCTGAGAATGTCTGTTCATAGTTTTCGTCCCCGAAATGCTGGTGGGACTTTTCAGGTTTCGCGTATTCTGGCTGGAAGCTTTTGTCTTTTGTTGTTAGCTGCTTCGGTTTATTGTATTGTCTTGCTCTTCCTACCGTCGCAGGCTTAGTTTAAAAATAACAATTCAGCAGGGCTTGCAAGCCCTGCTGAATTGTTATTTTTGTTTTATCTGTGTAAGTGAATGGCGGCAATGACGGGGTCGGTATGATGCTCTGCCTGCCGTAGTTCTGCTTTTTTCAGGTTGTACGCGCTGTTGATAAGCGCGATGTGGGTAAAGGCTTGTGGATAGTTACCCAGAGCTTTGGTCCCATTGTTGCCAACCTCTTCGGAAAACAAGCCAAGATGTCCGGCATAACTGAGCAATCGCTCAAAGAGCGAACGCGCTTCATCGACTCGACCCTGCATAGCAAGGTTGTCGACCAGCCAGAAGGTACAGATGGTGAAAGTACCCTCACTTCCCGGCAGGCCATCATCGGCTTGATAGCGATAGACGAAGCCATTTGCATCTGTCAAGCGCTCGCTGATGCAATCGAAAGTTGAGCGCATGCGTGGGTCATCCGGTGCGATAAAGCCGACCAGTGGTAGCAATAAATTTGAGGCATCCAGAGTCGTGCTATCGTAGGACTGCGTAAAGGCGCCCACCTGGGGATTGTACCCGTGTATCAAGATATCGGTGCGGATGTGTTCTCGCACCTGTCGCCAGCGTTCAATATCAGCCTCCAGGTGCAATTGCTCTGCCGCCCGAATGCCACGATCCAGTGCCACCCAGCACATTACTTTGGAATAGACAAAGTGGCGCACCCCGCCTCGCACTTCCCAGATTCCACTGTCTGGCTCCTGCCAGTGGGTGCATACATGCTCAATCAGTAAGCACAGCATCGCCCACAAAGGCCCTTCAAGTTTTTCTCCATAGTACTCAAAGCCGCCCTGCCGGCGGAACAGGTGAATGCAATCCAACACTTCACCGAAAACATCCAATTGTTTCTGACTCGCCGCGTCATTGCCAATTCGTACAGGTTGGGATTCTGCGTAGCCACTCAAGTGCAGCAATTCTCGCTCCGCCAAATCGCGCTCGCCACGGATACCATACATAATTTGCAGGTCTTCTCCGTTTGAATAGGAAAGACGACGTAGCCAGTGTGTAAAAGCATGTGCCTCTTCAGTAAAGCCCAATACGTTGAGGGCATAGAGCGTAAAGGTGGCATCGCGCAGCCAGGTGTAGCGATAATCCCAATTGCGCACCCCTCCTAGTTCTTCGGGCAGCGAGGTGGTGGGAGCTGCCACAATAGCCCCAGTGGGCGCATAGGTCAGCATTTTGAGCACCAATGCACTACGTTTGACCCAGGCATTATAAGCTCCTTTGTAGGTGCAGCCCGCAAGCCAGGTACGCCACCAGTGCAGGGTATGAGCCAGCTCCCAGTCGAAATTGCGTAAGTGCAACTCCGTCTCGGCTAGTCGACAAGCCGCCTGGGCGGTGCGTCCGACACCCAGAGCAAACAACAGGCGTTCCCCTTCCTGCATGGTGACCTGGACCTCAAGGTACGAGTGTAGTTCTCCCTTTTGCTGGCAGTCTGTTGAAAACGAGGGCAGGCGATAGGCGCCTACAATGGCCAGACCCACATGTTGCTGACCTCCAGAAATGACTGCACCCATGTTCTCGGGTAGCAATCTTATAACACTAGGCGCGGAAGCGTAGTCTGGGCTGACTTTGAGCCTCATAGTGATTGGTAGTTCACCCTGGGTGCACTCCACGATACGCACCAGACTATGGCACGAACCATCTTCGCGTGTCCAGGTATTATTGCTCAATTCGCGAAACTGCCAGGCGCTCAATGTTTCGACCGGCATAAAATCAGTGAGGAGTAGCTCTCCCGCCTCGCTAGAGAAACGAGTTTGTAGCACGTTACTATCGCGAAGGTAGCGTTGTGTGCCGATGATTCTGCTATCGGTGGGCGCAATCTGAAAGTAGCCGCCGTGCTGGGCGTCCAGCAAGCGACAAAAGATGGCTGGACTATCGAAGTCGGGCAAGCAGCCCCAATCGACCGAGCCATCAGGAGAAACCAGCACAACCGAATGGCAATCGCCAATCACGCCGTACGAATCGATAGGTTGATAAGAGCGAACAGTCATTCCATCCCATCCCTTTCACAAATGAATAATAGATGATTGCCTATAGAAAATGGATTACCTTATATCAAGAGTAAACGGAAATGATAACACATAAGTAACAAGTAATTCGTGCTAATTACAGGAAATTTGTCCGATTTTACACATTTCCCATTTCAGTATTTATAACACCAAAAACTTGAAAAATATTTGGTTGTTTTGGATAAAATTATTTGTTTGATGTGGATAAAATATACATTCTCTGAAAGGAAAGGACTGTTTGCCTTTTTTGTGAAGCTGCGTTCCCGAAAAAACAGGATCTGCCGCCTCAACTATATAATAATTCGGATCTGGTTACATCCAGTGTAAGTTAAAGCTTGCTTTTCTGGTTAGACAATGCTGTATGAATTAATGATTTAAACTATAGATTAAATATTAAATTTTAAATTACCAAATTCTAAAGCGCTCAGCTTATAATTTTATAAACATCAATGCCTGCAATAAATGCTCAATGACGTATAGCAGAGAAGTTGGGGAAAAACAGGGCTAAACGAATCGCTCAAACCACTCTACTGTGCGACGCAATCGATCGACACGTTGCTCAGGCGTACCGTAATGTGGTAAGTCGATTAAATGACTTACACCTGGATAGCGCACCAGCTCTACTGTGTGTTTGCGTTTGCGCAACATGACGAATAGTTGGTAGGATTCGCTAAATGGGCAGCGTAAATCGTTAGCTGCATGAAGCAGCAAGAGAGGGGTTGTGATACGATCAACAAACGTTAGAGCTGATCGACTGTTCAGTAAAGCCTCACCGTCTTCTGATCCGATACCACCCATTGAAAAGTCGAACCATAAGGTCTGATCTGACAGCAAGCCAACAGTGGAGAGAGAGCTGATGCCATTGCGACTCACGGCTGCTTTGAAGCGGTTGGTTTGTGTGATAGCCCAATTGGTCATATAGCCACCATAGCTGAGGCCACCTACTCCTAGTCGCGTTCCGTCTACTGGTTCAGTAGCAAGGACATGATCAATCCCCGCCATTAGATCGCGGAAATCGTTGCCTCCCCAGTCTTTGAGGATTTGCTTACAAAATTCTTCGCCATACCCTACGCTGCCTCGTGGATTGGGCGCTAATACTGCATACCCCTTACTGGCTAAAACCTGGAACTCGTGGACGTAGCTGTCACCCCATGCCAGTGATGGGCCACCATGTATCTCTAAGATCAAAGGAGCTTTTACGCCTGGTTGCATAGGTGGGAGATAGAGCCATCCTTCAATTTCCAGACCATCAAAACTTTGCCAGCTCACGCGTTTTGGGCGAACCAGTTGACGACTACGTAGGAACGTGTCATTGACACCAGTAAGTTTGTGCCGATTTTCGCCGTTGCTGTCCATTCTCCAGACATCGCCTGGCGTAAACCAATCTGTGCGGACCATGGTAATGATGTGACCATCTTTGCTAAGCTGTGGGTTGATATAGCAGCCGTTGCCACTGGTTAACTTCACTGTCTGGTCGTGTTCGATATCTAGATGATAGAGATGGATTTGACCTCGTTCTTGCACGGTGACGAGCAATGACTTGCTATCAGGAAACCATGAGGGACGGACTACCATCGAAAAGTGCAGTTCATCCACAATTAATTCAAGGCAGGTAAGATTCACTGCGCTAGATGTGGCCGGGCGTGGTGCGCTCTTGTCATAGGCATTGACTATCCATGGAGATAGATTGCTTGTCTCGGACTGGTCTATCGAGTAGTAATAAGCGATGGTTTGCCCATCGGGTGACCAGGAAGGCATTACTGCCAATCCATCTTCAGATGTGAGACATCGCATTTGTCCTATAGGTATTGACAGCACCCACAGCGCCATACTCACGCTGAGATCGGGATCAGGACGGCGATTAGCACAGAAAGCAATTTCACTCCCATCAGGTGACCAACATGATTGAATGATGTCTACTGGCTCAGAAGTCAGGCGAGTAGATGTGCCATCCAATGCAATCAACCAGAGTTGCTGATGTCTTCCTTGCTTGTATCCTAAACCATCAGATTGTTCATCAAGTCGAGTATATTCAACTGAAATAGTGCTCGTGTCAGGTTGGTTAAGGTCATCGATTGGTTTCCAGGCACTGTGTGCTAGAAAGGCTTTTCCGTCTGGTCGCCAACTATACTCGGTTATATCCTGGTTGAGGCTACTTACTTGCTGAGCTTCTCCGCCTGCGAGTGGTAGTATATGTATCTGTGCTGAGCCGTTTCGATCGCTCAGAAATGCAAGAGATTGACCATCAGGTGACCAACGAGGAGCGAAATCATGGTGTTTGTTACTCCCTGTGCCCGATAATTGCCTTGGAATTTGCGCTTTACTATCTTTGCTATGAATCAGCCAGACGGCACTACTTGTGGTATTAGTTTCTTCGTCACATTGAAGAACAGTATACGCAATAAGCGAACCGTCAGATGAAATCTGTGGGTCACTGACAACCTTCAATGCTAACAAATCGTCTACATCAATAAAGGGGTTTGCAGTAGGAATGGTTGCCTCTTGCGTAGCGGGAACCTGAATAGTGTTAGATGAGGTGGCAAAAGTATCCTGGGCGATGGGACGAGGTGTAGTGGCCATATCTTCTTTTTCAATCATATACGACTCCATTCGATAGTTAGCCTGAAGCACAACCGCTTTTTTGAACAGAATATACATTACTCATCACAATTACGTTATGCACTGTACGAGGTTGCAAATTGTTATCTGAGACTCAACAGCGTGAGTAAGGCAACTAATCCGAAGAGTGTTATAATGGCACCCGAGATTCTATTAATCCAAAGGAGCCATTGTGAATTCATTTTTTTCCGTAGCAGGCTGATGCCGCTTGTCAGGATAATCCACCATAGTGTTGAACCAGAGAACACACCAAGCACAACTGCGGCTGCTGAAAAAAAGCTTTTACTTGCACTCCCTACCCCTATTCCGGCGAAGATGGCTGCAAAGGAGAGAATAGTTAGAGGGTTGGTAAGCGTCAACAAGAATGTGGAGGCATATGCTCCGAGATAGCTATTAGTTTTCGTATTAAGTACTGCTGCCCTCTGAGGCGGTTTGGAGAAAATAGTCTTTACACCAAGGTACATGAGAAACAGACCGCCAATCAAGCGGATCCATATTTGCTCATGTATGAGAAAATTAGTAATCAAAGTGAGCCCGAAAGCAGCGATGCTACCGTAGGCCCCGTCGGCTGTTGCAATTCCCAAACCCGAAACTAGACCATAAAGTTGCCCTTTGTTCAGTGTGCGTTGGATGCACAAAACACTCATAGGGCCGACGGTAGCAGCAATGGAGAGGCCAATAAGAAGACCTCGGATAAAGAAACTGAGATCCATTTTTTCTCCTTTGTGAGAGTTGATGTAAACAGACAAAAAAAGTCGCCAGGCCTTCGAGAGGTCTGGCGACTCATTGCTTTTACTTAGATAGTAGTGTGCATGCAATATAAACCAAACCTTTTTTCGGCCTGGTTTACCTGCTGGATTTGATTGAATATGCTTGTTACATGCGTATGCATGCTTACTACTCTACTTTGTTATTAAATGGGCAATGCAGGGTATCGGAATATCCACCGAGGGCTGATGAATCGGCGGTTGGCGCGATCAATCGGCACCTACAATTGTCCTTGAATGGGACATGCTGAGTATAGCAGATATAGCTGTCGAAAACAAGACTTAAATGCTCTTGACAATTTCGTGAAACTCAATTGCTATCTGATTCGTGCCTAGGATAATATTTTGATAGAAGATTGTATGCTGGGCAGACAAAAGCAACGCTGATCGTTTCGTCACGCATTCTTCTCATGAAGAGAAAGAGAGAAGCACACATGTCTACGAATGTCTCAGGGCAGGTAACTGCGGGTCAGATGAGGCCAGTTATCTTAGCCAGTATGCTTGGTACAGCCATTGAGTGGTACGACTTTTTCCTCTACGGCACAATGGCGACTCTGGTTTTCCCCAAACTTTTTTTCCCCGAGACCAATCTATTCGTCGGCACTCTATTGTCTTTTGTAACATTCCTCGTAGGATTTATTGCCCGTCCTTTTGGTGGTGCGTTATTCGGCCATCTGGGTGACCGCATCGGCAGGAAAGCAACCTTGATCGCGACACTCCTGCTCATGGGGATCTCAACATTGCTCATTGGCTTCCTGCCGACTTATGCTTCCATTGGTGTGGCAGCCGCGATTATTCTCACCCTCCTACGCTTATGCCAGGGCCTGGGCGTCGGTGGTGAATGGGGTGGTTCTGTCCTGCTTGCGCTTGAGTACGGCCACAGGAGAAATCGCGGCTTTTGGGCAAGCTGGCCCCAGATGGGAGTGCCGGTTGGGCTGATCGCTTCGACCATCATAGTCAACATTGTTCAGTCTGCTACCGGTCCTAACTTTGCCGTCGGAGCATGGTATGCAGGATGGCGTATCCCATTTTTTGTCAGCGCTCTGCTGATTATCATAGGTCTATATATTCGCTTGCGTATCCTGGAGACCCCGCTCTTTATCCAGTTGAAGGAAAAGAAACAGGATACACGAACACCCATCACCGATGCGTTCCGGCACAGCACGAAAGAGATTCTGCTCAGTGCTGGAGCACGTTTTGTTGAGCAAGCTCCATTCTACCTTTTCACGGTGTTTGTCATCACCTATGGCACATCCGCGATTATCCATCTCGAGCGGGGAGTGGTCTTGAACGCGATCACAATCGGGGCAGCCATTGAGCTTTTCACCATTCCGTTCTTCAGCTACATGTCTGATCTTGTTGGCCGCCGCCTCTGGTATCTAATCGGCTGTGTTCTCATGGCTGGATTTGCTTTCCCGTACTTCATGCTTATGAATAGCGCTAGTGCCGTCATCTTCAGCATTGGGGTGATCCTCTCCATTTGTGTTTTCCACGCATGGGTATATGGTCCGCAAGCGGCCCTCATTGCAGAACGCTTTGGCACAAAGGAGCGCTATAGCGCTGCCTCGCTGGGATATCAGCTCGCTGCTCCTTTTGCTGGTGGCCTGGCTCCGATTATTGCCCTGTTGTTGCTGAAAGGGGAAACCAACCTCTCTGCTCTCGGTCTGTCACACACCACGGTCTCCATTGGGACAGGTTCCTGGCAGAACGTGTCGATCTATATGATTGTCCTCGCGCTCATCTCATTCCTGTGCGTGTTAGGGCTGAAGGATCTGACAAGAGCCGATATCTCTAGCCCCGAGGCATACAATATTACTGAAGAAGTCGAAGAAGTTGTCCTGGTAGGTGAAGACTAATGTAGCAACTGCCTGCAAGATTGGGCTCTCCGTTCGTTTTGCTGATTGAGAGAAGAGGGTTGAAACGCTAATGTCTGCCGGCAATATCTCTTCGAGAAAAAAGCACCCACAGGGTGGGAGGAGGCTCCTGCGAACGTTTGCCCCTCTCCACCTTGTGGGCGAGATCATGGATATTAACGAATGAATTGAGTCATGGATGTAGGGGCGCAATTCTTTGCGCTCGCCTGGGGAGGCGATCCTCGTCACTGGGCGCAAAGAATTGCGCCCCTACATTTTTTTCTATTCCCCCACTATTTTGTTCATCTACATAATCGGGCCTCTACGACTGGCTATCGCTTCGCTCGGCTCTATGTGTCTGCAAAAATCTACGCACACCCAGTGAGTACGTGAGTACTGCCCTCGGTTGTCACCTTAAGTAAAGCGAAAGCTTCGATTTGTGCTATTATAAACATAGCAGGGCTGATGAACTGCGTTCCACGCGTTGTGGGCTGAAAGAATGGGCTGCTTGGGAAAGGTCTTATGATAGTTAGCGAAGTAATGACGACCAAACTAGTGACAGTTGCTCCTGATGATACTCTTAGCCATGCTGCTAACTTATTACGACAGTATCAATTTCATCATTTACCAGTCGTTAAAGTTTCTAAAACAGTTGAAACGTTCGAGCCAAACCACTCAACACACAAAACCTTATTACTTGAGGGTTTGCTTACTTCACAGGATATTGAACTGGCTTCGTCATCTGGTAAATGGAGTTCCAGTGACTTGTTACACCAGCCCTGGCAAGAACGACGTGTTATTGAAGTGATGCATCGAGCTACAATACGTGTGTCTCCGAACACAAGCGTAGCAGCAGCTTCACAAATCCTGGTTGAACGTGGTTTGAATTGTCTGCCTGTTGTTGAATATGAGCGAGTAGGCCAGACAACTGAGGGGCAAGGGAACGAGGAAGAAACACAGGCCGTCCTGGTTGGCCTGCTCACTCGCAGTGATTTACTGATGGCGCTGGCACGTTCTCTCGGTGCATTTGAACCAGGCATGCAGTTGATACTACCTCTTCCATCTGGTGATCTGACTCCATTGGCGCGGACACTTTTGCTTGCTGATGAACTACACATACATATACGTAGTGTGATAGCCGCACCTCTTCAGACGAATATACCTCTTGAGGCAACTGTGCGCCTGGGAACTATTCATCCTGCTCCCTTGCTTGCCAGATTACAAGAGGAACATATCCAATATAAGTTTGCTGATTTTCTAAGTGAAGAGGATGAACATGTCTGAGGTACAATCGGACTCGAGCGCGCGACTTATCTTTGACCCAGAAGAGTTAGATTATGACTTTGGGCCGGAACATCCACTGCAGCCACAACGTATCGCTGCCTTGATGGACTTGCTTGAAACTTGTGGACTTTGGCATAGTTCAAACGCGAATAGTTCCTTGCCTCTGCGAGCCGCAACAAATGAAGAGTTGAGCCTGATTCATACAAGTGATTATATCAGTGCAGTACAAACCCTCGGCGCCGTAGGCAAAGCGGAATCGCTCGATAGCGAAAATGTACAATTGGCAATTAAGTACGGTTTTGCTGAAGGAGATACCCCAGTATTGCCGCGTATGTATGAGGTTAGCGCGCGGATTGCAGGTGGTTCGCTGGTGGCACTGCATGCAGTTATGGGAATTTCCGATGATGGCACAATCATTCCAGAGGATGAACGTCCTTTGCATGTCTTTCATCCTGCAGGAGGACTGCATCATGCCTGGGCTGAACGAGCTTCGGGTTTCTGCATTTATAATGATATTTCAGTTGCTATAGCCAGTGTTCTCCGTGCCAGTGAAGCGAAGATACTCTACATTGACTTTGATGCACATCATGGCGATGGTGTACAACGATCTTTCTATGACGAGCCACGTGTGATGACCGTCTCAATACATGAAACTGGACGTTATCTGTTCCCTGGTACAGGCGATGTGCTTGAAATGGGGAATGGATCAGGACGAGGCTATTCTATCAATGTTCCGCTGGAACCATTTACCGAAGACGATTCATATGTTGAGGCGATTGATTCACTCTTATCTCCCCTGGTTCTCTCATTTGCTCCTGATCTTATCGTTACTCAGCATGGTTGTGATACGCATGCATGGGACCCTTTGACCCATCTTAGCCTGACTATGCGAGGAATTCGGGAGCAAATCAAATTGGCTCACCAGTTGGCTCACAGTTATTGTCAGGGACGTTGGGTAGCATTAGGTGGAGGAGGATACGATCTCTATCGAGTGGTACCACGCGCCTGGAGTATGGTGTGGGCAGAAATGTCAGAACAAACTCTACCAAGGGAACTGCCGGATGAATGGGTAAATCGCTGGCGACCTGTGTGGAGTAAGGTAGAGGAGCAAGAAGCAGAAGAACAGCAGGTAATGGGAAAAGTTCCGGGTTCAATACATTTCCCAACACTGTTTGAGGATCTTCCTGAGGACTTTCCTGCCATGCCTCGCAGGTGGGCTATTTCGAGTACTAATCGCCATACAGTAGCGCTGGTACGTCACCTTGTATTATCTCCTTCAATACGACAGGCATTTCCATCGACTCGACGTCATTCGGCTCTGACGGGTCTTTTTGATCTACTACATTTACATGGCACCGCTACCCCATCATGTATCAAAACGCTTGAAACACCCAATGGACCTTTGCTTTTGCGCGATTTCTGCCCTCCATCAATGGTTGAGCGACTGACGGCTGATACAGGTTTACATGCTTTTGCACGCCTGCCTGAGCGTGAACATCAACTTCTGCTCAATATTGCGAAGCGTCCAGACTGCGCGCTAGCACTGGCACATACGCCTACAGGTGAGATTGTTGGTGAAGTAACTATTGCGCCTGGTGATGAATGGTGGGAGGGCCTGGATAATGTGTATGAGGTGGCTATAGAAGTAAGCTCAAATTGGCGTCAAATGGGTGTCGCACGCGATTTATTAGCTTTTGCACTCGAACTCGATGCTCTGGAGGACATGATTCTGTTTGCGATCGGCCTATCCTGGCATTGGGATACTGAAGATCTAGGACTGAATGTTTACCGTTATCGCGAATTGATTTCACGTTTATTCGCCACACAGGGCTTTGTTGAATATCCAACGACCGAACCAAATGTGAGTATGGAACCTGCAAACGTCTTGCTGGCCCGTATTGGTAAGCGCGTTGATCAACAGATAGTGAGTCGCTTCTACAACCGTATGCTCAGTACGCCTAACCTATCGGGGGTATAGCCTGTAAGCACACAACTTGTAGCTTGGAGCGCAAACACCCTCTATTGCTGATATGAAGATCACTTGTATAGATCGTTCTACGAAGCGATCTGGTCTGTCAATTTACCGGTATCAACCAGCCAACGAATAAATTCTAGCCGCCGGTGTTCTTCGAGTTCCATGAGTTTCATTCTTTCACGGTGAACTCTACGAAGTTGACTTAATCGCTTTATTTCTCCCTCTGACAAACTTCCTCTACGCACAATGTCTCGTTCTTCTTTACGGTCCATATGAACCTCCTTTTCACTGAGAACAGCTAGTAAGGCGCTATCATTAACATGCGTTCGATACGCTTTAGAAGTGTCTGCATAAGAAATGGCTTGGGTAAAAGATCCAATGTAGACCTGGTTTCACCACGAATACGAATTTGTCTGTTCACTGCCGATTCAGCGCTTGTGAGTAATACAGGTGTACTGGAATAGGTGCGTAATATTTGCAATACATCCCAACCATTGATTGTGCCAGAAAGATCTAGATCAAGTAAAACCAGGTCTGGCATCTTATGCTCAAGGACTGTGATGGCCATTTCTCCGTTACTCGCAATCGCCACCATATAGCCATGGGCCTTAAGAATGCCTGCTTCCAAATTAGCTAGCGATGAGTCATCCTCTACCACAAGTATGTGGTAAGACGAACCTTGCTCGCGAACCTGCTGATACATCGGATTCGCTAAACTTTGATTGCCATACGTTGTGGAATTGTTCCAAATACTCATATCACCACCATCCGGCTGCGTGTATGCAGTGTCATTGTCTTGCATGCCTTACATTTTTCTTCCGCAAAGGCTAAGTGTAATATTGCGGTAGACCGTCGGTGCGGTTTCGAGAGAATCACACTCTCTTAGGTAAGAGTGTACCCGATAATGAGTGACAATAATGTGAAATAACATGCATTGTTGTGAAAATTGTGTGAAGATTTCGGTTGGTTTGAGACCTACAATTCAGTTAAATCAGAAGGTGGTACAAAATAGCCAACGCCCAGCTCGTTGAGTAAGAAGCGAGGTTGGGCGGGATCCGGTTCTAACTTCCGGCGCAAGTGACGAATGAAGGTGCGAAGGTAGGTATTTTCACCGCTGTAGTCTGGTCCCCAGACACGTTGTAAAAGTTCGCGGTGCGTCAAAACTTTTCCAGCATTGCGACTGAGTTCGCAGAGCAAATCATACTCTGTGGGAGTGAGATGCACCTCTTTATCACCTGAATGTACCATACGATGCGCGAAATCGACCACAAGTCCATTCTCTCCTCCACATTTATAGACAGGACGTTGTAAATCAATGCCTGTCGTACCACTTCGGAGACGCTCGGTTTCATCGGCTCGACGTAGAGCTACACGTACACGAGCGAGCAATTCATTCAAGCTAAAAGGTTTGGTCAAGTAATCATCGGCTCCTTCATCAAGAGCTTTAATCTTCACCAGTTCCTCGTCACGGGCAGAGAGTACAATAACAGGCGCTCTACTCCATTCGCGTAAACGTCTCAGAAATTCCAGCCCATCCAATGTAGGAAGTGAAAGATCGAGCAAGATCAATTGCGGTTGAAAAATGGCTGCCAGGTCGATAGCCTGGGCTCCATCGCTTACTGCTTGTGCCTGGAAGCCCCTGACTTTTAACTGAGCAAGTAGAAATGTACGTAATTGTGGATCATCTTCAACACACAGGACACGAACCTTTTTGTCTGTAATGGGCTTCAAAGTCACCTCATCGTACCTCGCTGTTGATCGAACTTGCCACACGCAGGGTAAATGCAAAAGTAGCTCCTTCTCCCGGATTGCTATTCAGCTGAAGTACACTACCATGGGCTTCGATGATGCCTCGACTAATGTACAGGCCAAGTCCTGTTGCAGGGCTCCAACGAAGATTACCTCTCTGCGTCCCTGCAATTGGCTGTCCTGGACGTTCCGGTGTCGGTCGCCTCAATGCCGCAAAAGTGCTAAAGCGCGTGAACAGTTCAGCTTGTCGTTCCTCGGTGATACCCGGGCCTCGATCTATTACTCGTATCTCAACCTCCGATGTTTGATCGTAAGATGGATCAAAGAGTGGCTCAGCCTCCAGACGAACAGCATCACCTTCGGGAGCGTATCGGAAAGCATTGCTAAGAAGATTGGTGAGCACGCTCATTATGAGTTCATAGTCAGCTTGTACAGCAGGCAGGTCAGATGGAACGTGTATTTCGAAGTGTCGCTGAGATGAGCTAATCAAAGCTTCCAGGCGCTCTTGCAGGTCTTCAATCATCTCAGGGAGCAGAATTGGTTCGAGTTCGAGACGTAGGGCGCCGGCTTCAATGCGCGAAGCGTCAAGAAAATGGTTGATCATACCAACCAGGCGTTCTACCTGCTCATCGGCAGTTTCAAGAAAGTTGTGTTGAGCCTCGGGTGACCATTTGAAATCATCGGCCTGGAGGGCGCTTAAATGAGCACGGATATTTGCAAGAGGTGTTTTAAGTTCATGAGCCAAAGTTGTAAAGAAGTCCTCACGCGCTCTTTCTAGCGTTTTTAGTTTTGTGAAATCTTGCAAAACTAGGACAGCATCAGTAATCCTTCCATCGTGATTATGTAAGGGCGCAGCGCTGATAAGTAAGAAAAACATCTGCCCGTCAGGTTGTGTTATACGCAGTTCGACTTCACTTGCTTCACCATTTTGCAAAGCGTGGAACAAGGGCTGTTCTTCATATGCAATGATCGACCCTGAAGTATCGTAGAGTATGATAGCGCGAAAGGCATCTTCAATATTCAGGCTGACAGCGTCATCAGTAACCTGGTCAGGATCATCAAACGCGCTTAATGGACCTCCCATACGTTGCAGTAATTCTACTGCTTGATGATTGATGACAGAAATGCGTTTGTCATCAGCCGAAACGAGCATGACACCTGATGGCAATCGTTTCATAAGAAGCTTCAAGCGTGCACTCTCTAATTCTTGTGCAGCTTGTGCAGCTTGTAGAGCCTGATTTTGTTGTGCCAGTTCCTTTGTGCGAGCGATGACTTGAGCTTCGATCTGTTCTCTCGCAGTTGCCTGTTCTGTCACGTCATGATAGACAACAGCATAGGCAAAAATATTGCCAGAGTCGTCTTGTATAGGAGCTTTTGAGCGACGGATGCTGTAAATCCGTCGATCTGCACCAATCATTTTGAATTCGTCTACTCGTTTCTCATGGGGAAAACGTTCGAGTTCATCTACAAGATCAGTAATCGAGGGAGAGTTAGAGGGAAAAATGGCGGTACTACGAGTTAAGGCCTGACTGATATGCAAACCTTTCACATCTTCTGACCACCCCAACAGATTTCGTATGGCGTTATTCGTATCGGCAATATGCCAGTGTGCATCATAGATGATGACACCATCGGGGATGGCTTGCATGACATTCTCTCGCTGATGGGCTTGCTCTCTCGCTACCTGTGCTAAGTGATCGATGCTGAGGAATAAACGAGCATTTTGAATCGCGAGGCCTGCCTGTTGGGCGAATTGTTCCAATAATTCTACTTCTTCGATAGGAAGACCACGCGCTCGTCTATGATACACTTCTATTGTCCCTAAAATTGCTTTAGTAGCTAATTTGCTACCTGAATTGTGTTCTACACGTGAATAGGCATTGTTACTGGTATGTGCGGGGGGATCTAGCTCGAAAATGGGTACGCATAGTACAGAACCTGGTCGGCGGGGTATACCATTATCGTCAAGTAGAGGAAACTTGATGCCAGGCCAGGCATCTGTATCAGGAATTACCAGAGAGTTGTGACTCTGTAGAACCTGACTGAGTAGTAATTGCTCGTTAACGAGCGGGTGCCAGTTCTGTGAACTGAGGTGCAGACCTTTCTGCGCTGCAACCACGGCTGTAGGTGTACTTTTCTCCAGAAGATCATTTTTCTCCAGATTGCTCACTGATACGGTATGGTTAAGCAGCAAAATAGCGCAACGCGTGGAACCTACCAGATCTTGTACGGCCTGCAGGATGCTGTCGAGAACTTGTGGAAGAGCAAATCGTCCTAAAATGGCAGAAGAAATCTGGTGGATAGCATTCAAATGCAAGCTCGAACGCACTTGATTCGTCACATCCTTGACAGTAATGAGTAAACAGTGTTCTGTGTTTTGAAGATCTATAGATTCTTGCTCTTCGTAAAGTGTGCTCTGGAGAAGTTCGATGGTTAAATGCCAGTACGTGCGACCTCGTGTTTCCAGAAACCCCTCATAAGGGATATCGGAGAAAGTTACACCTCGACCTGTTAAGCAAACATCCTGTATCAGTGGCTCGACTATTTTGTACTCTTCATTGGGCATTATTTCTCGTAAGCTACGATCGATAGGGCTTTGAGTATGCCAGGGCGAAGGAAGTAATGACTGAAGATACGTATTTATATATAGAATATGGTGGTTGGTACAGTCGAGTATGACAACTCCAACCGGCATACGCTCCAGGATATGTTCGAGTAGCGCGGGCTGTACTGAATTCATAGATGTATAATTTCCAGGTACCAGTTGCGAGTTAAAGCAGGAACTCGCAGGTGAAAGACAATCAAATTTGATGAAATAATTCGATCTGGATATATTATAGCGTTTTTTTGCTGTGTGTGAACGCTAAATTGTCAAATTACTGTGAAAGATTTCTTTGCTTGCAGTGTTGGTTTGTACTTTGGAGGGTATGCTGATATCATACTTCAGCATAGTTTGAGAAGATTGTTCATCAAGGAAGCATGAATATGGATTTACGTGGTAAACGTGTTTTGATAATGGGATTAGGGTTGCATGGATCTGGCATCGCTTCTGCAAGATATGCAAGCCAACAAGGGGCTATTGTGCGTGTTACCGATCTAAGGCCAGCAGAGATTCTGGCGCCGAGCATAGGTTCACTTGCAGGTCTGCCTATCGAGTATGTGCTAGGAGAACATCGTAATGAAGATTTCCTTTGGGCTGAAGTCGTAATTCACGTTCCGGGTGTTCGTCGAGACTCACCTTACTTGCGAGTGGCACGCGAAAACGGCGCAAGTATCGAACAGGAGATTGCACTTTTCTTACAGGCCTGTCCGGGAAAGATTATCGGCGTAACTGGAACACGCGGTAAAACTACGACTACCACGCTCATTTATCACATATTGCGAGCCAATGGCATGCCTACAGCAATAGGTGGCAATGTTTCTGGCGTTGAAACCCTCTCTTTACTCCCATCGATTACACCAGAGACAATAGTGGTGCTTGAGTTATCAAGCTGGCAACTTGAAGGACTTGCTGCACTTAAGATAAGTCCGTTCGTTTCTCTAATGACCAATATTTATCCTGATCATCTAGATACTTATAATGGCATGGAGGAATATGTTGAGGCAAAGGCCAATATTTTTCGTCATCAGCATGAAACTGACCTGGCAATATTTAATTATGATAATCCCTGGACCCGCCGTCTTGGCGAGGAAGCCAGGGCTGAAACCTGGTATACAAGCCTGGAACGCTCGGGTAGCTTTGCACGTGATGCAACAAACTTGTTCCCTTTTACATTTTCTGAAACACCCATGATTGGGAAACATAATCTGGAGAATATCATTTTGGCAACGACAACTGCGAAATTGCTTGGCATACCAGATGAGATTATTGGATCCACTATACGAAGTTTTCATGGTGTTCCTCAGCGGTTGGAAGAAATCGCGCTCGTGAAAGGCGTACGTTATATGAACGATACTACCAGTACCACACCCGTAGCGGGTCGTGTTGCCTTGAATGCCTTTGACGGGCCGATAGTGCTGGTTGCAGGAGGCAATACAAAGTTTTTGCCATTGGAGGGTTGGCCAGAGACGATCGTGAAAAAATGTCGCGATGTCGTCTTGCTTAAGGGTACTGGCACTGATGAGTTACTGCCGGCCATACAGGAAGCGACGCAAAAACTCGGGCTTGCAAATCCTGTGCATGGTGTCTTTGACGACTTTACGATTGCTATGGATACTGCGGTATCACTCGCACAAGCGGGTGATGTTCTGCTCTTTTCACCTGGTTTTACGAGTTTTGGTATGTTCCTCAATGAATTTGATAGAGGCGATAAATTTGTAGCTTACGTACTCAGGCTCGAAGAATTTCTATCGTCATCGTCAACATAGACAGTACTGGTAACGTTTAGTTACAGTAACCTTACGCTGATTTTCACGGCTAATCTAAATACCCCATAGCTTGCAAACGTGTCTTAATAATGGCTATTTCTTCATCTTCTGTTTCAATATTTTCCCAAAGAGGAGCCAAATAGCTATGTTGTTCGAGGTATGAAATGAGATGCATTGCGCTCCGTTCGGGATACTCGTCACTGGTATCTACACTCAGTTCTGGCATAGTGGGTGGTTGATAGAGTTCTGGTGTAATTGTAGGACTATTCCCAAGTTTTTCTATACGCTTCTCTCTTTGTTCAGCAGAGCAATGAAGGTAGACCTCGACGAACTTTGGTATTTGCTCGCGCGCAAAATTGCGTGCTGCCGAAAATGGAGAAACGAAAGATGTAATACAAATGATGCTATTACGAGTCAGGAGCGTACAGACATAGGTTACAAATGCATCATAACCCAGGGTGTGGCTAGTATCTTCACGCAGTTCTTCTTTCAATTGGAGTTCCAAATTAATCCAATGAGAAAGTGTCTGGGAATCTATGATTTCAACATTGTAACCTCGTGTAACGAGAGCCTTTTTTAGGAACAATGCCAATGTTGTTTTACCTGTTCCGGGAAGTCCTGTCAACCAAATAGTGAAACTGGGGCTATTGTATGCTGAAATGGTTGACCAGCCTGCCCATGTACCCGGTGTAAGGTTTTCACTTTCCTGGGACATAGTTGCCTCCTCTATAAACGGTTCAGTTCTATTGTATCTCTCCGTTTTAGAAACTGACAAGGTAGTATGAAAATGAAAAGCCACTTTTTATCTTGCGCAGCCATAATATGTTTGATAGACTTAAATGAATAGGGATACGAAGAGCGTTGTTTTGTGCCATGAAAAGCGTACAATGTTGACATTGTAGTTGCCGACGCACCCTGGCTAATTAGGAGAAAAAAACTATGACGATAATGATGAGCAGAAAAGCTCTGGAAGAATATGGACTGGTTAACTTAGGCAAAATTAACTGGAATCTCTCACCAGCAATCTTAGTCGAGCATGCCCTGGCGCGTAATGAGGGTATGTTAGCCGCCAATGGTGCGTTTGCAGCCACAACGGGTTCACACACAGGACGTTCGCCCAAGGATAAATTTATTGTTGCGAGTGAAGAGTCTGCCGCAAAAATCTGGTGGGGCGAATATAATCATCCGATGTCTCCCGAGACCTTTGAGGGACTACGGCGTATCCTCGCTGCTTATTTACAGGGGCGAGATGTCTATGTACTAGATGCTGCTGCTGGGGCTGATCCTGATTACCGAATGCCGCTTCAAGTGATCACCGAACTTGCCTGGCATAACCTCTTTGCCCGGCAACTTTTCTTGCGTGCCAACGAGAGCGATTTGAACACAGAGCGCCCAGGGTTTACGATCCTCTGCGTACCAAATTTTCGCACTGATCCACGTATTGATAGTACTCGCTCAGAGACGGCGATTATTTTAGACTTCGAAGAGCGTCTCGCGCTGATCGCTGGCACACAATATGCTGGCGAAATGAAAAAGTCCATTTTTACCGTTCTCAACTTTCTGTTGCCTGCTGAAGGTGTGCTGCCAATGCACTGCTCAGCCAATGTCGGTAGCGCTGGTGATGTTGCACTCTTCTTTGGTCTCTCAGGAACCGGCAAGACGAGTCTTTCAGCAGACACGAGCCGTCGTCTGATTGGAGATGATGAACATGGTTGGGGTGATAATGGTATCTTCAACTTTGAAGGCGGATGTTATGCAAAGTGTATAAATCTCTCGAAGAAATATGAGCCACAGATCTGGAATGCCATTCGTTTTGGAGCCGTGTATGAAAACGTGGTGGTGGATCCTATAACGCGCGAACCAGATTATAGCGATGATGCGCTCACGGAGAATACACGTGTAGCCTATCCCGTAAACTTTATCGACAACGTGATTGAGTCAGGTAGGGCAGGGCATCCTAACTCGATCATTTTCTTGTCGGCTGATTCATTTGGAGTTCTACCGCCCATATCGAAACTCACCACAGAGCAGGCTATGTATTATTTTCTGTCTGGCTATACCAGTAAACTTGCAGGGACAGAAGCGGGTGTTACTACCCCGCAGGCAACCTTTAGTTCCTGTTTTGGCGCTGCCTTTTTGCCACTGCGCCCAGGAGAGTATGCAAACCTGCTGCGTGAACGTATTGAAAAGTACAAGGTACGCTGCTATCTCATTAACACCGGTTGGAGTGGCGGTCCCTTTGGAATAGGTGAACGCATCAATATCAACTATACGCGAGCGATGGTCAGGGCAGCAATTAGCGGGGCACTTGAAGAGGTTGAGATGTTTACAGACCCGGTCTTTGGTTTAAGTTCGCCCACAACTTGTCCGGATGTCCCCAGCGAAGTGCTCATTCCTCGGAATACCTGGGCGGACAAAGAAGCTTATGATCGCCAGGCTACCGATCTTGCTGCGCGCTTCAAGAAGAATTTCACACAGTTCACATTGCCTAGTGATGAGATTCGTAACGCTGGACCTAGATAGTTTGTTTGCTACACGATCTCTCGTGATCACAAAGATCGCCCGAGGTCGTGTCTTCTGAATTCCATACGTATTCAAATTGACACCTTGCTTTTTTCTCCCTGGACGGCGTCATCGTGTTCATAATTCACGTTTACAAAACTCCTCGATAGTCAGAGCTGTTGCAAAGTCCTTCTTCCCACCCCCACCCCAAAAAGGAGGAGGAAAAGTGGGGACACCCCACACCCCGTCAGAGGGCAGTAGCCCTCTGCATTCCTGCTTATAGCTTGATTTTGCAACAGCCCTGCCTCGAAAGTACTCTTACTTTGCATGTTGGCAAAAAGCTAATATTCTTGCTTTTAATTCCAATGATGTTGCTGGTTGAATGGGTAAGATCCCCCTATTATCCCTGCCTGGACCCAAGGATTGGGTGGTAGTTAAGGCCTCCTAAATACGTAAAATGCTTATGTTTCCGTTCATTGTGATAGTGAGTTCGTGGGATATACTTGCGATTTCTTTCATATAGTGTAAAATGTGACTATTAGCATTATCTGCTAAATAAGGTGTAAAGAGGGATTAGAGCGATGAGACAGGGTGACGGCACAGATCTGCTGGGCCCTAGTGACCCACGCAGCGCAAGTATCGGGGTGATATATGTAGCTCCTAGCGATGATAGGCAGAGCGTCTTGACTGCCATATTGACTCAAGATAAACTTGGTTTTAAACAGGTGATTGTTGTATTGCCCGATCAAAACAAAGCATTTCAAAGGCCAGTTGATTTTGATGGGCTTAAAAACATGAGGCGCGGCCTCAAAGCAGAGATAGTCTTTATAGCGCCCAGTGGCCCTGGCCCCGCTGAATTCGCGCGTCAACGCCGCTTTCCAGTTTACTCTTCATTAGAAAGCTTCTCGCAATCGATCAGGTTAGAGACTATAGCTTCAGGAACCGTCAATAAATCTACGAAAAGAAGGCTTTTTGGATTTGGCCGCAAGCAAGAGAATGCTACTACTGTTGCAGTTGCTTCTGGGTCCACTAGTCGTGTTAGAGAAGAAAACGCTTCCTCACTTCCTGTTAATGGGATACTCAGCGCACCTCAGAATTCTTACTCACCCAAACCTGACCCTGATGTAGATGGGGCAAGTGAGAATAATGGTTTAAACGAACAGAACGCAAAGGCGATTGGTTTGGCTGCTGGTGGTGGTTTAATAGCTCTTGCCGGCGATCAAAACACAAGTTCAACCTTGGGGCACGTCGATGAGAATTCTCATGCGCAGTCTGCAATAGATGTAGGGTCGCAGGTAAACGAACATGCATCTTCAAATAGTACAGTAGTAAATGGGAATAAAGAACCTGAACTTACTGAATCTAATGGGTCGCAGAATCAGGCTGATCCGGGTCCAGGAATTATCACTTTTTCTTCGACTGCGCCTCGCCCCAAAATAACCCGCAAATTCCCCGTACCTCCTGCGGAAGTTGTTGCAGTACCAGTCGTAGCATCAGAAATTTCACCGCAGCAAAATGGATCGAAAGCCGCCATAACAAACAAGCGAAGTAATACGGGGGAAATGGCCGCTGTAGGTGTTGGAGCTGCTGCTTTGAGCGTTGAAGCAACAAAGGCCGGAGGGTCTGTAGGTGGGAGTGGCGGTCAACCTCCCAGCGGAAGCGCTCCTGGAGGACCAGGTAGTAGCGGCGTTGGCGGTACTTCGAGAAGAACACGAGTATTACTCGCAATTTTATTAGGCGTACTCACTGTGTTACTGATTGGTGGAATCACCGTTGCTGCCCTTCCGGGTGGATTTAATAACCTTCCACATATTATTCCTGGCACAACGGCTATAGCTACGGTGACGATTACTCCTGATAGTAAAGATGAGTCAAACATTTATCAGATCATAGGTGTGACGAGCAAACCAAATCCTAACATGCGTGAAGTGTCAGCGCGAATAATCAGCGCGACATCCCCAGCACAGTCGAAGATGGTGCAATCGACCGGGTCTATTCCCGGTACGCGAGCGTCGGGAACATTGGCATTCACGAATACTTCAGGGTCTTCGAAAACTTTTTCAAGCGTTATTCTGACCAGTTCTTCAGGAGTACAGGTTACTTTTAATGGGCCAATCACCGTTCCTTTGCTTCCTCCTACTGTTAATGTGACTGGTTTTGCAGTCAACGTCGGGTCGGCTGGAAACATTGGTGCCCTTCAAATTAATGGAAGTTGTTGCGCTTCTGGCATTACAGTGAGAAATTATGCATTCGGTGGAGGACAAAATCCACAGCCGAATTCTGTTGTTCAGCAGAGTGACATCAATGGAGCGGCAAGTGCGCTCACTGCATCGCTTACTCCTGGCACACAGGCAGCTTTGCAGAAGCAGGTACACACTAATGAACAAGTTGTTCCAAATACATTGAGATGTACCTCCGCTGTCTCTGCTAATCATGCTGCTGGAGATCACGCACCGAATGTGACTGTAATTGTGTCGGTCACTTGCAAGGAAGAGGTCTATGATCAACAGGCCGCGCTCACATTGGGGGCAAACCTTCTCGCAAAACAGGCCAGCACAGATCTAGGTCCAAATTATGCACTGATGGGCAATATCGTGGCCAAGGTTACCAGGGTGACTGTGGTTGATACCAAAGGAACTCTATCCATACTTGTCAGAGTAGAGGGCGTGTGGGTATACCAGTTCAGCAATACTGTGCTGCAGGGTTTTGCGAATCATATTGCAAACATGAGTAATCAGAATGCCATAAATTATCTTATGAGTCAGCCTGGAGTAAAGGCTGTCAAGATTGATAATCCCAATGGTGATACATTGCCAGATGCCGCGCATATTAAATTTGTCATAGTAGCCATACCCGGAGCACCCGGCTCGCCAACGCCTGGAACAGGAACGGTGACACCAGTTGGTCCTACTGTAGTTCCCACTGGGGCTGTGACGCCTCCTGCAAAACCTACACCTACTGCTACACAGGGATTGGGAGGTAGCTAGATTGGAAAGACACCAGCGATGCTGACTCTGGAGGGTATGCAACTCGGAAACTATGATGTTGTACGGCGCATTCGTGCTGGAGGCATGGGGGCTGTCTACGAGGGAAGGCAGCGCTCAGCCTTTGGTCGGCGCGTAGCAATCAAGGTTATTCTTGGAAGCTATGCCACTGATCGCGAAATGCGCCGTCGCTTTGCAAGGGAAGCACGAACAATTGCAGAGTTGCATCACCCTCATATCCTGCCGTTAATCGAGTTTGGAGATGAGCAGGGAATTTTATACCTGGTTATGCCTTTTATTGAAGGTGGAACGCTCACTGGCTACCTTCGACATTCCCTGCCTGATTTTAATGATGTAGCTACTATCTTCTTGCAACTTCTGGATGCGGTGGAGTATGCACACGACGAGGGTTTAATTCATCGTGATATTAAATCCTCGAATGTACTATTAGAAGCTCGTCGCGACGGTCCACCATATGTCTATCTTGCCGATTTTGGATTAGTGCGTTATTCCGAACAGATTGATAAAGAGCAAATTGGCAAACCCATTCCGCTGGATCAGATACCAGGAACACCCCACTACATGGCTCCTGAACAGACACGAGGCATTGTAACCACCGCGACTGACATTTATGCCCTGGGTGTGTTGCTTTATCAGATGCTGGTTGGAGAACTTCCTTATGATGATCCTGATGATGTGAAAGTCGTAAAAATGCACCTGTATGCGCCTATTCCGTCACCTTGTGATCGTGATGCCTCGATTCCCAGCGAGCTCGGAGAAGTGGTACGAAAGGCTATGGCAAAACGGGTTGAAGTTCGCTTTGGCAATGTAGCTGAAATGCGCCAGGCATTTTTAGCGGCCATTGAAAGGCCAGGGCTTGTCGTCAAAGATGAAAAAGAGCTTTCAGAATTAGATGAATTTAGTACTGCGACGCCACCCAGGATACGCAACTCTATGCCATTGTCACCTCCGGAAATAAGGGAATCAGTGCCCGAAAGCGGGTTAATACAGCATCGTGTTGCCTCTCTTTTTCCGCTCCGGGTGAATCAATCAACGAGTGGGAACGTTAGCCGCAGTCGAAAACATTTTAGGCTATCGCTAGTGGCTACCACATTGGTTTCCCTGACACTTTTGATCTTGTTACTCATGCCTAGAGTATTTGACTTTAGTATTTTTCCAATAGGATTTCCTCTATTTGGTACTGCGCCTTATGCAACCATTTCAGTGGTTGTTCAAAGTAAAACGGTACAAGACACGTATCTTTTGACAGCTTCTCCGCAGATTAGCAAACCGAATCTCACAACACGAATCATTCCTGATCGTTCAGTCTTCAGCATCGCAATAGCTAACCGCACTGTGGCATCCACTGGTCTCAAACCAATAGCTGGTGTGCAAGCAAGTGGGGCTGTTCTTTTTGATAATAGCGGTCACTCCGCATACTCTGTTCCAGCCGGGATTGTTTTTACAACAAGTGCAGGCGTAGAAATCAAACTTACGAAATCAATTGTGGTACCGCCCCGCAATGAAGGACAAGATGGTACGATTTCTGCGTCAGCAGTGGCTGTATTTCCTGGAGCAACAGGAAATATTGCCGCGAATGCTCTTAACACGATGTGTTGTAATAATCAACTGACTGTAAGTAATCCTCAGCCTTTTAGTGGGGGAGTGGATCCGTATGTTGTGCATATTGTTACTCAGGCTGACATTGATAGTGTGAGGAGCGCTCTGCTTGCTCAACTTCAGAGACAGGCATTGCTGAAACTTCAAAAGCAGTTTGCTGCGAACGAGGTTGAGGCTGGACAGCCAATGTATGTTACGAGAGTTGTATCAGATAACGCACCCGGAATACAGGTGGATGGGGTGAGAGTGCAAGTAAGTGTATCAGCGACAGCATTTGTGTATAATCAGACCACCGCGCGCCTGGTTGCAGCTCAGTTGTTAAATAAGCAGGCTGCATTACAATTGGATAGTAATTATCTTTTGAAAAACGTACCGACAATAGGCAACCCTGTGGTAGTGCAGCAAGGCCAAATGGGAATCATTTATTTGAGTGTTTCGGCTCGTGGAATCTGGATACATACGTTTTCGTCTCAACAAATCGGACAATGGCAGCAATCCATAAAGGGTGCAACACCTATGTTGGCAAAGACTTATCTTGATACGCAACCTGGTGTGGCCGGTGTTCAAATTCGACTTCCCTTTGGCGCTGATCATTTACCTGCTTCTGTTGATCAAATCAGGATTGTACTCGTAAATGAGTAAGGAATGCTTCTATGTCTTGTGCTATACTGATGCCGTCAAAGAGTATAGCAGCAGAGCGGCCTGCGCTATTAGGAATGTGCAAGGGGAAATTGTGTAATGGATATGAAGACAGAAGCTCCTCAAGGTAAGATGCGCTATTTTAACACAATGACTGATGCAATAGGCAATACACCACTTATGCGTCTCAATCGGGTAGCGAGCGATGTTCAGCCTCTGATTCTGGCGAAAATGGAAATGTTTAATCCGGGTGGAAGTGTCAAGGATCGGATAGGGCCAGCTATGATCGAGTATTGTGAAAAACAAGGATTATTGCGTCCGGGTGGAACAATTGTTGAGCCTACCAGCGGCAATACGGGACATGGTTTGGCCATTTCAGCGGCGATTAAAGGGTATCACTGTATCTTTGTCATGACGGATAAGGTTAGTGAAGAAAAGCGTAGTCTTTTACGTGCCTATGGCGCTGAAGTGGTCATTTGTCCCAGTAGTGTTATGCATGATTCTCCTGAACATTATAAAAACGTAGCTCATAGGCTTGCAGATGAGATTCCGGGAGCCTGTTGCCCTGATCAGTACTCTAACCCTGCTAACCCGGCTGCACATTATATTACAACTGGTCCAGAAATTTGGAGGGACACATCAGGTCGTATTAGCGCTTTTGTGGCTGGTATTGGTACTGGTGGAACAATTTCTGGCACCGCCCGCTATCTTAAAGAACAGAATCCGAATGTAAAGGTCATTGGTGCTGACCCTCCCGGTTCAGTCTACTCAGGTGATACGCCGAAGCCCTACAAGGTCGAGGGCATTGGGATGGAACTATTCCCGCACAATTATGATCCCTCGGTAGTGGATGAGGTCATTCGTATTGATGATCGTACCTCATTTTACTGGGCACGCCGATTGGCACAAGAAGAAGGCATTCTAGTGGGAGGTTCAGCAGGTACTGCCCTGGCTGTGGCTCTCATCTATGCTCGCCGTCTGACATCTAAGGATGTTATTGTCGTGCTTTTCCCTGATACTGGTCGCGGCTATCTTAGCAAACAGTTCAATGATACCTGGCTGCGTGAGAATAACATGCTGGTGCAGGCGGAAACAGACGAGCCTACTCTGTTTGATGTGCTTACTCATCGCCGTACCCACTCACGCACAATGCCTCTTGTCGTCAGTGTTGCGCCTGGGGATTCAATCGCAGATGCCGTTGAGTTATTGAGGCGTTATGGTATTAGCCAGACTCCCGTGATAGAAAACCGAAAAATGGTTGGAAGTCTAACTGAGAACCTCCTTTTACGTCACCTTGCAGGAGGTGAGCCATTGGAATCGATGGTTGTTCGCGATGTTCAAGGTCCGCCATTTGCAGAATTGCATGCCAGCGTTCACGCGCATGAGGCATATACCCTCTTCAGTTCTGGACAATATGCTGTTGCTGTGATGAATGGCGAAGTATTGGAAGGAATTGTTACGAAAAGCGATCTTCTGGATTTTTGGGCACATACAAGAACTTCATAGTGTAAAGCTCGCCAACAGAGGTGCTATTATTAGCGAGCTATACAGTCAGACCACCTGTAATGGTATATATTGCCTCTTTAAGGTATCCACCGTCGGGAGCAGTAGCAATTGAAAAAATGGGGAAAGCAAGCCCATTGCAGAAGGAAGTAGAGATGTAATCACCAACTTTATTTCTGCCTTGCGAGAGCCACGATAAAGACATAGGACCAGCAAGTTGAATTTTTTGACTCCAATGAATACCTGCATCGGTCGATGAAACAAATCCGGTGTAATATTGACAATTGCTATCGCAGTTCTTTGCATGATAGTAGTACGTTAACGCCAGGTGTGCTGTTTTACCAGAGGTATGAATATCGACCCCCAGGCCAGGAACTATATGGTCTATGCCACTGCCGAGTGGATCAATTGGAATGAACTGCATAGGTGACCAATGGATGCCGTCTTCGGAAGTTGACATAACTAAATCATCTTCGTTCTGGTTTGCGTTGTAAAGGGTTGAATCCTCGCCTCCTCCTTTGCCATTACAACCCTTTTCAAAATGGCAGTCAATCCAAACAAGGTACACTTTACCAGCAGCATCCATCCCGGCAGTAGGTAAAACGCTACCTGTAATCTTACTAACCTCGATTGTGCTATTCCAACTGAGACCTCCATTGGTAGAAGTGAAAGAGAGCATGCGCGAAGTTTCGTAACCGCTGATGGGAACAATTACTGTACCATTGGGCTGAACAAGCGGTTGCCCTCCAAGTCCATGTGCTTTATCAAGAGTGGTTTGAGCTACACTCCAGGTCAACCCTCCATCGATGGAAGTGCTCATCAAAATCAAGCCACCTTTATCGTCGTTGTCCCACTCGACATAGCAGTGTCCGTAGAACATGCTTGTTGGGCTATTGTCACAAACAATCCAGTCTTTGTCATAATATGTACTGCCGCCTTTGACAACAGGAAAGGGTTTGCTCCATGTTAGCCCTCCATTGGTGGAAAGATTGACGATTATCGTTGGACTGGCAAGTGTACTACCATTTCCGATAGCAGCAATGGAAGCAATAATCCAGGTCTTATGCGCCGAATCATAGGCGACAGACGGATCGCTCACACGAGTATAGGGGCCGCTAGCAAATTGAGTAGTGCCTGGTAAAAAGCCATTTTTCCATGTAGCGCCGTTGTCTAAGGAAGTAGCCCAACCGATATTGGAACTTGCTGCATCGGTGAAGCGACCTGCCTGGAAAGCTGTAACGATTTTTGAAGCATAAGAAAATGAAGCGGGTTCTAGCTCGGTCTGGTGCTGGCTGTTGCTGTTTGTATATGGATCACTACTAAGTTGCAATGGTGACCTATCAACATTAGGGTTAGATGGAGTTGCAAAAATCACCAAACTTCCCTTTGGAGCAAGGGGGATGATATGTGTCGTGATGAGTAAAAGAAGTAGAAGCGAGGGTGCTATGATGATGCCTGTGGTTGTCAGCCGTCGATGCTGGGTAAAGCGGAACATGCAGAAATTCTCCTGTAAACAGTTTTCTCTTTATGAGAAGAAACGGTTTACCATTGGAATATTGGGATTGCGATAGTACGATTATGTTAACACAGAAAGAAGGAGCTGGTTCAATTTACTCCGCTTTCCAAACCTGTACCGTTTTATCCCTGGAAGCAGAGGCTATACGGGACCCTTCTGACGACCACGCAACTGACCATACAATCTCGCTATGCCCGGAATAGGTCATACTATTGGCTCCAGTGAGGGCGTCCCAAACGTGTACAGCTGTATCACTCCCCTTTGGTGATGGATAAATTCCGCTACCTCCTGCAGAGGCAATGCGTTTCCCCCCGTTGGGCGACCAGGCGACAGTTGCTATCTCATCTTTATGACCTCGATATGTATATACAGGTTTCCCTGAAGAAGCATCCCAAACGTGAACCAGGTGTTCGCCATTACCCTGAGTATTGCCAGTAGCCGAGGCTATAAACTTGCCGTCGGGTGACCATGCTACGGATTGCACCCAGTTTGTATGCATTAATTTAGAGATGACCTCTTGTCCAGTGGCCGCATCCCAGATCCTCACCGTTTTATCGTGACTTGCAGAGGCGATGCGTCTCCCGTCAGGCGACCATCTCACGGACATTACCCAGTCGGAATGACCCTTGAGAGTGTTAATTTTTAAGCCAGTTGAAGCATCCCATATGATGATCGACCTATCGTGGCTGGCAGAAGCAATACGGCTTCCATCACGTGACCAGTCTAAAGAGCTAACTATATCAGTATGATCGGGTAAGATGTAGATGAGGTTAGCTGTAGCAGCATCCCAGACCTGCACCGTCATATCTGAGCCTGATGTCTGATTACCTCCTCCGGATGCGATATACTTCCCATCAGGCGAGCAGGCGACAGCTACCACCCAATCTTTGTGCCCGCTGTAGGTAAGAACTTTTCCACCTGTGGCTGCATCCCAAACCAGTACCCTTTTGTCGGTACCGGCAGAAGCAATACGATACCCATTGGGAGACCATGCAGCAGTATAGACAGTTCCAGTATGTTGTGTGAAAGTGTAGAGAGTAGTTCCTGGAAGAGGAAGAATAGGCGCAGGTATAGAATTTAGACCAGTAGATGGCGTATTTGTAAATAATCCCGCAGATTTTGCAATCCAGAGCCCATTGCTAACAACGCTTCCTACAGCCACGCCTGCTAACCCGAATAAAACCGCTCGTCGTGAGAGACGATGCTGAGAATGAGTAGTGGATACAACAGGTTCATTCGTCAGTTGCTGGTGACTGGATGAATTTATATTTGTATAACTCACTTCAAAAGTATCGGTTTGAAAGGCAGGTGGAGTATTATGGATAAGCACCTGGGGTGTCATCTCAGCAGATATTGGTTGTGTGCCGATGGATGGAAGCTCTGATACTTCTTCAAAAGAGATAGTTGAAGCAGAAGCAATAGGATACACTATATTGCTAGCTTGTTGTAAGGCATTAGCAAAAGCTTGCACTGTTGCAAAGCGCTGTTGTGGTTCTTTAGCAAGAGCTGTAAGTAATACCTCTTCGACTTCTAATGGTACTTCAGGATTCTTTATGCGTACTGGAGGAGGTGGGTTTATCATATGTTGGGTAGCTATTTCGAGAACAGAACCTTGAAAAGGGCGATCTCCGGTTAGCCATTCATACACGGCAATGCCGAGAGAATACTGATCACTTGCAAAGCGAGGTTTACCGTGGAATTGCTCAGGCGCCATATATGGGACAGTGCCAGCCATCTCCTTTGTACTTTGAGAAATGGAACTTTGGGCAATCTGCACGAAGCCAAAATCGCTAAGCAGTACCTCGTTGTGGCGTCCAAGTAACATATTCTCTGGCTTGATATCACGGTGAATAAACTTTTGATTGTGCGCAAACTGCAATGCACCAGCTATCTGCGTAACATAGGAAACAATGGTTGCAAGCGATAGAATCGATCCTTTAGGGTGGCGTTGTCGCAAAGTGCCATTTGGGGCGTAGACCATGACAAAAAAAGGGGTATGATCTTCAATGCCGAAGTCAAGCACGCGCACAATATGTGGATGTTCCAGACGCGCAATCGTACGTGCCTCGTTGCGGAACTTCTCCACATCGCTACTTGTTAATTCGGTGTGTAGTAATTTGATTGCCGCCGGAGTTTTCAAATGAACGTGTATTCCAAGATACACATCGGAAAAAGCGCCACGTCCAAGATGGCGTACCAGTCGATAATTTCCAAATTGCTGGGCTATATGGTCGGTCATAATCGTGCTCCTTCTAGAGGAACTTTTGATGAATCTTTCATTACGTTTACGCAGTAGAATGGAATTTTTAGCGGTAAACTTTCTTTTTTCTTGCTATTGCTGCGGTTTTACTTTTCAAGGTTTTTCGAGCCGTGAACGATCCGGTCTATACGACGTGGCCTACACAAAATATTGATGCGAAGGTGCGAGCAACAGTAATCTCAATGAGTGACCAGGTGGATGCTTTTGGGCAAATCGTTGGCGGTCCTCCCGTTGGTTATATAGGCACTGCTTTCTCTATTCGGGCTGCTCTATTGGCGTCTGGCGAGAGAAGCGCGCAAGTATTGTTGTATGCATATGCTACTCGAAAGAACAGTGGAAAGTTAACCCAAGCGTCTTACTGGCTTGCCAGGTTTATGCCTGCTTGTTATACTCGTAAATACTTCCTGCGAAGGAATTCTGAAATAAAAGGTGCATAAGGAGAATTGTACATGAAAGTTCTAGTAACGGGAGCTGCTGGTTTTTTGGGTGGCCACCTCGTCGATATGCTATTGGAACGAGGCGATGAAGTACGGGCAATGGTGCGCCCTGTGGAAGATGCCTCACGCTTGCGCAAGCTAGATGGTATTGAAGTTGTACTGGGAGATCTGGTTGACCGCGAATCACTTAAACGAGCGGTTCAGGGTATACAACGTGTGTACAATGTTGCAGCAAAGACGGGTCCATGGGGATTGGAGAAAGATTACAACGCAGTCAATGTCTGGGGTATTGCGGATTTGATAACAGCGTCTATGGATGCTGGAGTGCAACGAATTGTGCACACAAGCTCGATTACAGTGTATGGGCATCATCTAAAGGGTATTATTACCGAGGATCATCCTTTTCATGCAGAGGACAATCCCTATAGTCGTACCAAGATTGCTGGCGAAAAGATGATTGCTGACTTTGTAAAAGAACGGGGGGCACCCGTAGTAATTGTTCGCCCTGCATGGATTTATGGACCACGTGATACCGCTAGTTTTGGAAGATTCGTGGCAATGGTAGAGTCTGGGAAAGGATTTCTGATTAGTTCTGGCAAAAATATTGTACCTATTGTGTATGTACGTGATGTAGCACAGGGTCTGATCAAAGCCGGAGACTCAGGCGATGAGGCAATTGGTAAAGCTTATACTATTGCCGATGATCGACGAGTAACACAAGCCGAATACTTGAATACGATTGCTGACTTTCTGGGAGTTCCGCCTGTAACGCGTAAAATCCCCTATTTTCCATTATTAACTGCTGGCCGCAGCGCTGAATTAGTGTGGAAGGCACTGGGCCGTCGCAATTCTGCTCCTCCACCTGTTACTACCTATGGGGTAACGCTCCTAGGCGGCAATCAAGAATACTCGATTGAAAAAGCTCAACGTGAACTTGGTTATAAGCCTGAGTATGACGTGATACGTGGGGTATTCGAGGGTGTGAACTGGTATGTACAATCCAGGAAAGGTAGCTTGAAAGAGGAGACGGAACAAGAAATCGTTCAGGTCAAGTCATAGTATCCAGTTTCGAGTAGGTTAAACTACGTAGATGATCTCAATTTACCAGGATTTTTGCTTCTAAAAAATACGTTGTTCTACAGATGTGCTATAACATTGCTTCAGGTACACTCTATACATGGAAGAATCTGTCTTCTTCTATCACTTTAAGAAGTAGTGTTCCATACACAGAGGGATGTAAGTAAAGGAGCAAGGCTATGAATCCGAATATACGGGTCCATAAAGATCTGGTGGTTGAGATTCACCAGGGATTACAACATGAGAAGAAGCAACAATCCCTCACATTGAACCAATCGGGCAGTAAGATGAACGTCACAGAGCTTGCTGCACATTGTGTGGGAGAAATCAATAATTTTCGCCGGGGAGAGCCAGGTACCGAAAAGTATAGTGTCGAGCTGTTACGGCGCGCGACCTTGCAGGGAGAACAGGAAGCCTGGGCATGGATTCAGCAGTGCTTTGGTGAGCTAGTCTTAAGCTGGCTGCGTCGTCATTCTTATCGAGAGGCGGCCTGTGGTCTAGATAGCGAAGAGAACTATGTAGCTCAGACTTTTGAACGCTTCTGGCAGGCTATAGCATTGACTCAACACATTGAATTTAACTCATTAGCTGGTGCATTACAATACCTGCATGCTTGTCTGAATGGGACTATTGTAGATACACTGCGGGCTTACTCACGTTCAAAGGAAATTCCTTTGCCGGATCCTGGAGAGCCAGGAGAATTACAAATTGAAGACAAATTTGAGAGTAGTGATGTTTGGGATAGCTTAAAAAAGGTAATCCCCAATAGTAATGAACAGAGGCTAGCGTACTTGCTCTTTCATTGTGGTCTTAAGCCCAGACAGATTATGCTCTTCTGCCCACAGGAGTTCAGTGACGTACACGATATCTATCGTTTGCGGAACAATCTGATGAATCGATTACTACGAAACGCGGATCATCTACGTTGGCGACTAAGTTAAGAGGATGAGTGAGGACAGAGTTAGCTTCTCTGCCTCACTTTCCAATGTTATGAACCAGTGACTACTCTTGCATATCTTGTATCTTTTCAATAGTGGGTAGAGCCTGACGTCTCCGAATGTGAAACCAGTTGAAAAGGTAAGCAAGTGTCAACAGAACGAATAAAATGTTACGTGCCGTTACAATTTGAATGAAGCCAGGAACATACGGCGTTTTAACTGCATCGAAGATGCGTGTGTAGAAGTAGGGATAAATAATGGTGGTTAGAAGCGAGATACTTCCCCAGACAATTAACCAGAACCTGTCAAAAGCTCCACTATAAGCAAGCAAAGGTATGACCCAGATCAGGTATTGTGGACTTAAAACTTTACCAGTGGCGATAAATACAAGTAAGAGCGCAATACATGTCTGGACTATGTCTAATTTTTCACGCCATTGCAGATAGATAGAGTAGATATATCCTGCGATAAAAAGAATTTCTGACAGGTTGGAAACGACTCCTCCAAGCGCACTAGCCATATTGACGGATCCAAATGAGAACACTATGTTTACAGGGAATCCGATGAGTGTACCAAGCCAGAGAAGCGTACTACCGGTAGATTCAACCTGTAGAGGACGATTTGCGAAGTAGCTCACCTGGCTCAATATGGCCCCTTTGAAGTTGAAAATAGCGAAGAAACCCGTAATCCCCAATATTATGCTCAAGAAAAGCAAGGTATTTTTCCATTGCCAGTGTCTTATTCTTTGCAGAGCATGCCATATCTCCTTTGGTAAAGTTTTGAGTGCGAATATCTGCGCCGGAATGTAGATGTTATGTCTATCTTGCTGTTCTGCAATGAAAAGCGCTGGAAGAAAAAGGATTGGATATATTTTGATTAAGAAACCAAAAGCTAAAGCAATATATGCAAATGTCCAATGTTTGCGCTCGGCTGCAATGAGACACAGAAGTGTAAGAGCAGCTGGCACCAGGTCAAAGCGTTCTTGGGCTAGAGCCAGGACACCTATGAATACATAAAATACAAAGGCAAGCGCTGATCCACGTGGACCATAGTGAAGAAGTAACCAGTAGATGAGTGTAGAAACCAAAGCCATCAATACCGCAAAAACCAGTTGATAATAAAGCAGTGGAACAAAGAGTGGCAGGGAGAAAATGACTAACGCGAAAGGTGGATATTCCAGCGGAAGCATATGTAAAGGTGGCTGAGCCATCGTCGAGATGGGCAAAAATGAGCATTGAGCGGCAGGAAGCAATTGAGCTCCAGTACTTCCCATCCAATAGGTCAAAGCATAGCATTGAAAGCGTGCCGGATCAGTATTTAGCCACAAAAATTGCCAGGAAGCAAAATAGAATATAAGCATGTTTATAGCGATAATTGGCACATAAGCAACAAATCCCTGACGGGCTAATAAGGCATTCCAGAACGTTGTACGTGGCTTTTTTGTTTCAATGGTCTTCGTGACCGTCTCCTGTTTCAAAGTTGACACTCTCATTTACCCGGTGCTAGAATCAAACATAGTGAGTTTTTGCGCAACTTGCGCATTTTTTTTGTGTCTAACCTGCACCTTGCTATACGATTAGACAGATGTGCAAGTAACGCTTCTATGTATTTACAAGTAGCGTAGACCAAGGAAGAATTATTTCGGAAGGACACTTACTAATGGCAAATAAAAGTAACAATGAATCGAAGACGCTAAAAGTGGGAGAAATCGCTCCTGATTTTAAACTTAAGACTGCTAAAAGGGACGAATGGCATTTAGCCGACTTTCGGGGTAAGAAAAATGTGGTTTTGGCTTTCGTTCCCTATGCCTTTAGCAGTGTTTGTTCTACACAATTGCCTTCCTATGAGGCAGAACTTGCACGCTTTAGGGACTATAACACAGAGGTAGTTAGTGTGAGTATGGATAGCGCCTATTCTTTGAATGCCTGGTCTAAATCGATAAACGTAACGTTTCCATTGCTCTCAGACTTTTACCCGCAGGGGCAAGTTGTAGATCAATATGGCGTTCGTAATCGCGGAGGTTTTCCTGATCGTGCGGTTTTCGTAATAGATAAAGGTGGAGTTATTCGCTATATTGAGGTCCTGAACAGCCCTGGTGATTTACCAGATAATGATGAACTGTTTGAGGTGTTACAGAAACTGGATTGATATAGAGCCTTGAAAGGAAATTTCTTTGCTGGCATCGATTCATCTACCGATGTCAGTTTTTTCTCTTGACATTAGAATAACAGTATGCTATATTTATTATAGCAATTAGCTATTATCTTGTATGTTAAGAATAGATAGACTCATGTTGAGAAATGAGTATGAATAGCCTATCAGATACCTTTTTATCGTTACTGCTCGATCCTAATGTAATCTTCCTGTTGTTTATTGTTGCACTCATCGGTATATTCGTTGAGGTATCGCATCCTGGAGCGATCATTCCAGGTGTTATTGGAAGTATAGCTTTCATACTCTTCCTCTTCGGATCCTGGTTTCTTGCTCCAAATTGGGTCGGACTGGCATTGATGGCTTTAGCGTTTGTGTTACTTATTCTCGACGTTAAATTACCTGCACATGGTATTCTGACATTAGGAGCTGTAATCTCTCTTATCACCGGGGCCTTCCTTTTTTTCAATAGTAGTCGGCCCTCACAGGGGCCACAGCTAAATCCCATTCTTGTGTTTGCAATGGGTGGGCTCGTAGGCTTTGTTGGTCTATATGTTGTCACTTTAATAGTGCGAACCCGGCGGCGATCTGTCAGAACAGGAACGGATAGTATGATTGGCGCTACTGTCATTGCGTCGACTCCACTTCAGCCTGTTGGACGTGTGAATTATAAAGGGGAAGATTGGACCGCAGTACTTGCTGATCCATCCACCTCTGTAGATCCAGGCACTGAGGTGCGGATTGTCGCAGTTGAGGGTTTGCTGGTACATGTACAACCTGTTGTTAATAGACTCTCAGATTCGGCCCCCAGATACATTGAGGGGTCATAAAGGAGGAGTTTCATGGAAGCCATCGTGGCGCTTATCATCGTAGCACTGGTAGTAATAATTGTGCTAATGCTCCTTTCCTCGGCTATACGTGTAGTACAGCAATACGAGCGAGGAGTGATTTTTGTGCTTGGAAAATTAACCGGCGCTAAAGGGCCTGGCATATTCCTGGTCCCGCCATTCATTACGCGTATGATTAAGGTCGATCTACGTGTCGTCACATTAACAGTCCCACCACAAGAAGTGATTTCGCGTGATAATGTGACAATAAAAGTCACTGCTGTTGTCTACTTCTATGTAGTAGATCCGGTTGCGGCTGTTGTGAATGTAATGAATTACATGCAGGCAACAACGCAAATTGGTCAGACAACCCTGCGTAATGTGCTCGGCCAATCGGAGCTGGATGAATTGTTGTCCCAGCGCAACAAGATCAATCGTGAACTACAGACCATCATAGATGAGCATACCGAGCGTTGGGGTGTCAAGGTGACTGCTGTAGAAATCAAAGATGTTGAATTGCCGTCTACAATGCAGCGTGCCATGGCAAAGCAAGCTGAGGCAGAGCGTGAGAAGCGCGCAAAGATCATTCACGCCCAGGGTGAACTACAGGCTTCTGCTCAACTGGCACAGGCTGCTCAAGTGATTGGTTCACAGCCCGCTACATTACAACTGCGTTACCTTCAAACGCTGACAGAGATTGCCGTTGAGAAAAACTCAACTATCATTTTTCCACTACCCATTGATCTCGTTGAGCCTTTGCTAGGAATTTTGAAGAATCGTGCAAGAGCTACTTCGGTTAATGGATATGAAGGGGGGTCTGCTCCTCCAACTGATGAATACGAGATACCTGTTTCCTCTCAACCGCCTAAATCAGAATAGACGTACTGCACGTAAGGTTGAAGTGGCTGTGTCTGGCATCGTCGGACACAGCCACTTCAACCTTCGTAACTTTTAATCCGTTACTCCCTGTTTGCTATGTAAATATTCAGCACAGATATTGTACGTTTCTTCTGAAATCAAGCCTCTGGACATGTAGTGATTGAGCATTACATCGAGTTTCAAAATGCTAATCAGATTATATCCTCTTCGTCTTAAGCGCTCAGTTGCTCCGTGTTCACGGTCCACCAGAACAATTACATCCTTTACCTTGAGGCTATTCTCTTCAAGTAACTCGGCTGTTTCCAGGACGCTACTGCCTCTCGTAATCAGGTCGTCGATAATGAGGGCAGCATCGCCGATGTTAAAGCGACCCTCTATTCCACGTTTGCCTGTGCCTTCTGGTCGAACGCGCGCATAGATCATGGGGATATTCGTTTCTAATGAAAAGGCGGTTGCCAGCAGTAACCCTCCTACGGGGACACCTGCGACAACGGTAAAGGAATGAGCACGCGCACGACGTAATGATTGAGCGAGATTGATTTCTTGTTGCATAAGTTTGCTTGCAACACGCAATGCGGTTGGGTTACTGATAAGAACCTTGGGGTTAACAAATACGGGGGAGCTAACTGCTGATTCGCTGACCGTGAAATTTCCGAATTGCACTCCGCCAAGATCGAACAGTGTTTGCGCCAACCACAAATTATCCAGGGTCTGCTCTTTCGCCACCTCTCAGCATCCTTTCTCTTTTTGATAAGGCTATGTGCTTACACAGTATATCATACCTTGCTGGGTCTTGAAACAGTTGCTGCATGCTGCTAGGTCTCTGCCAAGAATTGTAGGCTAAGGGTTTCTCCACCGAGGGCGACGCTGGCACCTACCCGCCTTGCCAACGACGCTCGCGCGTCTAGCGCTGCGCGCTCAGGCAAGTCGAAAGGAGAAGCGTCCCCACCCATCGTCCCTTCAACCCCCGCCCCTACGCGATGTGGATAAACTTGCATCAGTAGACTTCGTATGATACGCTGTTGCGCGTATCATAATGTAATGAAATATATTGCTTATAGCCAGGTGAATATATATGCCGATAGTTAGTGTCATACGGGTTGGGAAGTCGTTTGGAGCTGAGCGCATCTTCGCGGGTGTGAACTTTCAAATAAATGAACAGGATCGCATTGGCCTCATTGGTCCGAATGGTGCTGGAAAGTCAACTCTGCTTAATATACTGGCAGGTCGAGAAGAACCTGATGAGGGGACAATTGCAGTTGCACGCAATACGCGTATTGGTTACTTGACTCAGATTACAGATTTCCAGCCAGAAAATTCGTTACGAGAAGAAATGATCACCGTTTTTGCCAAAGTACGCGAGTGGGAGCAAGAACTAGGCAAACTTGCGCTTGAACTGGCCACCCCAGCAGCTCAAAATGATACTTTTTTACATGAACAATTGTTAAACAGGTATGATGAATTACAGACTAGCTTTGAGCATATGGGTGGATACACCTATGAGAATAGGATTGACCAGGTATTAGATGGTCTGGGTTTCACACGCGAACAACAAGAAGCGCCAGTTAAGTACTTGAGCGGCGGGCAGGAAACCAGGGCTTCTTTAGCTAAGTTACTCCTGCAAGAGCCAGATTTGTTGCTTCTGGATGAACCTACGAACCACCTCGACCTGGCATCGCTTGAATGGCTGGAAACCTACCTGTTAAGCTGGAATGGCGCTATGGTTATAGTTGCCCATGATCGTTACTTCCTGGACAAAGTAGCAGCACGTATCATTGAACTGGCTTTTGGGCGCATCGAGGAATATCCAGGTAACTACACAAAATATCTCCATTTGAGAGAGGAGCGTAAGGATCGTCGTACGCGCGAGTATGAGGCGCAGCAGGCTCATATTGCCCATACCGAGGAGTTCATTCGTCGTTACAAGGCAGGCCAGCGCAGCCGTGAGGCACGAGGTCGTCAAAAGCTGCTTGATCGATTGGAGCGCGTTGAACGCCCATTGGATTTCCCTGAAATGCATTTTGAATTCAATGCTGCTATCGAGAGTGGTCATGTTGTAATTTCAACCCAAAAGTTAGTAATTGGCTATCCTCCTACAAAACATCAAAGTGAACCTACCGTACTTGTTCGTGTTGCCGACCTGGAACTCATGCGCGGTGATCGAGTTGGATTGCTGGGCCCTAATGGTGCGGGTAAAACTACGCTGATACGAACAATTATTGGAAAAATAGCTCCAATAAGCGGGCAAGTTTATCCTGGCCACAATGTACGTATTGGATATTACTCACAGACACACAGCGGTTTGAATCCATATAGAACTATTGTTGATGAGATACGGCAAATGAGCACCTTGAGCGAAGATGCTGCCCGTGGTTTTCTAGCTCGCTTTCTCTTTACAGGTGATGATGTTTTTAAGCCTATTCACACGCTGAGTGGTGGTGAACGAAGTCGTGTGGCGCTAGCAAAGCTGACGTTACAAGGGTCGAATTTTCTAGTCTTGGATGAACCAACGAATCACCTCGACTTGCAATCACGTCAGTTTCTCGAAGAGATATTGAATGAATTTGAGGGTACATTACTCTTTGTCTCTCATGATCGCTACTTCGTCGATAGTCTGGCAACCAAAGTATGGGTTATTGAAGATGGAGTGTTAATCCCGTACGTGGGAAATTATACCGAGTATCGTACTCGTAAGCGACCGATCGTGCTTGAGACCCCTTCTCCCAAGATGAAAAGTGTGGATACGCGTGTATCAAAAACAACTCGTTCTGCTGGTTCTTCTTCTAGATCGGGGGGTAAGAAAAGCGCAAAAATTAAAATCCGCACTGCTGAAGATGTAGAGCCCGCACTGCTGAAGATGTAGAGCGCGACATTGAGAAAGCTGAAACACGTGTAAGCGCTTTAGAAGAAGAACTGGCAGAAGCTGCTCGCAATGCTGATGCTGCACAATTGATACAGCTTTCGGCTGATTACGAACAGGCCGGGATGAGTGTGGAGGATTTGCTGGTGGAGTGGGAACGGCTCTCTAAGATGCTGTAGGGGAGGAATGAATTGTTTCCAATACGCATCAATCCAAGCATGACAGTGCAGGAGGAGATTTGTCATGCTGAGTGCAACGAAGCATCTTGATCCAAAAGGTCAAAACTGGTAGTGGCCCGAATGCATTGCGCATCTAGAGTGGTGGCGCAGCTGAATGGCAATGCGTCAGGCACATTCCGACGTCCAACAGCTGTCTGGAGGACATATCCAGTGAGAGGACACATTTGAAAACCAGTTGCAACAAGGAGATACGAGCATGAGAACCGATGTCGTAGTCATTGGGGGCGGCGCCGCCGGCGCCGCCGTCGCTTATTTCTTGAAGCTCCTAGATCCCGCTACTCTCGTCAGCGTTGTCGAGCGCGACCCTACCTATAGCCAAGCATCAACACCGCGAGGACCCGGCGGCGTTCGACGGCTCTTTTCTTTGCCGGAGAATATTGAGCTTTCACAATTCAGCGTTTTTCGATAACTTCGCAGAGACCATGGCTCTGGATGGCGTGAAGGCTGACATCGGTCTCAGAAAGCATGGCTATCTCTTCATCGTTCCGCCGTCTGCACTCGATGGGTTGAAGCGCAACTTCGATAGCCAGCGGCGGCTGGGGTGTCATGTTCTCTGGCTTGAGCCAGATGGGTTGAAGCAGATGTTCCCATCCATGAACGCCTCCGATCTTGGTGCCGCCGTTTACTCTCCCGATGATGGTTGGCTCGTTACTCGCAGTGTCCTGATGGGCTTTCGGAACAAAGCAACGTCAATGGGTGTGGAGTTTCTGACGGACGAGGTCGTCTGGTTTGTTCGCAAGGGGAAGAGCGTCACGACCGCAAAGCTCAATGCTGGCCAGCAGATTGAAGCGAGCCATTTCGTCAATGCTGCGGGGGCCTGGGCAAAAGCTATGTGCGTCATGCTCGATATACACGTTCCAATCGAGCCGCTTCGTCGCTTCGAGCATTCTTTCGAGAGCCAGGATCCGATCGAGCCACTGCCGTACATCAAAGATACGCAGTGCCTGGCTTTCAGGCCGGAAGGGAACGGGTACTCTGGAGGGGTGCCTACGCTTCAGGAGCCACGTGGGTATAACTTCGACGTTGATGACACCTATTTTGAGCGTGTCGTGTGGCCCGCGCTGGCGCATCGGTTTCCACAGTTTGAACAGGCCGTGTGCAAGGGAACGCGGTCTGGTCTCTACGACCAAAACGACTTTGATGGCAATGTGATTATCGGACCGGGTGCTGATGGGCTTGGAAACTTCCACATGTTGGCTGGCTTTTCAGGGCACGGCCTCATGCATGCGCCTGGATGCGGCCGGGCTATGGCAGAACTGCTCTTGAAAGGCCGATACGAAACCATCGACCTCACGCGCTTCGGTTGGCAACGCCTGCTGGATGGGACGCCCATACGCGAACAAGGAATTCTCTCATGGTGAGGCCATGTGCTTACATCATCGTCTCGGTGCTGGATCGGCCGGATGTCTTGTGGCGTCCCGTCTCAGCGA
>WNGE01000373.1_pt1 | contig 58321 bp, 55 predicted proteins | sample 5400651 | NCBI WGS metagenome assembly WNGE01 (sample SAMN13153370, study PRJNA577476) | soil metagenome | isolation source: 60 cm soil or saprolite under grassland replicate 2 | place: USA:California | collected 2016-06-15 | reverse complement strand
GTGACCTTGACCCGGGATTCGCCGGGGTGGTCGCGGGAGCGGAGGTCGGCTTGGTACTTGGCGCCGAGCTGGTCGGCGAACGAGTAGTCGTCGTCCGGCGTGATCTCGGCGTCGCCGCGGAGCTCCAGGTAGCGGTAGGGTACGGCCAGGTCGAGGAGGAAGACGTTCGCGGCCGGGTTCGCCCGCAGGTTCTTGATTTTCTGGCGGGTGGTGTTGAGCGAGAGGGCGACGGTGTCGCCCTCGGCGAGGAACCAGACCTCCGACAGCTGGGGACGGCCGTCCGGGCCGATCGTGGCCAGGGTGGCGAACCCGCCGTCGAGCAGGTCACGGTGGGATGCGGGAATCTCCGGCATGGTCCTCCTTACAGGTGCCTAGCGGGTGGGGTAGCGGGCAGGGGTCAGCCGCCGCCGTTGGCGGCCTGGATCTCGTGGATGTTAACGTTGCGGGCCCAGTTGACCGCGTCGAGGGCGGCGCCGGGGACCGGGTTGCAGGCGGCCGGCGGCGGACCGTCCTGGACGCCGACGGCCCAGCAGGCCCGCCAGGTCAGCGTGGCGGTGATGTTCCACTGGCCGGGCTGGCGGAAGGTGACGCCGCAGTCGGCGGTGCCGTTCGCGCCGGTATGAGCGACCGCCCCCGGGTTGCGGACCATCTCGGTCGAGCCGAGGTAACCGCAGCCGTCGGTTTCGAGCCGGGCCGCGTTGTCGTTGGTGGACAGCTGCAGCGGAGTTGCCTCCACCCACACGGTGGCGCCCTGGTCGCCGAGCTGGGCGTTGTCCGTCACGTAGGGCAGCCCGCCCGGGCCGAACTCGGGCCGGAAGCTCAGCGTCACCCGGGAGAAGGTGGGCAGGTTGGAGTAGCTGTTCCCGCTCCTCGGGCTCAGGATCATCCGGCCCGCCTGGGGGACGTTCATCTTGGCCAGGGCGAGCTGGGCTAGAGTCTGCGGCGGCACCTCGATGCCGGGCAGCGGCGCGCCGGGCACGTCCCAGAAGAACAGCGGCTCGTTCAGGCACTCCTGCACCTGGGCCTGGGTGTCGTTCGGATTGACCGGCAGCTCGTACCAGGTGCCGGGGGGCATCGGGTTCTGGTTGACCAGCTGCTTGGCCTCTTGGAAGGCATGCTGCCCGTCGAACAGGGCGCCCGCACCCGGGTCGGTGTTGTTGTAGAAGTCGATGACGACCTGGCTGCCGGCGTGCGCGTCGCCCTGGGGAATCCACAGGCAGGGCGGCGGCGTGATGTCGACGACCATGTTCTCCGCGCCCGGCGAGTAGTTCCTCCCGCCGAAGTGGATCATGTGCTCGAGCATGATCTCGCAGCTGCTGCCGGTCGAGCATTTGACCGACGAGCTCCCGTCGGCCGCGCCGGCCGGCAGGGCCGGGATGGCGGCCGCGAGCGAGGGCAGCAGGACGGCTACCCCGGCGGCGACGGCCCTGCGCCTGGCGGAACGGGGGCGCGTAGCGGAACGGAGGCGCTTGGCGGAACGGGGGCGCGTAGCGGAACGGAAGCGCTTGGCGGAACGGGGGCGCGTAGCTGAGCGGGGGCGCGGGGCGGAACGGGGGGATCTCACGGCTTGCACTCCTTGGCCCGCGGGTAGTAGACGATCGGGTAGTTCGAGACCACCTGCCACTGGCCGGTCGGGGACTGGGCCAGCTGGTCGGTGAAGCGGTAGTAGTTGTCGTTAGACGGCGACTGGCCCGGCAGGACCGCCCCCGTGCTGAGGGTCGTGTTGACGGCCTTGGCGTTGTCGAAGCAGGCCGAGACGTCCAGGTCGCCGGGGACGGCGGGATCGCGGATCACCCGCATCTTGAAGATCTTGATCGTGCCCTTGAAGGATTCCGTGGTCACGTCGGGCTTGGCGAGCAAGGCCCTGACCTGGAGAGCCATCGTGTGGCTGACGTAGGCGGTCCAGTCCTGCGACTTTCCGCCGGTGTATTCGGCGTACAGGAAGGCCAGCTCGTAGTCCTTGTCGGCGAGCACGGCCTTGGCCATGCTCGCGTCCCCCGGCATCCAGTCGGTCATGATGACGTGCGCGTTCTTGCCGAACGGCGGCATGACCACCGAGCCCGGCCCGGACGAGGTCGCCATCGGCGTGGCCGGGGCGGTCGACGCCGGGCCGCCCGGGTTGAACGCCGGAGGCGCCGGGGAACTGCATGCGGCCAAGGGGATCACGGCGGCGCAGGCCGCGGCGGCGAGGAACGGGTGGCGGGTCATGCGGCTGATGTCCGCCAGGATGGGAGGAGCTCGTCGATGAGCGCCTCGGTTTCCGGTGCCATCCGCGGCATCACCTCATCCAGTGCGACCCGGGCGGAGATCTCGCCGACCACGGCGCGCAGCACGTGCTCCTGGCCGGTGGCGTGCGCGCCGGTCAGCAGGTCGCGCCAGAGGATCTCGTCGTTGAAGGCCAGCCGCAGGCCGGCCCGGGCCGCCTCCATGGCCCCGTCCGGGTCGCCCGCGGCCAGCCGCAGCGCGGACAGCCGGTGCGCCGCGTCCGCGACCGCGGCGGTGACCTCGTACTCGATCTCGTCGGTGGCCAGCCAGGCGTACCTGGCCGGGTCGCGCCCGTCCAGGAACTGGCCGCGGACCAGGGTCAGCGCCCGCTCCAGGTAGCCGGCCTCGGCCGCCTGCTCGGACGCCGCGGCGGCCTGGCTGGCCCGGGCGAACAGCGCCCGGAAGACCTGCCAGTCCACCCGGGCGCCTGGCCCGAGGCGGAACCGGCCGGACTCGTCGGTGACCAGGTTGGGCTGGCCCTGTTCATCGGTGCCCAGCCAGGCGTGCACCCGGGACAGGGCCGCGTCGCGCACCTCGTTGGACACCCCCCGCGGCCAGACCGCGCCGGTCAGCACGTTGGCGTGCACGCCGTCCGGGTGCGCGGCCAGGTACACGACGAGTTCGGTGGCCAGGGCGAGGCGGTCCGGCTCCAGCGGACCGGGCGCCTGCACCTCGAGGTGACCGAGCAGCCCGATCTCCACCGGCAAGGCCGCGTCGGCGGCCAGGTGCTCGGCGGGCGCGGCCCCGGCCTGCGCCAGCGCGGCCAGCGGCACGTCGGCACCGGCCGCGGCGCCGCGGAACAGCTTGACCACCGCCGCGTACTGCTCGGGCGGCAGCAGCTGCGCCTCCAGGTCGAAGCCCAATGCGTCGGCGCGCAGCCGCCCCTCGCCGGACAGGTCCCAGGACCAGGTCGCGCCGCGGATGTCGCCCGCGATCACGTAGCCGAACCCCATCCGGTACCGGCTCCGGGCCAGCGCCAGCAGCCGCTCCGCCTGGGCCTGCGTCGGCGGCACGCCCATGATCAGGTAGTTCGGCGCCCAGATGGCGGCGTCGGTGGCCGGGAACGGAGCGAGCGACCGCCCGGTCAGGACCGAGTCGATGCCTGCCGACGCCATCGCGCCGCGCACCTCGACGGCGCGTTTCTCCAGGTCGGGCAGGATCTCATCCAGGGTGCGTGCCACTTGTACCCGTTCGGGAGAAATCTCCGCCAGCCCGTCGCCGAAGCCGATGAGCGTGACCCGCATGTGGTCGGACCACCGGTTCGTCACCAGCTCGACGGCCAGCGCCGACAGTGCCGCCTGCACCACCTGGCGCGGGCCGCGCACGGCGATCAGGCCGTGGGCCACCTCCAGGTCGACCAGGACCCGGCCGGAGTCGTTGGTGCCGAGCGACACCAGGCCGGGGTACGGGGCCAGGGTGGCCGATCCCCCGGGCGCCCCGCCTGCATCCGCGGCGTCGAGGCCGGCCATGGCCGCGAACGGCAGCCGCCAGACCTGGCCGCCGTCGGCCGCCTGCCACGGGCGCGGCGGGTTCGGGTCGGGCGGGGCGACCCACAGGTCCAGGTTCTGGAGGCCCAGGTGGGCGGCGAATACAGTCGGCGGCGTCCGGCCGGCCGCGCCGAGCTGCCGGCACAGGGACCGCAGGCCGGTGTCCAGCATGCGCACCGCGGGGTCGTCCGCGCCCAGCCGCAGGGCCTTCTCGGCCAGCGCCGCGTCCGGGTCGGGCCCGGCGATCCGGCGGCCGAACGCCCGCCGCCATAGCTGCTCCCGCCGCTTGCGGCCCAGCGCGGCCAGCACGCCGGCCGCCAGCAGGGACGCGGCGGACAGCTCGTAGGGCCAGCCCGGAGCCTGCTGGGCCGGCGTCGCCGACGAGGCCCAGATCCCATGGTCCCGAACGGACCCGCCGGGGGCCTGCCCGACGGGCAACTCGGGGTCCTCGGTGCCGGCGTGGCGCTGGCTGGGATGCCCGGCCAGGCCGAGTTCGCCGGCCAGCTTGGGCGTGACCGCCTCGATGCCGGGGCCGTGCGCGTCCTTGGGCATCAGCAGCTGCCAGCCCGGCCTGATCAGGCTGGCGATGGTGAGCTTGGAGCCGTCCGGCTGGACCCGGTCCTTATTCAGCTCGAAGATCTCCCGGTAGCGGCGCCCCTCGCCGAGGTGATTGTGCGCGATCTCCCACAGCGACTCGTGGAACCGGCCGACCGGCGGATTGACCGTGTACATCTTGTCCGAGTTCGGCGCGTGGTGGTGCGACGGCGGCGCCTGGGCCGCGGCGAGCCCGGCCGGCGTGACCGGGATGGCGGGCGTGACCTGAGCGGGCGTTAGCTGAGCGGGCGTCAGCTGGGCGGAGACCGAGGGCGCGGGCCGGGGCGGGCCATGGCTGATGACCGCGGGGGTGAGCGCGGCGGCCGCGGTGAACAGCAGCAGTGCCGCGGTCACCAGCCGGTGTGCGAGCGACTGGGTGGCGCCGGCCAGCGGGACCTTCGGACTGGCCGCGGCGTGGCCCTGCTTTACGCTGGCCGCCGCCTTGATTTCCACCAGCACGCACCACACCAGCTGGATCCAGGCCAGCCAGACGATCACCGACAAGATGCGCAGGATCGCCGTGATGTCGAGCTGGCTGGTCAGCGCGGACAGCTTGGGCACGGTGTGCGGCAGCGGCAGGCCCACCACGGTGATCAGCGCGATCGGCACCCCGACGGTCAGCGCGACCAGCAGGACGATGGCGCCGACGCCGGCCAGCACGTCACCCGGCGTCCGGCGCCTGATCTGGACCGGCTTGCGCAGTGCTGGCCCGGGGGGACGAAACCCTGATCCCCCCCAGACCCCCCCGCCGCCGGGAATCGGGGGCGCCATCAGCAGGCCACCCTGGCGTCAGCGGTGCCGCAGGCCAGGTAGGCCGTTTCCGACGCCTGCACGTTGATGGTGCTGAACGGGTTGACCGGGATGAACGGCTTCATCGACACCTGCACCCGCACGGTTACGTCCGGGGCGCCCTGCGGGCCGGTGCCGACGTGGCAATCCAGCATCGACGCCGTCACGCCGACTCCCTTCTGGTAGGTGGAAATAAGATCGCTGGCCGGGCCCGCTGCGTCGCAGGCCCCCACGGCGATGGTCACGTCGCCGTTCCTGAGCGCGGCCGGGTTGATGTCGTCCGCGGCGGCGCGGGCGGCCTGCTCGGCGATGTCGGCGGCCCGGGACTTGGCCACGATCACCTGGCCGCCGTCGACGATCAGGATGAGCAGCGCCAGCGTCACGAACGCGAAGATCACCACCCAGAGCGACACCGAGCCGCGGTCGCCGGGGTTCTGGATGAGGCGGCTGGCCAGCTCTCGTGTGCGCATGGTCAGCCCCTGTCCTCGAACGGGTCGAGCGGCGCGGCCGCGGTGTCGCCGAAGGTCTGGCTGACCGGGAAGCCGATGGCGTGGAAAGCCGCCAGGTTGGCCACGCACGACACGGTGACCTCGATGTCCTGCGCGACGGCGAAGTCACCCGCGCCGACCGGGGCGCCGTTCGTGAACAACTGGACCTTCGTGGCCGGCGCGCCCCCGCTGCACACCCCGGCCAGGTCGGACCGCGCCGCGGTCTGCGCGTTGGCCTGCGCGTCGGAGAAGGTGCGGGCCAGCGACGCGGCCCGGACCGCGTCCCGGGTGGCCGAGCCCACCTTCCCGGTCAGGTTCAGCCACTGGCCGCCGGCGGCGACCAGCAGCAGGAGCAGCACCAGGGCGGGCGCGGCGACGACGAACTCGACCGCCATCGAGCCGCGGTCGGTCCTTAGTCGCTGTCGCAGTGGTGTCATCCGCAGGCCACCCCCTGGCTGGCCTGGGTGCGGAAGCACTCGATCGGGCCGGTGACGGTCTCGCTGATGGTCAGCGGCCAGATGCCGGTCAGCCGGCCCTTGATCGTGACCGAGACCATGCCGTTCTGGCCGCGGTTCGCCTGCGCGGTGACGCTGGAGATCAGGCTGGTGTTCAGGCCGCGGTAGTAGCTGGTGGCCGCGTTCTCGGCCAGGCCCTGCCAGCCTCCCGGGTTGACCGACGCGTCCTCGCGGGCCACCAGGTCACCCTGCTGGGCGGCGGCCAGCGCCGCGTGCCTGGCGTCGAACCAGATGGCGAACTGGACGATGAGCAGGCTGGCGAAGATCAGGGCGGGGGCCAGGATGGCGAGCTCGACCGCGCTCGCGCCGCGATCGCGCCCGCCGCGTGCCAGGCGCGCGCGTATCGCCGCGAACCGGCGTCGCACCCTGCCCCGTGTCACTGTCGCCTCCGGTAACCGCCCCGTCCTGTTAGCCGCCGCCACCGCCTTGGGCCGGGTTCGGCACGGTGGTGTTGGTGATCGTGGTGCCTTGCTTGTTGGCGAAGTTGACCACGATGACCAGGATCGCCACGGCCAGGCCGACCAGCACGGCGGTGATCACCGCGAGCTCGACCGCGGACGCGCCGCGGTCCTTCTCGCCCAGCGCGGTCCGCAGCCTGGCCGTGTGCACGCCCAGGAGGCTCCGCAGGTAACGGGCCCCCTCGACGGGCTGCTTGAATGTGTTCATCGGACTCCTCTTTGTCATGCCTGCAGCAGGAGATGGACAGCCGGATACATCAGGAAGACCAGGAACGCCGCGGCCAGGAGCATCTGCGCCAGCAGCATCGACTGCGACTTCTCCCCCGCTTGTCCCTCGAGGTCGGCGAGTTCGCGGCGGCGCAGGCTGACCGCGCGCGCGGTCAGCGACTCCCTGACCTTGGCCCCGTCCTCGGCCACCAGGCTGAGCGCCGCCGAGAGGTCTTTCAGCTCGTTCACCTGGACTTCCTCGCCCAGCACGCCGAGCGCCTGCCACGGCGTCTGGCCCGAGATCCGGGCGTTGGCCAGGGCATCCCTGATCCGCCAGAACGCCCAGCCATCGCCGATCTCGCTCGCGGCCATCAGCGCCTCGGGCACGCCGCGGCCGCCGGACAGGTTCATCGCCACCAGGTCGAGGAAGGCGCCGATGGCGTGCCTGAAGTCCCGCTGCCGCTTCTCCACCTGCCCCCTGAGCTCGATGTCCGGCATGAAGAAGAAGATCGCGGCGAAGACCAGGCCCGCCCAGACCGGGATGATGATCGACAGGTGCACGCCCACCAGCCCGATCCCGATCAGCACGATGGGCGGGAAGATCAGCCCGAACAGCCCGAGCAGGACCTTGGTCGCCAGGTAGTTCTCGAACGACTTGCCGACCAGGTTGAGGTTCGAGCGCAGGGATCGGAATTCCCAGCCCTGTTCGGCGCAGAATTTGGCGAGCGCGGCGCCCAGGCGCTTGCTGAAGGCGCTCTCCTTGCCGTCGCCCGGGTAGGCGGCCGGCCTGAGCGCGCCATGACCGGCAGGCGTGCGGCCCGCGTCGAACGCCGCGATCCGCCGGGCCAGCCCGACCCGGCGCGGGATCAGCGCGAAGATCAGCAGGAACAGGGCCAGGCCGGTGACCGAGCCGGCGACGAGAGCCTGGATCATGCAGCACCGTGCGCATTCCCGGGCCCATTTCCGGCCCGCCATGCGGCGACGGTCTCGGGTTCGGCCGAGGGCGCGGCGGGCTGGGCCGGGGCGGTGGCCGAGGCCGTGCCGAGCAGCCGCTGGGGCATGTCGAACCGGGCCAGCCTGCGCAGCCAGATGATGCCGAGCGCGTAGATCCCCACGATGACGGCCAGCACGAGCTGCCCGAAGACGCTGTCGTAGGGCTCCAGGAAGCGGTGGTCGAGCACGGCCAGGAAGATCGCCATGAGCACCGAGACCGCGATGACGATCTGCACGCTGCGCCGGGTGGACCGGCGGCTGGAGTTGATCTTGCGGCGCATGTCGAGTTCCTCGCGGACCGAATCGGCGAGCGCGCCGAGCAGGTCGCGCAGGCCCGGGCCGCGCAGCCGGGAGTTGATGATCAGTGCCGCGATGATCATGTCCGCGCTCGAGTCGTCGAGGTCTTCGGCGAACCGGCGCAGCGCCACGTGCATCGGCACCCGGGTGTGCAGCCGGTCCACCAGCCGGGTCAGCGGCTCGCGGATCGAGGCGTCGGCGACCCGGGTCGAGGCGGGGATGGCCTGCTCGAGCCCGACCGCGCCGGCGATCGTGTCGCGCAGCGACTCCGTCCAGGTGGCCAGGCCCTCCAGCCGGGCCATGGCCTTGCGCTCGGAGGCGGCGCCGCTCAGCGAGCGCCAGCTGTAGGCGAGCAGCGCCATGCCGATCCCGGCCACCACCCACCGGGTGATCAGCAGCGTCAGGATGCCGACGATGACCGCGATCGCGCCGCGGATGCTGAACATGTCCTTGATCGCGCGTTCCAGCGCGCTGGGTCCGGCGCTCTTGGCCTTGGGCGGCAGGCCGCGGATGGCCGCGATGAGCACGAACAGGCCCGCGCCGGCGAGGGCGCCGGCTCCTACGGCCAGCAGCGGGAGGGCCGATGAGTTCACCGCCAGCCTCCCCTCGAGGGGTCGTAGCCGAACGCGGCCAGCTCGTCCAGGCACGAGGCGGGCGCGTGCGGCACGGCCCGGCCGTCCCGGCCCGGTGCGAACACCTCGCTGGACAGGACCCGGCCGTCCACGCCGGTCACCTCGCGGACGCTGCTGACGAACCGGCGCAGCCGGCCGCCCTGGGTGTACTCGTTCCGCTTCTCGGTGAACACCACGAAGTCGATCGCGCCCGCGATCAGCATGTGGGTGGCGTCCACCGGCAGTCGTTCGGCCGACTGGATGGCGTAGGTGGAGATCCGGTTGAACACCTCGAGGCTCGAGTTCGAGTGGATGGTCGACAGCGAGCCGTCGTTGCCCTGGGTCATCGCGTTCAGCATGGTGACGATCTCGTCGCCGAGGACCTCGCCGACGATGACCCGGCTCGGGTTCATCCGCAGGCTCCGGCGGACCAGGTCCGCCATGGTGATCGCGCCCTGGCCCTCGCTGTTCGGCAGCCGCTCCTCGAACGCCACGACGTTCGGGTGCAGCTCGGGGAAATGGTCCAGGCCGAGCTCGAGGGCGCGCTCCACCGTGATCAGCCGTTCCTCGGCCGGGATCTGGTTGGCCAGCGCCCGCAGCAGCGTCGTCTTCCCCGCGTTGGTGGCCCCGGCGATCATGATGTTCTTGCGGGCCGCCACCGCCGCGGCCAGGAAGGTACCCACGTCGGGGCTGATGGTGCCGTTGCCCACCAGGTCGGCGAGGAAGACCTTGCCCATCCGGGCGCGCCGGATGGAGATGGCGGGCCGCAGCGTCACGTCCATCACCGCGGACAGCCGGGAGCCGTCCGGCAGCCGCAGGTCCAGCTGCGGGTTGGCGGTGTCGAACGGGCGGCTGGACAGGCCGGAGTAGGCGGCCAGCACCTGGATGAGCTCGGTCAGCTCCTCGTCGCTCTCCGCGACCGGCTCGCCGAGAACCTCACTGCCGTCGGCGTACCCGATGAAGACCCGGTCACAGCCGTTGATGTCGATGTTCTCGATGTTCTGGTCTTCCAGCAGCGGCTGGAGCCTGCCCACACCGAACAGCGCCGCGTGGATCGCCTCGGCGAGGTCCTCTTCCTCCTGCGCGTTCAGCGGCGGGCGGCCGACCAGGATCTCGCTCCTGGCGTGCTCCTCCAGCACCTGGGAGATGAGCGCCCGGGCGAACTGGCGCTCGTCTTCCCCGGTCATCGGCGGCATCCCGGCCGCCGCGTCCAGGCGCCGCTGCTCGGCCAGCCGGTCGCCCACGTCGCCGCGCAGGCGCTTGACGAGTCCGTGGTCCATCGCGCGTCACCCCCCGCCAGACCGGCGCGAGCCCAGGGAGCCGGCCGGCCCCTGGCGGTCCCAGGCGGTGGCGCCCCAGGCGGCGTCCTCTGCGTCCTCCTGCTCGAGCTGGCCGGCCGGCGCCGGGGCGTCGGAGGTGGAAAGCGGGGCCATCGGCGGCCGCGAGAAGATCGAGCCGTGGCGGTCGCCAGGTTCCTGGCGGTTGCCGGTGTCCTGGCGGTTGCCGCTGTCCTGGCGGTTGCCGCTGTCCTGGCGGTTGCCGGTGTGGGCGTGCCGGGCCAGGCTGCTGGAGGCCTCGTCGGCGGGAAGCTGGCCGTTGGGGGCCTGCCCCGGCTCGGCCTGATGCCTGCCGGGCCGGCCGCGGACCCGGCTGAACGGGGTGCGCGGCGCATCATCGGAGACGGTGGGTGCCGGGAGGGTGACCGTGGCCAGGTCCGCCGCACTGTGCTGGGGCTGACTGTGCTGGGCCGGGGTGGGCACGGCTGGGGCGAGGGCTGCGTAGGCGGGCTGCGGGCCGGTGTAACGAGCCACCGCGGGCTGCGGACTGCCCGATGACCAGCCTGGATGCGGGCCGGTGACGGGCTGCGGGCGAGCAGGCTGGGGGGGAGCAGGCTGCGGGGGCTCGGGGTGCGGCTGTGCGTGGCCGGGCATAGCCGGACCGGGTGCGACCGGGTTGCCGATCGGCGGCAGGCCCTGTACTAGCTGCCTGGCCACCTCCCTGGCCGTCTTGATCAGCATGGTGCGGTCCAGGTTGCCGCCCCACTCACCGCTCAGCAGGTCGGCGCCCTTGGTGTCGTGGGCGATGCCGCCGAGCACGGTCGCCGGGGCGTTGGCCTGGCCGAGCACGTGCTGCACCTCGCCGAGCGACGCGCGGAACTTTTTGTGGTCGGCGACGATTACGACACCGACCCCGAAGTTCCGCCTGCCCCGGCTCTGCGCGGCCGCGGCGAAGGCGGTCGCGCGATCGCGGAGCCTGATCACGTCGGCGACGTGGACCTTGGACACGAGCACCACCGTGGTCGCCTCGGCGAGCAGGTCGTAGAGCGGGCCGTCGGCGCCGAGCCGCCCGCAGTCCGCGATCACGTCGGCCTGCGGCATCGACGCAAGCGCCTTGCCGATCGGGCCCCAGAGCAGGCTCAGCCCGGCCCCCTGCTCCGCGTTGGTCACCCCGGCCAGCACGTCGAGGCCGCCGTGCAGCTTCTGCACGTGTTCCCAGACCTGCTGCGGCTGCATGCCGCGCCGGGCGACCACGGCCAGGCTGAGCACCCCGCGCCGCGGGTCGAGATGGCCGCCGCCCACGGCCGGGAAGCGGTACACGAGGTCCCCGCCCGCCGGGTCGCACTCGGCCAGCAAGACCGGACGCGGCCACACAGCGGCGAGCGCCAGTGCCGCTGTCGTGACACCTGGCGCTCCCTTGTCGGACGCGATAGCGATCAGCGCCATGGTCACCCCGACCCGGGCGTCAGCGCGATGGCGACGTCACCGGCCGAGGCATAGCAGGCCAGCACGCCCGCATCGGCGTCAGGAACCGCGAGGGTGACCGCGGCGGTGGAACCGTTGGACGCGGTGGAGCCGACCACGCTGGCGATAACGCCGGTGGTGATGGGCACGCCGGAGCCGGCTCCGTTTCCGCCGGCGCCGTTTCCGCTTCCGCCGCCGGTACCGCCGCCGCCGGTACCGCCCGCACCGCCGCCGCCGGCGACCGCGCCGCAGCCACTGCCGGTGCCGACCCCGAAGGCCTCCACGCTCTGGCCGATCAGCAGGTTGGCCGGCGCCTGACCGGGCTTGAGGGACAGCCCGACCTGGACCTTGCCCGCGGCGAGGTTGTTGGTGGCCGTCGTCATGGCCGGCGTGAGCAGGGTCCCGGCCGGGATCTGGACCGAAGCGTAGACGCCGGCCACCCGGTTCGCGTACTGCCAGGCCACGTAGTTGATGCCGGAGTTGGAAGCGATCTCGACTTCCTTGATCGCCGACGCCGGGATCCGCTGACCCTGGCCTACTTGCTGGGTGATCTCCACGGCACCCACCCGATGCCCGGCGTTGATCACCAGGTACCCCGCGGCGACCGCGCCCAGCGCCACGAGTAGGACGGCCAGTGCGGCCAGGGCTGGTTTGCGCTCACGTGGCGCACTCGGCATCCGCCGTCCGTCCGGCGCCGTCGGTTCGGCCCATGAGGCCTGCTGATCGGCCACCGCACCGCGCGGTAGCGTGCCCCGGTCGCTCACCATAAGATCGCGGTCTCCCGTGCTGCGCGTGCCCCTACACCGCGGTCACCCGGTGTACGCGCTCGCTATGTCGCTGCTAAGTCGCCCCCAACCGTCTGGCCGAACATATCGTGATAAGCCCGTCTCACGACCCACATATTAAAAATCCGTAATCACAGATCCCATGTACTAGCACGTAAGACCACAGACGGTAACAAGCAAGTCCAGACAAGAATCACCGCATGAGAAACATGACCACCTGTCACGTCTTGTGAGACGATGGCCACTTACCGGCACGGATGCCCCGTCGCACCCGGGAGAGCGCCACCTTCGGAGCGCGCGGACGGTGAGCTGGGGCGGGCAACCCGGCCCGTTCGGGATATTGCGACCGGGATAGGCCCGACTCGCCTCCGCCTGGTGTCCCACCAACAGCTTGCGGCGCAGGAGCCCGTACTGCCCCTCGCCGGCAACCACGACGATGTCACATCGCCGTGGTCCTGACCACGGCAATGCCACATCGTGGTGGTTCGGCGGCGTGCGCTGCGGATGCTGCTGTGACGAAAGTGACGACTGGGTCGCCGGGGGCGTCGGCGGGAGCGGGCGTTCGGGGTGAAGGGGCCCCGGCCCTCGATAGGTGGGGTGCGGCGGGGCGCGGGGTGCGGGGGTGCGGGGGGCGGGGCGGAGAGAGAGATATGCCCGGAGGTGGGAGGTGAAATTGGATAACATAGCGGCACTTGCGGCGGAACGTGAGCAACTTGCCCGCACGCCTGAGGGGGGCTCGAGGGGCGGGGGTTTCGGGGTTGCCCCGGGTTAGCACTGGAGGAGCCGGATGCGGATCGCGCTGACCGCTCTTACGCCGAAGGGGCCGGCGGACGTGATCGTCAGCGGTGACGACGGTGCCACGGCGGGGCAGGTCGCCGCGGCGCTGCAGGAGGCGTTCGCGCCGAAAGAGCACCTGGCTTCGGTCATCATGCACCCGAGGGCCGCGGCGGCGGGCACCAGACTGCCCGCCAGCGGGCCGGTGCTCTGGGCCGGGGGGCAGCAGCTCCCCCCGGATCAGCCGGCCGCCCGCGCGCTGCGGGACGGGGCGGTGGTCACCACCATCGAGCGCGCCGCGGCCGCCACCTCGCTGGCCGAGCCGGGCGGCGTGGCCGAGCTGCGGGTCATCGGCGGCCCGGATGCGGGCACCGTGCACCGGCTCGGGCCCGGCGCCACCACGATCGGGTCGGGGCCGGGCTGTCAGGTGCGGCTGCTGACGCCGGGGGTGCCGGCGCACGCGGCGACGATCACCGTGGCCTGGGGCCTGAGCGAGCCGTCGCTCGAGCCAGCCGGGGCGCCGGCCCAGCTGGTGCTCGACGGCCGTCCGGTCACCGGTGCGTGTTCCTGGCCGTTCGGCGGGGTGGTGCGGGTCGCCACCACGGTGCTGCAGCTGATGCGGCCCGAGACGCCCGACGCGCACCTGTCCCCCGTCGACGGCGGGCTCGCCTACCACCGGCCGCCGCGGTTCCGCTCCGATCTGAAGCCGGTGAAGATCGAGGTGCCGGCCGAGCCGAAGAAGGGCCACGGCAACGGCGTCACGATGCTGCTGAGCGCCGCGGTCCCGATGGTCATGGGCGGCGTCATGGTCTACGTGACCAGGCAGTGGCTGTACTCGCTGTTCATGCTGATGATGCCGGTCATGGTCCTCGGCACCTGGCTCAGCGGCAGTAAGCAGCGCGGCGGATCGCACCATCGCAAGATGCGCGCGTACACCAGGCAGATGGCCGAGGTCGAGGCCAAGCTGGACCAGGCCCGGGCCGCCGACGAGAAGCGGCGTCGCGAGGACGCGATGGACCCGGCGCAGGTCCTGCTCACCGCGACCGGGCCGCGACGGCGGCTCTGGGAGCGGCAGGCCGACGATTCCGACACGCTGCGGATGCGGATCGGGCTGTTCGACGGGCCCGCCATGATCCAGCTGGTCACGGCCAAGGAGGCCAAGCCGCCCGCGGTGCCGACCGCGTTCTGCGTGCCCGTTTCGACGCGGCTCACCACGACGGGCGTACTCGGCCTGGCCGGGCCGGTCGACGCGTCCCGGGCGCTGGCCCGCTGGCTGGTGGCCCAGGCCGCGGTCCTGCACAGCCCGCGCGATCTGTCCATCGTGGTGCTGGCCGCCGACCCCGCGGCGGGCCCGCACTGGAACTGGGTGCGCTGGCTGCCGCACTGCGCGCCGCGCGGCAGCGAGGATTGCGTGGCGCTCGTCGGCACCGACCTGGAGTCGGCATCGAAACGGGTGACGGAGCTGGTCGCCGAGGTTACCGCGCGGCTGGCGAAGGCCCCCGCGGGCGCGGCAGGAGGCGGTTTCGGCGCTGCCGCGGCCGAGCCGGTGGCCGACAGCGACCTGGGTCCGAAGATCCTGGTCGTGCTGGACGGGGCGCGGCAGCTGCGGCGGATCCCCGGCATGCCGCAACTTCTCGCCGCCGCGAAGAGGACCGGCATCTACGCCGTCTGCATCGACGAGTCAGCGCGCGTGCTGCCCGAAGAGTGCGCCGTGGTGCTGTCCTGGGACATCCCCGGGCAGGGAAACGGCAACCACCATGGCGTGCGGGTCGGGGCCGGCGGCTGGTCGGTGGCGTCACACGGCGCCGCGCCGCCGGCGGTCCGGCCGTTCCTGATCCGGGGGCACGGCGGCGCGTTCGGGCAGGGCGGCCCGGCGATGCTCGCCGATCAGGTCTCGGTGGCCTGGGCCGACCGGGTGGCCCGCGCGCTCGCGCCGGTCCGCGACGTCAGCCGGGACGACTCCGCCTCCATGATCCCGGACTCGGCCCGGCTGCTGGACCTGATCCACATGCCGGACCCGTCCGCCGACCTGGTGCTGATGGCCTGGCAGAAGCGCGGCCGGACCACCAAGGTGCCGATCGGCGTCAGCGCCGACGGGCTGTACATCCTGGACCTGTCCGCGGACGGCCCGCACGGCCTGATCGCGGGCACCACCGGAGCCGGGAAGTCCGAATTGCTGCAGACGATCATCGCCGTGCTCTGCGTGGCCAACCGGCCGGACGCGATGACGTTCGTGCTCATCGACTACAAGGGCGGGAGCGCGTTCAAGGACTGCGCGCGGCTGCCGCACACCGTCGGCATGGTCAGCGACCTCGACGGTCACCTGACCGTGCGCGCGCTCGACTCGCTCGGCGCCGAGCTCAAGCGGCGCGAGGAGATGCTGCTGCACGCGGGGGCCAAGGACATCGAAGACTACTGGGATACCAGGCGGCTGCGGCCCGAGCTGAACCTGGAGCCGATGCCGCGGCTCGTGCTGATCATCGACGAGTTCGCGGCCATGGTCGCGGAACTGCCGGACTTCGTCCACGGGCTCATCGACATCGCCCGCCGCGGCCGCTCGCTCGGCGTGCACCTTCTGCTGGCCACGCAGCGCCCGGCCGGCGTGGTCAGCGCGGACATCCGGGCCAACACGAACCTGCGGATCGCGCTGCGGGTCACGAGCAGCGACGAATCGGCCGACGTCATCGACGCACCCGACTCGGCGTACATCGCGAAGTCCACCCCCGGCCGGTGTTACGTTCGGTCGGGCGCGTCGAACCTGGTCGCCGTCCAGTCGGCCCGGATCGGCGGCCGCCGGCCCGGCACCGGGCCGGTCGCGGCCAGCGCCCAGGTCATGACGGTCCCCTGGCGCGGCCTCGGCCGCGCGATGCCCGCTCCGGCGAAGGCGGCCGGATCCGGCGAGGAGACGATGGCGACCGACCTGTCCGTGCTCGTCGACGCGATCGCCACCGCCAACCGCAAGGCCGGGCTCGGCCAGCAGCGCAGGCCGTGGCTGGAGCCCTTGCCGGAGGTCGTCACGCTCGGCGAGCTGCCCGCGCCTGGCTCCGGGCCTGGCTCCGGGCCTGGCTCCGGGCCTGGCTCCGGTAAAGCTGCTGACATCCTGCCGATCCCCTACGGACTCACCGACCTGCCGCACCGGCAGTCCCGGGAGCCGCTCACCCTCGACTTCCCGTCCGCTACCCACACCGTGGTGGCCGGCGCGGCCCGCAGCGGACGGTCCAGCCTGCTGCGCACGCTGGCCGGCGCGGTGGCCGCGCACACCTCACCCGCCGACGTGCACATCTACGGGATCGACTGCGGCACCGGTGCCCTGCAGCCGGTCAGTGAGCTCCCGCACTGCGGTGCTGTGGTGGGCAGGGAGCACATCGACCGGGTGGAGCGGCTGCTCAGCAAGCTCCGCAACGAGATCGCGCGCCGCCAGCAGGTGCTCGCCGCGCAGGGGTTCGCCGGGCTCGCCGAGCAGCGGGCGGCGACCGCCGGCGAGGACAGGCTGCCCTGGATGCTCCTGCTGCTCGACTGGTGGGAGGGATACGTCGCCGCCTTCGGCGAGTACGACATGGGACGGCTGGTCGAGAGCCTGCTCCAGGTGCTCCGCGAGGGCAGTGCGGTCGGGCTGCGCGCGGTCGTCACCACCGACCGGGCCGCGCTCCTCGGCCAGATCGGCACCGTGTTCGGCCGCCGGATGATCTTCCGGCTGACCGACAGGAGCGACTGCGCCCTGGCCGAGATCAGGGAGCGCAGCCTCCCCGCGCACCAGCCCGACGGCCGGCTCATGTTCTACGCCAAGCCGAACCCGCTGGAGGCCCAGGTCGCGCTGCTCGACCCGGATCCGGTCGGCCTGGTGCAGGTGAGCGCGCTGCGGCGGATCGCCGCCGACGCGCGGCAGCGGTACCGGCGGCTGCCGGCCGGGCACCGCCCGCTGCGGGTCGACGCGCTCCCGCCGCGGATCACCGTGGCCGAGACCTACTGGCTGGACCCGGACTTCGTCCGGCCGTCGCCGCTGTGGGCGATGGCAGGCGCCGGCGGGGACGAATTGTCGCCGCAGGGTCTCGACGTGGCCGAGGAAGGGCCGGGCATCGTGGTCGCGGGCCCGCCGCGGAGCGGGCGATCGACCACGCTCATCACGATGGCGCGGTCGCTGATCGCCCAGCAGACGCCGGTCCTGATGATCGCCCCGCGGCGCTCCCCGCTGCGCTCCCTGGAGGGCACGCCGGGGGTGCTCGCCGTGCTCGGCTCCGAACTCGACGTCGAGTACCTGCGGGCCACGCTCAACCCGCTGGACCGCTACGTCGTGCTCGTCGACGACGCCGAGATGCTGTACAACGCGCCGAACTCGGAGATCCTCGAGCGGATCATCGTCTCCGGCCGGGATGCCGATCACGGCCTGATCCTGGCCGGCACCACCGCGGACCTGAGCAGCTGCTACTCGGGCTTCATCGCCACGGCGCGGAAGTCCCGGTGCGGCGTGCTGGTGGCGGTGGACACACCGGACGACGGGGACCTGTTCGGCGTCAGGCTGCCGCGCAACGCCGGGCCGGGCCCGCTCGGCCGCGGCCTGCTGTTCCGCGCGGGCCGCGCGTCTCCGATCCAGCTCGCGGTCGACGAAGGTGCCATCTGAGGTGACGCCGCGGCCGACGCGGGCTGCGGCTGCAGCCGCGGCCGGCGCATCGCCGGCCGGCGCATCGCCGGCCGGTGCATCGCCGCTTGGTAGCATGGCGCGAATCCCTGTCCTAGCGAGGTGTCCCCTGGCCGGCCCGTTTGCCCGTGCGACGGCGGTCCAGCCCGCTGCGGCCGGCGAGTGGCTAGCCTCCATCGACGCGGGCTGGGAAATCGCGGGCAACGCCAACGGCGGGTACCTGCTCGCGATGGCCACCCGCGCCCTGACCAGCGCCACCGGGCGGCCCGACCCGGTGACGGTCACCGCGCACTACCTGGCCCCTGGCCGGCCGGGCAGCGTCCGCATCGTCACCCAGATCATCAAGGAGGGAAAGCGCTTCGTCACCGGCACCGCGACGATGTTCTCCGGTACCCGCCCGCTGCTGGCCGTGCTCGGGACGCTCGGCGATCTGTCGCAAGCCGAAGGACCCGAGCTCATCGAGGGCGCACCTCCCGAACTGCCCGCACCCGAGCAATGCGTCCGCGTGCAGCCGGCCGGCACCTTCCCGCCCCCGTTCATGGGCCAGGTCGATCTGCGCCTGCATCCCGACGACGCTGCCTTCGCCGTGGGGCGCCAATCCGGACAGCCGCTGATGCGAGGCTGGTTCCGGCTTCCGGGCGCCGAGCCCGTCGACAGCCTCGCCCTCTTGTGCGCGGTCGACGCGTTCCCGCCCACCGTCTTCAACGCCCGGCTGCCGATCGCCTGGACGCCGACGGTCGAGCTCACGGCCCATATCCGGGCCAGACCGGCACCCGGCTGGCTCCGCTGCCGCTTTGCGACCCGGTTCGTCTCCTCCGGTTTCCTCGAAGAGGACGGCGAGGTATGGGACAGCACTGGGCGTCTGGTGGGCCAGTCGCGCCAACTCGCCCTCGTCCCGCGGGGCGGCCCGGCCCAGGCCGGGTGATCGCGGGCCGGGCCGGGATGTGCCTGCCGGTCAGCTCGTCAGGCTGGCGAACATGCCGGGCTCGTAGGAACCACCCTTCTGGTCGACGATCACGCCCAGCCTGTTGGCCGCGTTGATCAGGGCGACCAAGGCGACCAGCGCGGCGATCTGGTCGTCGTCGTAGTGCTTGCGCACCTGGGCCCAGGTCTCGTCGGACACGCCGTGGGAGGCGTCGGCGAGCCGGGTGCCCTCCTCGGCCAGCGCCAGCGCGGCCTGCTCGGCCTCGGTGAACACGCTGGCATGGCGCCAGGCGGCGACCAGGTTGAGCCGGACCGCGGTTTCGCCGGCCGCCGCGGCCTCCTTGGCGTGCAGGTCGATGCACCAACCGCAGCCGTTGATCTGGCTGGCGCGCAGCGCCGCCAGCTCCTGCGTGGACTTCGGCAGCGGTGACTGCGCGATCAGCAGGCTGGCGCTGGCGAACCGCTTGCTGAACCTGGCGCCGATCTCGTTGTCGAACATGTTGAACCGGGATTCCATGACTTCGTCCTCACGTGTGGTGTTGCGCGTCGCGTGTTGTGTGTTGCCGGGCCGGACGAACACGAGATGCCGGCGACCCGGTCCCTGTGACTGCGTCGGTTACGTGACGTGCGCCACAGACGGCTGGCTACCGTCTCGGTGTCACAAAACGGCGTGGCCCGGTGTCTGGTGGGTAACGAAGTCGAGAGTGAACAGTCGACGGTGAACAGGAGCCGCCCAATGACCGGCACGTCGCAGACCGCGCCCGGAAATCACGGCGGGAGCATGAGCCGCGACGGCCGTCCGGACCCCGCCACCGAGGCGTTCCTCGCCTACCGCAACCTGCTGTTCACCGTCGCTTACGAGATGCTCGGCTCGGCCGCCGACGCCGAGGACGTGCTGCAGGAGACCTGGCTGCGGTGGGCTGGTGTCGACCTCGGCACGGTGCGGGACCAGCGCGCCTACCTGGTCCGGATCACCACCCGCCAGGCGCTGAGCCGGCTGCGCACGCTCGGCCGCCGCAAGGAGTCCTACACCGGCCCCTGGCTGCCCGAGCCGCTGCTGACCGCGCCCGACGTGGCCGAGGATGTCGAACTGGCCGAGAGCGTCTCGATGGCGATGCTGCTTGTGCTCGAGACCCTTACGCCGAACGAGCGGGCGGTGTTCGTGCTCCGCGAGGTGTTCGACCTGGCCTACGACGAGATCGCCGAGGCCGTCGGCAAGAGCCCGACCGCGGTCCGCCAGATCGCGCACCGGGCGCGGGCACACGTCGCGGCGCGCCGGCCGCGCGGGGTGGTTTCCGCGGCCGAGACCCGGGATGCGCTTGAGGCGTTCCAGCGGGCGGCCGAAACGGGCGATCTGCAGAGCCTGCTCGACATCCTCGCGCCGGACGTGGTCTTCCTGGGCGACGGTGGCGGGGTCGTGCAGGCCGTGCTGGCGCCCATCGTGGGGGCCGACCGGGTGGCCCGCCTGCTGGCCGTCGGGCTGGACAGGATCGCCGGCGCGGCCTCGCTGCAGCCGGCACAGGTCAACGGGTTCCCCGCGCTGATCATCCGGTTCAACGGCGAGATCGATACCGTCCTCGCGGTCCGCCTCGACGACGGCCTCATCACCGGGCTGTACGCCGTACGCAACCCCGAGAAGCTGTCGCGCATGGAGCGGGAGACCACCCTGCGCCGCTGAGCCCGGGGCCCAAGGGGCCTCGGATACGTGTTCGTGCGTTCCGGTGCATTGCCGTGACTGGCGGCGCGCACCCGCCACTCGGTTTCTTGCGGCGTGGAGGTCCCAGCCATGCACCTGGGACTCGCAGGAAATAACCCGCATCGTTCCATGAGCCGCCGCCGCGGCGTTTCACGGTGCCCGAGGATCAGCGTGGACAGAAACCCGCGCGCGCACACCGCGCGAAACGGGGGTAGCTGTCCACGATCCCGGCCGCCGCCCGGCAGGCCGCACCAGCAGCCACGCCAGCCCCGCCGGAACCGGCCGGGACGGCCGGGTGGATCAATGGGTGCCGAAATCCCCCTTATGAGGGGTACAGCGACCCACGATGATGTGACCTTGGGAAATGTCGCGACCAGGAAGGCGTTTCGCGGGTCGGAGTTACCACGATCAGGCGGTCGGCGGCGGGCCCGGTGAATTCGCGCACCCTACCCGGCCGGCACCCGCCGCGGTTCGTCTGCAGCCGGGCGGGCCAAGGAATCAGTAGCGAGCGGTTTGCGGGCGCATAATTGGTGATGATGAAACCTGCCCGCGCCGCTACCCGGCGCTTCCTGCCCACAAGTCCCTTCAACGCCCCGCCGGCCGCTCCGCCTGCCGTTCAGTTCGCCGTCCAAGACCAGGTGACTCACGATAAGTACGGCCTCGGCCGGGTCATCGACGTGGAGGATGACGCCGCCGTGGTGATCGATTTCGGTTCACGCCAGGAGCGGATTACCACGCCCTGCTCCCAGCTGACCAGGCTCTGATACCGTCAGCGGCCTCGCGCATGGCGGCTGAAGCGCTGTGCGGGTGACCACGTACCACATCAACTTGCCGTCGGCAGCGTGCTCCGCCGAGCTCCTGTGGCCGAAGGAACGGGCTCTGCCCGGTAGGTGGATCGACGGCGGATCCACCTACCGGGGTTGGTCGCGCGGGGGCGCAGTGGAAGACCACACGGGGAGGGCCGGGTGATGGACGCCGACGTCATCATCGTGGGCGCCGGTCCGGCCGGCCTGATGCTGGCCGGTGAGCTGCACCAGACCGGTGGCAAGGACGATGGCGCGCCGGTCGAGCCGGTCGGCGAGCACGCCGGCGTACAGGCCAAACAACAGCCAGGGCAGCCGCTGCAAGAACGCGGCCATCGCCACCGCCAGCGGATTGCGCGTTTGCGACGCAACCAGCAGCGGGCCGGCCGCGAGAGTGATCCCGAACTGGTGCACGACGACCGCCCGACCTCCTTCACACCACGTCATCATCGCGCATCCGCCGGGACTGCTCTCGTCTGACGACGGCGCATGTCCGGTACCGGCGCGGGCTGCCGGTTGCGTCCCGGGCGCCGGCCAGCAAAACTCACAGCCATGACATCTGGCATCGACAGCAATCCCGAGGACGAGTACGCCGACGACGAGTACGCGGACCGTGACGCCGAGGATCGCGGGCAACCCTCGACGCCGGCCGATATTCCCGACGAGGAGCCCGAAGGAGACGTGCTCGAACAGCGCCAGGAAGTCCCGTATCGCGAGGACGACCGGTAACAGCCGGCGCTCACCGGTCTCGGGCCGGCTCACCAGGCGGGGCGATGTGGCCGGATCTCGCGCACGGCGCGCCGCGTCACGTGCTGCGCAGGTAGTCGTGGACCAGGCGGATGGCGATGGAACCCTCACCGACGGCCGAGGCAACGCGTTTCACCGACCCGTACCGGACATCGCCACCGCGAAGACGCCGGGCACGCTGGATTCCAGGAACATCGGCAGCCGCCGCAGCGGCCAGTCCCCGGCCGGCCGGCCGTAATTAGGTCACGGGCCGCGTCTGCGCTCAGGATGAGTCGGCGCGAAATGCTGGGGGAACGCCAGGTTGCGGCACCGCTGATGGCGCGGCGCGCCGCACACGGGGCACTCAGACTGGCTCACCGCCGGTTCCAGCCGGGCGAGGGTATCGGCATCCAGCTTGCGGGGTTCCGGCTGAGCGGGAAGCCTCAGCGGCCCTCGCACGGCCAGTTCGGACACGAAACGCTGGTACTCGCGTTCGCACTCTTCGCACCGGCAGCCTCGCGCCCAGGCCAGCACCGTGCCGTGTTGCGGCAGCGCCGGCGGCAAGTTGCCCCATGCGGTCATACATCCACGGTAGGCGACGACCGGTGCGAACTTCCGGGAACCCGGAGCCGATGCCAGCTATCGACTAATATCCTGCTTTCCATTATATTGGCGGCATGGCGGTCAGGTCCATGACGGGGCAGGCGTTCTTCGTGCTCACCGCGCTGGCCGACGGCCCGCGGCACGGGTACGGCATCGTCGGCGAGGTGGCCGAGCTGTCGCAGGGGCGGGTCCAGCTGAAGATCGGCAGCCTGTACGGGGTGCTGGACCGGCTCACCGCCGACGGGCTGATCGAGCCGGACCGGGAGGAAGCGCACGACGGCCGGCTGCGCCGCTACTTCCGGCTGACCAGGAACGGGCGGCGCGCGCTGGCCGCGGAGGCCGAGCTTCGTGCCGCTAGCGCCCGCGTGGTGCGGGCGAGGCTGGGCCTGACCGGGGCGGAGGCAGCCGGATGAGCGGCGGCCTGGACCTGGAGCAGCGGTACCGGCGGGTGCTGCGGCTGCTGCCCGGCTACTACCGGGACACGTGGGAAGAGGACATGGTCGCGGCCTTCCTGGACAGCTGGCTGACCGGCGACCCGGACGAAGACTCGGTCACCATGGAGTTCGACCGGCCCAGCTGGCCGGAGGTCGCCAGCGTGGCCGGCCTGGCCGCCCGGCTGTACCTGGGTGGCGCCGGCACTCCGCGCCGCTACTTCGCCTGGGGGCAGGCCGTGCGGGGCGCGGTGCTCGCGGTGCTGCTGGTCCACGCGGCGGCCGGACTCGACGGGCTCGTGCCCGTGTTGCTGCCCGGGAACCGCGACCGGATCGTCCCCGTGCCGCCCGCGACGATAGCGGCATCGCCTGGCGGCGTCTGGCCGCCCGCGGTGTGGTACCTGGCTGGCTACGTCTGGATCGTGGTCTTCGTGGCGCTGATCCTGGGGCATTACCGCGCGGCCCGGGTTATCGCGGTGCTGGCCATCGTGCCGGCGCTGGTCTGGCTGCTGCAGGGGCAGCTCACCGGTAGCCTGCTGTCGCCTTTCGGCTCGTGGGCCTTCTGGTTCCTGCTCGACCTGGCCCCGGTCCTGGCCATGGCCGCGTTCCACCGGGACGCCCCGCCGACCGCCCGCCGGCCCTGGCTGCTGGCATTGCCCGCGTACTACCTGCTGGTATCCGTGCCGGTGCTGGCCGCCGAGCTGACCGGTCACTTCGCCTGGCGGCCGGACACTCCCGGGCTGTGCTGCGTCCTGGTCGCCTGCCTCTGCCTGGCCCACGTGCCGCGGGCCTGGTCCAGCCGGGCCGGCACGGGTGTGTGGTCGCTGACCTTGGTGCTGCTGGCTGCCGTCGCCGGGGCGTACCGAATCGTCTCGCTCGGCGACTACCTGCAAGACCCCCACCTGATCTTTTACCTGCAAGGCCCCCACCTGATCGCTGTCGGCCTGGCGGAACTGCTCATCCTGGTGGCCGCGGCCGCGCTGGTCGCCCCGGATGCTGCTCGTACCCAGGCAGCCATGCCGTCACCGCCGCCACATCCGCAGCTGGGGTAGGCCCGCGATGGCCTATCGAGGAGGACGTGCCGTGCGAGGACCGGGCAGGCACCCGGCCCGGGCCGGCATCGCCCTCGCCGCCCTCGCGCTCAGCTGCGCCGGCTGCAGCCGTATCCTCCCGCTCGGGCCGGCACCGGCCGCCCCGCGTCATCTGGCGTCAGCGATCATCCTGCAACTCGTGCTCAGCGAGCCCCCGTCACCGGCGGGCGGATGCCCGGCCGGTTACACCACGCTCTCCGCGCCGTTCACCGATTACCCCGAGGTCGCCGACGCGTGCTACCGCGACCTCGGCAAGCCGGTCACGATCACCTCCGCGGCGGTCGCCATGTCCTACCAGCCCGCCAGTAACCAGCAGCCCGCCGTGTACGGACTCACCTTCACCGTGCCCGCAGCCGAGGCGCCGGCGCTGGCGGCGATCACCGCGAAGGCCTTCGACTCCCGGGACCAGATGGCCATCAGCACCGCCGGCAAGACCTGGGGCGTCACCTTGGCGGGGGGACCACTCACGCACGGGCAGTTCGGAATCTGGGTGCAGAGCAAGAATCAGGTTCTCCAGCTCGAGCGCACACTGCTCCCGCCCGCCTGACGATGGCAGCATTAAGTCTGGCTAGCCTGCTGGTGGTCGGTGGCCTGGCGCTGTTCGGCTGGCGCGGCGAGCGCCGCGATCTGGAGGACGAACTCCGGCCACAGCTCCCGGGGCAGGTCGTGCCCCATGCCGGAGAACCCCACGAAGCGGGAGCCCGGGATCGCCTTGGCGACCGCCAGGCCTCCGCTCGGCGCGACGAGCGGGTCTTCCAGCCCGTGAATAACTAGTGACGGGACCGTGATGCGGCGAAGAGCGGCCGTGCGGTTCGGCTGGCTCGCGCTCGCCGCGAGCTGCCGCCGGTAACCGCCCGGGTCATATCCGCGGTCCCAGCTCCGGCCGGCAACGTCCTGCACGTACTGCTCGTCGAACGCGAAGCCGTGCGAGCCGATGAGCCGGAAGGTCTGCACGGCCGCGGCAACGACTGCGGGCCGGTCGCCGGCCACACGCCGGCGCAGCAGCCGGGCGTAAACCCGTGGTTTCGGCTGTCCCACCCGGCGGGACCCGGTGGATGTCATCATCAGCGTGAGGGTGCGGACCCGGGCAGCGTGCTCCAGCGCGACGGCCTGTGCGATGAACCCGCCCATCGACGCCCCGACCAGATGTACCTCGCCCAGCCCCAGGCCATCGATGAGCCCGGCCACATCCCTGGCCATGTCGCTGATCGAGTACGGCGGCGGCCTGCGCCGCACCACGATGTCGGCCAGGCGCGGCGGCGGGAGGTTCCGCAGGTGGGTTGACTCGCCTACGTCCCGGTTGTCGAACCGGACGACGAACAGGCCGCGCCGGGCCAGGCCTTCGCACAGTTCGTCCGGCCATGCAATCATCTGCGTCGCCAGGCCCATGATGAGCACGACCGGCGGTGCGCTCGTGTCACCGAACGTCTCGTACGCCAGCTCGATACCGTTAGCGGCGACCCGGCCCAGCGTGCGGGCAGCGACATCTCCCATGGGCGCAGTCTCGCACGCGACGAGGCCCCGGGGGCACGCGGGGCGAGCCGGGGGCCGTCAGGAGCCCGTTCGGGATAAAATCCTCAGCCGGCCGCGGCGAAGGGCTGGGCCCAGGCCTTGAGCGCCGCCACCACCGAGGGGGCCAGCACGGCGTCGTTGTCCGCCGTGCCCGGCTCGTGCAGAAGGTGGTTGACGCCGGTCAGCACCTTCAGCTCGGGACCGGTGGTCCCGGCGCCTTTCAGCGCGCTGGCGAGCGGGCTGATCGTGCTGACCGGGATGTTCGTGTCCGCGGTGCCGTCGGTGACCAGGACGCGGGTGCCCGCCGCCACCTTGGCCGCGGCGTCGACCGGGCTGACCGCGTCGTCAGTGCGCGCGACCTTTGCGTTCCCCGGGGTGAGCAGCTCCGGGGTGAGCTGCTGCACGATCTGCGGCAGCAGGCCGTCCGTCTCGACCTGCTGGCCGGCCCGGAACTGGGCGATCGCGTTGCCGATCCCCTCTGCCTGCTGCTGGGCGGCGGACGCGCTGAGCTGGCCCTGCTGCACGGCCGCGTTGAGCTGCTCGTCGAGCTGCAGCGCGACCAGGCTCAAGATGCGCTGGTCCTGCGGTTCGAGCAGGGCCAGCCCGGCCGGGTGCGCCGAGACGGTGTCCGCCACCAGCATCGCGTAGAACCCGCCCTCGCTGTGCCCGACGACCAGCATGTGCTGCCGGTCGGCGGCCGGCTGGTCGCGCAGGAAGACGTACGCGGCGTCGGCCTGGCGGATGTAGGCGTTCAGGTCGACGGTCCCGGGATCGGAGGCGAAGGCGCCCGCGCCGGTCTGCCCGGTGAAGTACTTGTCGAACCGCAGCGTCATGATGCCCTGCCGGGCGAGCACGCCCGCGACCAGCTTCAGGGTCTGCGGGGTGACGTTCTGGGACGGCTGGTCGCCGTCCCGGTCGGTGGGCCCGCTGCCGGCCAGCAGCAGCGCGGCCGCCAGGTGCTGGCCGCTGCGATGCGCCGGTACCTCCAGCGTCCCGTAGGTTTTCGTGCCGTCAACGGCGAACGAGACATCGCTGCTGGCCGCCGCGACCGCGCCCGAACCCGATCCCGACCCGCCGGCCGCTCCTGCACTGGAGCAGGCGGCGAGCCCGGCGCAGAGCAGCGCAGCCGCCGCCGCGGCCCGCATAACGCGCATGGAGCTGTTCCTTCCGTGAGCTTCCGGTGCTCAGCTTGGCTCCCAACCGCAGAACGGTTAGCAAAGAGTAATGGTTCAATCATCCTTTGTAACCATTCTAGCCTCATGTCCGGTATATGGTTGCATGTTGACACCTCCCGCGCCCCAGTCTTGGCCTACCATCACGGGCGCACCCCCACCACGCAGGAAACACGTAGGAGGAGAACCGATGGCAGTCTTTGGCGACCGGATCCTGCGGTGCTCCGATGGCCACCTGTTCGTGTCCAGCGAGTCATCCCGGCTGTTCGGCTCGGTACACATGGGACCGTTCAGGAAGATGCAGTGCCCGGTGGACGGCAAGATCGTGACCTGCGGCAACGTGCGGGAGGCCAGCCTGACCCCGGAGCAGCTCGCGGAAGCACGGCGTTACCGGACCTGACCGTCTGGCACGAAGTGGTCGATGGTCAGGATCGTGTGACCCAGCGTGGCGGCCCCCGGCTCGGCGTGCCCGCGGCTGACGAACCCGCCCGCCCGGGCCGCCCACGCGAACACGCCCGGCTCGACCGGGTACTGGCAGGCGTACCCGTGCGTCGCGTCGAGCACGGTGGCGTGCGTCCGCCCGATCAGCCGGGCCAGGATCGCCGCCGGCGCCGCGTGGGCCTCGATCACCAGCCAGCCGTGCCGGCTCGCCACCGGGAGCCAGCGGCGGAACAGCGCGGCGAGGTCGAGCGCCACTGAGCTGGCGGGTATCGCGCCGCCGTCCGGCCGCGCGTACGCTCCGGCACCAGGCGGCCCGGCATAGGCCGGCGGGGCGCCCGCGGGCGGGACACCCCCCTGCTGGGTGTCCGCCGCCCGCGGGCTGGCTGGTCTGTCCGGGGTCTCCGGGCCAGGCCCGGAGTAGGCCCGGTCGTGGATGGCGGACTTGCAGACGTGCAGCGCGTCCCTGGCGTCCAGGCCACGCGCCGCGAGGGCCCGCTCCAGGCCGGCCGGGTCGCCGATGTCGCCGTCCAGGATCACGTGCGGGACGCCGGCCGCCGACAGCCGCGCCGACGCCATCCGCCTGGCGACCGGGCTGGGATCGACGCCGGCCATCATCAGCGGCCGTTCGGCCAGGCGCCGCCCCCGCGCGGTCCGCTCGCGCACCGCGAGGTACAGCGCCTCGAGCAGCGCGCCGTCCCCGCACCCGGCGTCGACGACCAGCGCCGGCTGCCGGTCGAGCGGGGCCGCCTCGAACAGCGGCAGCGCGATGCCGAGGAACGGCTCGCGGCACGCCGCGGTGAACACGTCGCCGCTGAACCTCAGGTCGAGTTCCCGGTCCAGGTGGGTTTCCTCGCCGTTGTCACCGGGCTTGGCCGGCTCACCGAAGATCAGCTCCGGGACCTGGCGCAGCAACGGCAGGTACATCACCGGGTACCGGTACTGCCGGGCGAGCGAGACCGCGATCTCGCCGTCGGGCGTGAGCTCGGGCACCTGACCGTCCAGCCGCGCCCAGCCCGCCACGGCGAGGATCTCCGCCGCGCCGCGGCTCGTCGCGATATCGGCTTGCCCGCTGCTCACCGCGTGCATGACCGGCGCGACCAGGTGGCCGTTGAGGTGAGAGAGGACCTGGTGGCGGACGTCGGGCGGGACGCCTGCGGGCAGTTCCCACTCCCGCCGCATCAGGGTGCCGAACGGGCCGGGGTCGCCGTGCACGCGGACCGGCAAGGAGCGGACCGCGGCCGGATAGGCCCCGGCGAGTTCGGTCATGACCACCCGGCCGCGGGCCGTCGGCGTGATCGTCATCTGGTCCGTGCCCGGCTCCCCCTGCCGGGCGACCCAGCCCTGATCGGCCAGCAGGCGCAGCGCCACGTGCAGGAACCCCGCGTTGGCGGCCAGCCGCTCGCGCAGCGGCCCGAACTCCGCCCGGTCCTGCGCGGCCAGCATCGCCAGCGCTCCCCGCTCGTGCAGCGCCGCCATGGTGGTCCCGATCGCCATCCCGTCGATGTGCCGGCACAGCGCGTCCCAGACCCGGGCGGTCCCAGTTATCGGCACGGTCATCGCACGGGGGCGCCGAGGAAGCCGGAGACCCGGGCGGCCAGGTCGCCCAGGTCATACAGGAAGGCGCCATGACCCATCGCGCTATCCAGCACGAGGTGCCGGGCGTCTCCGCCCGCCGCAGCCATCGCCGCCGGCATCCGCTCGGCCTCGGCGGCCGGATACCGCCAGTCCCGGCGGTAGCTGACGAACATGACGCGGGCGGAAACCGGCCGGAAGGCCGCCTCGAGGTCACCGTACTCGCGTTCGAGGTCGAAGTACTCGACCGCGCGCATGAGGTACATCAGGCCGTTCGGGTCGGTGTCGTGCCGGGCCTGGGCCACGAGCCTGGCGATGAACGACTCGACCTCGAACTCCGGGCCGAGCGTGTAACGGTATCCGGAGGACCGGCGGCCGAACCGGGCCTCCATGGCCTCGCGGCTCATCCACAGCGGCACCGCCGCGGCCACGGCGGCGCCCAGGCCGGCCGCCGGGAACGATCTCCCGTAGTAGTCGCCCGCGTTCCACTCCGGGTCGGCGCGGATGAGGTGGCGCATGACGCTGAATATCGCGATCGTGTGCGCGGAGGTCGCGGGCGTCGTGGTGATGACGACCGCGTTGCCCACCATGGCGGGGTACGCGATCGCCCATTCGACCGCCTGCTGCCCGCCCATGCAGCCGCCGATGACCGCGTGCAGGCGATCGATGCCCAGGCGCTGCACGAGACGGTGCTGAGCGCGCACCATGTCCCGCACCGTGATGACGGGGAAGCGGACGCCGTAGCGGCGGCCGGTCTCCGGGTCCGGGCTGGCCGGGCCCGTGGTCTGGCCCGCGCCCAATGCGTCGGCGCAGATTACGAAGTAGCGCCTGGTATCGAGCATCTTGCCGGGACCGATCGCAGCATCCCACCAGCCCGGTCGCTGGTCGTCCGGAGCGTGGCGGCCGGCCGCGTGCGCCCGGCTGGTCAGCGAGTGACAGACGAGGATGGCGTTGTCCCGGGCGGTGGAGAGCGTCCCGTACGTCTCGAAGTTCACGACGTATTCGGGCAGCGCGCGCCCGCAATCCAGCAGGAGCGGCTCGTCGAGACGAAGCTGATGCGCCGGGCCGGTCAGCGACTGATTATCCAGCCAGTCCGCCTGCACGGCGCCGGACGCCGCCCGGGCCGCGGTCGCGGCCATCACCGCGACTCCGCGTCCGGCCGGGACCCGGCCACCAGGCCGCCACCGGGAAACTCCGAGTAGTCCGGGATGTGGTCCGGCACCGGGCCGTGCAGCACCAGGCTCACCAGCCGGTCGTCTATCGACAGGACCAGCCGGTCGTCGCGCAGCTTGCGGACCACCGCGTCGATCTCGTCCTGGCCGGCCGTGATGCCCGCATCGCGGGCGACGATCTCGGCGAGCCTGGCCGGCCGGGGCGCGCTGTCGCAGGCGTGCAGCACGGCCCGGGACAGGCCGGTCAGCAGCTGGCGCGGGGTGCGGGCACAGGCCCTGGTGTCGGTGATCTCCAGCACGCCCGCCCGGTCCTGGCTAGCCAGCACCGGCAGTTCCCCGCTGCGGTGGGCCGCGGCCCAGTCGCGGACCGCCCGGGTGACGGCGCGGATACCGGGGTTGGCCGTCACCGCCTCATGAAGCGTCTGGATAATCCGCAAGGGCCCGCTGTCCGGCTCGGTGGTGAAGAAATACGCCAGCGCGTCCAGGTCGCCCGGCCCGGCCGGGTAGACCAGCGACAGCGTGCCGATCGGGAACAGGATCAGGCCCTGCTGGCTGGCCTGCTCGTGGTAGACGCTGTACCGGTCGTACCGGACGCGGGGCGTGGCCGCCGGCGGCGGCAGGTGCGCCAGGGCGGGCAGCCACTCGGCCATGTCCTCGTACCAGTCGTCCTTCTCGCCGGGGAAGCCCCACAGGATCGACCAGGACAGCCGGAGCCCCAGCTCACGGGCCCACTTGAGCAGCTGGACGTTCTGCCACCCCTGGATGCCCTTGTCCATCAGAGCGAGCACCTCGCTGTGCAGCGACTCGATGCCCGGCTGGACCCACATGATCCCGGCGTCCACCAGCGCCGCCACCTGGGCCCGGCTGACGTTCGCCTTGATCTCGTAGAAGATCCGCCGGGTGCTCGTGTCGGCGGCCAGCTCGGGCAGCAGCGTCTTGTGGTAGCCCATGTCGAGGATGTTGTCGACCGCCTCGAAGTCGCTGACGCCGTACCGGTCCTCGAGCTCGTGCACCTCGGCAAGCACCCGCCCGGGTGACTTGGACCGGTAGCCCAGGCTGGTCCCGTTCAGCCCGCAGAACGTGCACTGGTGGGCCGCGCCCCACCAGCATCCGCGCGAGGACTCCAGCGGAAGCCCCGGCCGCACGTGGGCTCCAAGCGGCGACGCGGCCAGCGTGCCGAAGTACTCGTCGTACCGCGGCGTGGGCAGGCTGTCCAGGTCCTGGAATAGGGCCCGGGCCAGCTTCCGCCGTGCATTCCTGGGGGCAGCCGGGCGTGCCCCCGCACCGCCCTGCCGCGTCTGCCGGTGCGCGGGCCCGAGCACCCCGCGCGGCAGTTCCTCCGCCGCCACGTCGCGGCCCCGGGTCAGCGCCAGCCGGCACAGCTCCGTGACCAGGCCGTCGGCCTCGCCGGACACCACGTAGTCCACCCACGGAAAGCACCGGTGCGTGGCCTCGCCCATGACGGTCTCGCAGTTGGCGCCGCCGAGCATGGTGATGACGCCGGGATCGAGCTCGCGCACCCGGCGCAGCAGCGCCAGCGACGCCACGTGCTGCTCGAAGGTCGACGTGCAGCCGACCACCCGGGCGCCGGTGGCGAGCACGCGCCGCGCGGCCTCGTCCACGAACTCGGTCGCCGCCGCGCGCAGCGCCAGCAGGTCCGCGGTGAACTCGCCGCCGCGGGCACCCGACCAGACCTGCGGGTACCCGTCGCTGGCCTGGCGGACCTGGCGCAGGTACTCGGCATCGCGTTCGGCCCGCCGCGGGTCGTCGGGGAAGGCCGCGCCGGCGAAGGTCCACTCGCCGGCCAGGAACACGATCGGCATGTTCGACGCGCACAGCGAGTACCGGCGCAGCCCGACGCTCTCGGCGAACCACAGGTTGGCGTAGGCCACCGACGCGTTGATGCCGCCCTCGGCCAGGATCGCCTTCAGCAGCCCGAGCGCCATGGACGGGCGGGTCGGCGAGGCGTACGGCATCGTGACCAGGCAGACGTCCGGCGCCCCCCGCTCTCCCGCGGCCCCTGCGACCGCGGGAGAGCAGGTAGCGAGCTCCGGCGCGCCGGTCATCCCGCTGGTCATTCCGCTGGCCGCCCGGTCGCCGTGAGCTGGAGCAGCCCGGTGGCCTCCGGCGCGGTGCTCTCCGACACGGGGCTCTCCGGCGCGGGCGGCTCCTCGTCGAAGAAACCGCCGAGGAACAGCCGGTCCAGGACGGCGAGGGTCTCGGCCGGCGGGACGCCGGCGGCCTGGCGCCGCCGCAGCGCGATCTGCTCCGCGGTGTACGTGCCCGCGGCCAGCAGCTCGGCCAGCTCGCCGGCCTGCGGCTGGTTCCCGAAGGCCAGGCCGAGGCCCATCGAGGCCACCCGCAGCCGGCCGGGCCCGACCACGATCCGCACGTCGTGCCGGAGCCGCACGGTATCGAGCACGCCGAGGCTGTCCCTGATCGTCTCGTCGATCATCGACCGCATCAGGTCGCGCAGCTCATCCGCCGTGTCGAAGGTGCCCTGCGCGATCACCCAGTAGCCGAGCGGCCACCGGTCGCTGGCGTTGCACGGGCTGATGAGCTTGACCGTCCGGTCCACCATGTTGAACAGGAACCCGGACACGCACGCGATCGTCGAGCTCTGCTCCTCAGAGACCAGCTCGCTACTCCGCTTCTTGGCGAACTTCCGCGCCCGGCCAGCGTTGGACTTGCGGATCAGGCCGCCCTCGGCCGACTCCTTGTTCTGCGGCACGCACTCCACCCGCAGCAGTTCCTCGGGCGTGAACCCCTCGTGCACGCGATACAGCGAGTTCAGCGCGATGATCGAGAACCGGTCGACGGGCGAGCCCAGCGAATGGGCGAGTTCGATGACCCGCCTGGTCCGCTCGATGTCCTTCTGCCCCTGCGCGGTCGTGGTCTGCGGGCAGACCCCGAACACGTCGTAGAAGTCGGTGAGGAAGTGCTCGTAATCCGGGTTGTCCAGCGGGTCGGTGGCCCAGTACAGGAACGCGGACCTGGCCGAGATGCCGTACACCTCGGCCAGCACGCCCAGGCAGTCCCGCCACAGCTGCCCGTTCTGGACGGTGTACGTCCAGGTGTGCTCGAACTTCGGCGCCGCCACCCCGCAGAACCAGCAACCCACCGTGCAGCCCTTGGACAGCTCGAGGGCGGCCGGCGCGTGCACGATCTGGTCCGCCCGGTCCTGGCCGAGCTCGCCGATGCAGCGGTTGATCATCCGCTCCCGCCAGGCGCGCAGCCGCGGGTCGCCCGGGACGGTCTGGGCCCGCTGCCGGCGACGGTGCTCGATCTTCTCGTGGATGAAGTAGCGGTAGCGCAGCACGGCCGGCGGGACCTCGGCGGCCCGGCCCGCCCGGACCAGGCGCGTGGCCTCCATGGCCGCCTCGCGGTCCATGAGCGGTATCACCTCAGCCGGGGTCAGGTCGATCCCCAGGTCAGTCAGCGCCGCCTCCGGGTCGCTGGCGAACGCCTCCTGGTACTTCGGGTCCATCGTCCACCGCTCCAGGAAGCGCTTCATGTGCGACACGTCCCTGATGTACTCGTCCGGCACATCGGACAGGTCGCCGAGCAAGCGGTAGTACGACGCTGACTGCCTCGTCATTCGTCCAATCCCCTTCTCAGGCCCGTTAGGTGAGCACCGCGGCGCCGACGGCCACGACGACCACCGCCGCCTCGCCCTCGGCCACCGCCGACGTCGTGGTGGCCACGGCCTCGAACTCGGCGGCCGTCAGCGTGGTCTCCGCCGCCGTCGTCTGCGTCGTCACGGTAGAGGTCGCCTCGAACGACGTGGTCGAGACGTCGGTCGTGGTGTAGGTGTTCGTCAGCGTGACCACGTTGGTCTCCGTCGACACAGACGTGTCCGCCGAAGCCTCGGACATGGACATGGACATGGACTCGGTCGCCGACTCCACCCCCGGTGTCGATACCACCGACATCGTCCAGCCTTCGGTTTGCGTGGTCGTCATGACCTCGGCCGACTCCTGGGAGAACGCCGTGGCGCTGGCCGTTTCCGTCTGCGTCGTGTTGACGGCGGCGGCGGCCGCCGCGGCCGCGGCCGCCTCCCCCGCCGCCTCCATGAACGCGTCCGACACCACGGTCGCGATGACATCGCCGGCCGCGAAGGCCGACGCGCGCGGGGCGAGCCGGCGCAGCACGTCCACGTCGGTGAGGGTCTGCGGCTCCGGCGGCGCCAGCGGGATGACCAGGCACAGCGCCTGCTCGGTGTTCTGGATCAGCCGGACCTCGCTGCCCTCGGGCAAGGGGAGCATCTCCCGCAGCACCGGGACGAGCTCGGTCGCCTCGGTGGTCAGGCTGGTCAGGTGGATATGCCTGATCACCGGGGTGTCCGCGAAGACCCGGATGGCCATGCCGTCCGGAATCTCGAGGCCGTCGGCGACCAGGACTTCTCTGGGGCTGGACAGCAGCCGGTTCCGGTAGCCGGGGTCTCGCCAGGCACGCGCGACAACCATCCCGGTGATCACCGACGACCGCTCGCTCTCGAGCACCTCGTCCGGCGCGATCAGCACCCGCTCGTCCAGGGTGCCCGCGCCCTCTTCAGGTCTGAGCGACATGCGCGAACTCCTTCGTCGCCCACTCATCGGGGCGTCATGGCCCGCGGGCATGCCCCTGCGGCGTGCCCGTGCGGGCGAGCGGGCGTCAGATAGCCGAGCCGGTGGCGGTCTGGATGGCCTGCAGGTGCTGGCCGCTGGCCTTCGCGGCCTCCTGGAGGATCTGGTTGAGCTGCTGTTCGCACTTGCTGACGAACTGGGCGAAGTCGGCCCGGAACTGGTCGCCGTTCCGCGCCACCCAGTACGCGCTGCTCGCCTGGACCTTCTGGTTCATGCCGTTCAGGGTGGACTGCAGTTCGCTCTGGAACGGGCCGCCGAGCTGCTGGACCAGGTGCTGCAGCTGGGCCAGATCGGCGCCCTGGATTCCTCCGGCCATGTCACATCTCCTCGGTGCTACGCGGACGCCCTGCTGGGTCCGCTCGGTCGATTCCCCGTCCCCGCGAGCGGGGAGAACGCCACAGTGTCTGAAGTGTCTAACATCTATGGCTGTGAGAAGTGATGCTATAAGCGCACATGTACGGTAGACCCGTGTTTCCCGGTGCTTTTTAGCCGTTCGTTATCTTCTCGCCGTCTGATTATCGTCGTTTCTAACGTTATAGAGATAGTAGTGCTGCATGCCTGATACGCTCCGGATATGGATAGTCGCACCGCACTCGTCACCCTGGCCCGGTTCGCCCAGGGCCAGTGGGGAATGGTCACCTCGGCTCAGGCGGTAGAGGCCGGCGTCAGCTACATGCAGCTGAAGCGGATGACCGAGGCGGGGCTGCTGGAGAAGGCGGGGCAGGGGGTCTACCTCATGATCGGCGGCCAGGCCGCCGCCGCGCGGCACCGCGCGGTCAAGGTGGCCTGGCTGCGGATGGACCCGGCGGTGCCGGCCTGGGAGCGGCCGCTGCTGGGCGCGAACAGCGCGATCGTCTCCCACCGTTCGGCGGCGATGCTGCTGCAACTCGGCGACCTCGTGGTGCGGGACATGGAGTTCACCACCCCGCGGCGGCGGACCAGCCGGGACCAGCTGGTGAGGCTGCGGCTGGGCACGCTCGCGCCGTACGAGGTGACCTGGGCGGACGGCCTTCCGGTCACCACGGCGCTGCGCACGCTCACCGACCTGCTGGCCGACGGCGCCGAGGCCGGCGAGGCCGGCGGCTTCCTCGCCGAGGCACTGGACCGCCGGATGCTCCGCGTCGACAACGTCATACCGGAACTGGCCCGCTTCGCCCACCGCTACGGCTGCCCGGACGGCGACGGCCAGGCGCTGGTGCGGGCGCTGATCGACCAGGCCGCCGCCACCCAGCCGGGCCTGTGGGATCGCGAACGCGCCGTCTCGGACCTGGCCCGCGAGCTCTTGCGGCTCTCCAACGACCAGCTCCGGTCCCTGCGCTCGCTGGCCGGTGCGGCCAAGGAGCCCGCCATCGCCGCCCTGCTCTCCCGGCTCGCTACCGAACGCGAGGAGCAGTCGGCTGGGCGCTAGCGGCCAGGGCCCGCGTACCCGGTTCGCAGGCCGCGCGCAGCCGGGCCAAGGCGCCCGCCTCGAGTTCGGCGGCGGCGGTACCGGTGCGGGTGGGGTCGACCGTTCGGCCTGCCAGGTCTAGCCACTCCCCTGGCGCGCCGATGCCGATGAATCCCGCGACCCGGGCCAGGCTGGCCGCGGGGTCGGCGAGCAGGTCCTCATACCGCAGGCTGGTCCGGCTGGCCGCGGGCAGCCGGCCGAGGGCGGCCACGCCCGCGCAGATCATCGGCGACCACCGGTCCCGGCCGAACACCTCGACCGGTATCGGGAAGCTCCTGAGCTTCCGCGCGTCGTAGGGCGGGCAGATGAGGCCGCGGAAGCGCTCCGGCAGCGCGTCGTTGACCTGCTGCAACGTCGAACCCGCGGGGAGTTTCACGGCCCGCACCGCCCCGATGGCCAAGATCTCCCGGCGGAACGCGGGATGCCGGCTCATCGACAGCGCGCAGTCAGGCCCGTCGCGGTACAGGTGCACGAACCGGGCCGCGGGAAACTGCGCATGCAGCAGCGGGATCAGGTGCAGCGAGGAAGCTGACCGCTCCACCACGACCGGCCGTCCCAGCAGCTCGCTGAGATAGCCGAACAGGTTCTGGTACTGCGCGGCGGCGGGCCGTCGCGGCCAGCGCGGCACCTCGGCGGCGAGCTCGTCGAAGAGCCAGTCGGGGTCGGCTCCCAGCATCGGCAGGATGTAGTGGCTGACCAGCGGAATCCCGGTGTCCGCGCCGAACCGGCCGTTGTCTGGGTACAGCATCTCCGAGGTGCGCAGCCCGTCGGAGATCATCGCGTCCAGCATCGGAAAGGGGCTGGCCAGCAGCCGCCACAGCCGCGCGCCGTCCATGTCGCTGACGGGGAACCTCGCTGGCCCGGACGCGGCCGCGATCCGCAGGGTGCTGAAGAACTCGCTCATCGACAGCACGTCCGGGTGCTCACGCAGCAGGCGCGACAGCAGGGTGGAACCGCACCGGCCGGTCCCCACGACGAAGGTGAGCTGCACAGTAGTCCCGACCTCGGTCATCCGCTTACGGATGTTTACCGTACCGCCGTGGCTTACGCCTCGTATGCCGCGTACGGCCGGGCCCATTCGGTCAGCGCGGCGACCACCGCGGGAGCGAGCACGGGTTCGTTGCGGGGTGTGCCTGAGTGGTGCAGGAAGTGGTCCACTCCCGCCAGCACCTGCAGTCCCGGTCCGGTGGTCCCGGCGCCGGCCAGGACCACCGCGAGCAGCTTGATCGCGGAAACCGGGATGCTGGCGTCTCCGGTGCCCGCGGTGACGAGCACGCGCGTGCCGGGCGCCACCTTCGCGGCCGCCGCCACCGGGTGCACGGCGTCCCCCTGGCGCACGTACCGCGCGTTCTCCGGGACGAGCAGCCCCGGCCTGAGCCGGCGCACGATGTCGGGCAGCAGCCCGCTGGTGTCCACCGGCCGCCCGGCACGGAACTCGCCGATCGCGTGCCGGACCCCGCTGGCGTTCCCCGCCGCGACGGCGGGGTCGAGCGTACCCGCGGCGACGGCCGCGCTGAGCCCGGCCGTCGCCTGCAGTTCGATCGTGCTGAGCAGCGGCTCGGCCATGGGCTCGATCAGCGCGATCCCGGCCGGGGGCGGTTGTGTTTGTGCTGCGGTGAGCAGCGCGTACAGGCCGCCCTCGCTGTGCCCGGCGACAAGCAGCGCCTCCGGCCGCGTTTCCCGCCGCGCGCCGATCACGTGGTAGGCGGCCGCGGCCTGCCGGATGAAGGCGTCGAGGTCGATCCGGCCCGGGTCTTCTGCATATGCGCCCGCGCCGGTCCGGCCGGTGAAGTACTTGTCGAAGCGCAGGCTCATGATGCCCAGGCGGGCGAGGACCTCGGCGATCAGGGCTAGGGTGCGCGGAGTCAGGTTGAGCCCGGGGACGTCTCCGTTGCGATCGACCGGACCGCTTCCGGGCAGCAACAGCGCGGCGGCGAGCCGCTGTCCCTCGCGGTGCGCGGGAACACGCAGCGTTCCGTGGGTGGCAGTGCCGTCGACGTCGAAACATATGTCCTGTCCTACAGAGGCGGACATTATGGACGACACACGAAATTGGTGCCCATACCTCCTTCTCCGAAAACCGCGTGCCGCGCTGTCGGCGGTGGCTAGAGATCCGGGCGGGCCACGTGGTCGATCTGCATGAGCTCGACCGGCGCCCCGCTGACCTCGATGAAGGCGACCAGGACGCCACGGCTGGGACTGTTCGGCTCGATGATGACGTGCTGGTCCTTGAGGGCGGCGGTCAGGTCGTCGACCTCGAAGGCCACGTGCGGCACGGTCTTGACCAGGTCGGGATAGGGCGCGTCGTCCCAGTAGCGCTGCCACTGGATGCCGAACGGATTGCCCTGATGATCGCTGACGGTCATCTTCAGGTGCGGCAGCGGGATCTCGCCGTCGAAGGAACCTGCGGTCGGGATCCCGATGTGGTTGAACTTCACCGGACCGCCTTAGATCGCCTGCCCTTCAGCCTATCCGGGAGTGGTTTTTAGCCGGGAGCGGTTATCCGGGCCTGGTTCCGGGCCGGTTCTGGGGCTGGTTCCGGCGGTCGGCTCGGGGCCGGAATCGGGCTGGCCCCGAGCAGGTCTCTGACCCGTCCAGGGTTACCGCCACGGCAGGCCGAGAACCCGAACCCCTCATGGCGTACCTGTGGACGACTCTGTCCCCCGCTTCGCAGCGTGGGCGGGCGGGGCCCGCCCGCGTCCTTGGAGGCCAGCGCCTGCTTCCCGCCGGCCGCCAGCGCCCGCCGCCGCTGGTTCGCCGGCATCCGCGACACCTGGAACCGGCCGGGCCGCCTCCCGGTCGCTGGTGCCCGCCTCGATCAGCTCGGCAGCGGCAGCCGCACCCGCTGGCGGCGGGCCCGTTCTGCGCCGGTCAGCCCGCCGCCATCGGGGGTGCCTCATGGGTCCGGCATAGCGCGCTGCGCCGGCCGTCACCAGAGCCAGTAACCCGCAGTTGAAGATTTCTTTCTAGGTAGTGAACACCCGGTGGCGAGATGATGAATAAATCATGAACTACGCCGAGGACGGCAAGGTGAGAGACGGTGCCGGATTTCCCAGAGCGCCGCTGGCGTGGACCGCCGCGGGCATGGCCCGTGCTGCAGGGGACGCTGCCCATCGAGCGATCCCGGATACCCGCCGAGATGCTGGCCGGCCTCACGCTGGCCGCCCTCGGCATCCCCGCGGTTCTCGGCTACGCCAAGATCGCCGGGATGCCCCTGGTCACCGGCCTGTACACGATGCTCCTGCCGATGGCGGCGTTCGCCGTCCTCGGTTCGTCCCGCCACCTCGTGGTCGCGGCGGATTCCGCGACCGCGGCCATACTCGCCGCCGCGCTCACCGGTCTCGCGGCGGCGGGCTCAGAGCGGTACGTCCGGCTGGCCGGGCTAGCGGCCCTGCTGACCGCCGGGATGCTGCTCGCGGCCCGGCTGGCCCGGCTCAGCTTCCTGGCCAACTTCCTGTCCCGCACCGTGCTGGTCGGCTTCCTGACCGGCGTCGGCATCCAGGTGGCGGCCGGGCAGCTGCCGGACATGCTCGGGGTCAGCGCCGCGGGCAGCCAGACCGTGGCCAAGCTCACGGACACCGTCCGCGCGCTCCCGCACGTGCACTGGGCCGACGTGGCAGTGTCGATCGCGGTCATTGTGGTCGTGCTCGTGGCTCGCTGGATCAACCGCTGGACCAACCGCCGGATCCCGGGCCTGCTGATCGCGGTGATCATCGCGATCATCGTGAGCTGGGCCGCGGACCTGGCCGACCACGGCGTGGCCGTGGTCGGGCCCGTCCCGCGCGGGCTGCCCAGCCTGGGGCTGCCCGCCCTCGGCTGGCACGACGCCGCGGCGCTGCTCGGTGTCGCGGTGGCGATGTTCGTGGTCATCCTGGCCCAGAGCGCGGCCACCTCCCGCGCCTACGCCGCCAAGTACGAGGAGCCGTTCAGCGAGGCAACCGATCTGGTCGGCCTGGGTGCCGCCAACGCCGCCGCCGCGTTCACCGGCACGTTCGTGGTCAACGGCAGCCCGACTAAAACGCAAATAACGGACAGCGCCGGCGGCCGCGGCCAGCTGTCCCAGCTGACCGCCGCCGCCGTGGTCCTGATCGTCCTGGTACTGCTCACCGGGCCGCTGGCCTACCTGCCCGACGCCGCCCTGGCCGCGGTGGTCTTCCTGATCGCCGTCGAACTCATCGACGTCAAGGGAATGCGGCACATCCTGGCCACCAGGAAACACGAGTTCGCCGTGGCCCTGCTCACGACGGCCGCAGTGGTGGTCCTGGGGGTCGAGTACGGCATCGTGCTCGCCATCATCGCCTCGATCGTCGACCACCTGCGGCACAGCTACAGCCCGCTCAACAGCGTCCTGGTGAAATCACCGGAAGGGCACTGGCAGCCTATCCCGGCCGGGCCGGGCGCCCGCACCGAGGAGGGACTGGTGGTCTACCGGTTCGGCACCGGCCTGTACTACGCCAACGCCAGCAGGCTCGTGGAGGACGTCGCGGCGCTGGTCGGCCACGGCGGCCCGCTGCGCTGGATGGTCATCGACTGCGCCGCCATCGGGGACGTTGATTACACCGCGTCTGCGGTCCTGGTCAAGGTCGTCGAGCACACTCACCAGCATCATGTGCACCTGGTCCTCAGCTGCGTCCTCGGCCCGGTGCGGCAGCAACTCGACCGTTACGGCATCAGCAAGGCCCTGGGTCACGATGCCTACTTCGACACGCCCGGCCAGGCCCTCGAGGCCTTCCACTCCACCATGCGTTAGCTGAGGCGCTCATGCCGGTGATGTCGCGGCGACGATGAGGGCCTGCATGGTCTCGGTGCCCTCGAAGGTGTGGATGGCCTCCAGGCCGGCCATGGGCCTGACCGCGCGATGGTCCAGCAGGATGCCGTTGCCGCCGAGCATGGCCAGCGCCCGCCGCCGCTGGTTCGCCGGCATCCGCGACACCTGGAACCGGCCGGGCGGCCTCCCGGTCGCTGGTGCCCGCCTCGATCAGCTCGGCAGCCGCACCCGCTGGCGGCGGGCCCGTTCTGCGCCGGTCAGCCCGCCGCCATCGGGGGTGCCTCATGGGTCCGGCATAGCGCGCTGCGCCGGCCGTCACCAGAGCCAGTAACCCGCAGTTGAAGATCTTTACATTGAACAAGTCACGTTTTCTCGCCCGCACACCATTGATGACGGGCACCCAGGGCTGACAGGCGCAGAACCATCTTGTGTGGGGCGCCGGGCGGGCCCCGCAGGTCAGCATCGGCGAGATGGGAATGTCAGGGGGCTGATGGCTGATCGGCCATCCGCAGGGGCCGGGCGGTCGTGCCGGGGGTGCTGACGGTGATGTCTTCCAGGCTGCGCCCGGCGGGCTCGGGCAGCACGAGCGTGAGCGCGAAACCGAGTACCGACACCGCGGCGGTAAGCAGGAGCGTGCCGCGCAGGCCCAGCGAGGTCTGCAGCACCGGGAACAGGAAGACGCCGATGAAGGCGCCGAGCTTGCCGATGCCGGCGGAGATCCCGTGCCCGGTCGCGCGCATGGCGACCGGGTATATCTCGCTGGGCAGCACGAAGGTGGTCGTGTTCGGGCCGAACTCGGTGAAGAAGTAGCTCACCCCGTACACCAGCAGGAACGGGACCACCATGGTGGTCATGCCCGGCACCGCGGCGATGATCAGGAAGCAGAGCGCCATCATCGCGAACCCGGCCAGCTGCAGCCGCCGGTGCCCGATCCGGTCCATCCGGGCGATCGCCAGCGCGTAGCCCGGTACCGCCGCCACCACGAAGATCGCCAACTGCAGGGCGATCTTGGTCATGGTCGAGGCGTGCGGCGAGATCAGGCCGAGGATCTGCGGGGTGGAGATTGTGTTCCCGTAGTAGGCGTAGTCGAGGAGGAACCAGGTCCCCGCCGTCCCGATCAGCAAGACCAGGTACCGGCGGTTGGTCAGGAACTCCCGCAGGCCCATCCGGTGCCCGGCCACGGCCGGGCCGGTCCCGTTCGCGCTGACCTGCCCGCCGGTGAAGTCGGAGATCTGGCTCGCGGCCTGCGCCGCGTTCCCCTGGACCTGGACCTGGTAGCGCGGTGATTCGGGCATCTTGCGGCGCAGGTAGATCACCGCGGCGGCGGGCACCGCGCCCAGGCCGAGCATCACCCGCCACGCCACGTTGTTACTGGCTCCCGCGCCGAGCAGGGCCAGCGCGATCAGCGGCCCGACGACCAGCCCGAGGGCCTGGGCCCCGAACACCAGGCCGACCAGCTTGCCGCGGTCCTTCCGGTTGGCGTACTCACTCATCAGCACCGCGCTGACCGGGTAGTCACCGCCGACACCGAACCCGAGCAGGAAACGGAACACGACCAGGACCCAGAACGAGGGCGACAGCGCCGACCCGACCGCCGCGACGATCATGATCGCGGCCACCACCCAGTACACCCGCTTGCGGCCAGAGACGTCCGCAAGGCGCCCGAAGACAAACGCACCCAGGCACGCCGCCGCCAGCATCGTGCTGTTGAGCAGGGCGAGCCTGCCCGAACTCAGGTGCCACTCCTTGGCGATCAGCGTGGAGGCGATCCCGATGATGAACAGATCGTAGGCATCGGTGAAGAACCCCATCCCGGACACCAGACTCACGGCGGCATCCGCGCGGCACCCTGCTGTTACGCGTAACATTGGCGGGTGGCTGATACCCGGAACTGTGCGCACTGCGGCACGTCGTTCGCGCCGCGCCGCGAGCACGCCCGGTTCTGCTCCGCCCGCTGCCGGGTCGCCTGGAACCGCCGCAACGCCAGCGACCCCCCGGCCGAGACCGGCGCGCTGGACTGGTCCATCACCGCGATGCGGGAGACCACCGGTCGGCTCCTGCGGGCCACCGACTGGGACCGGGCCCACGGGTTCGCCGTGATCGGCGAGGCCGTGTGGCAGGTCACCCTGGTCGACGCCACCTTGATGCGCTACCACCCGGACATCCACGGCCGCGTCCTGGCCTGCCAGGAGCCCGCCCAGCGCCGGATCACCGAGGACACCTTCGGCGGGCTGCGGTTTGTGCGGAACCGGATGGGCTACGACACCGATCCCGCCGACTTCATCCAGCCACTAGACAGCCGCCCCGGCGCTGGCCGCATCGCGGCCTGGACCTGGAAGCCAGTGCCCGAACCTGCGCTCGCATCGCTCACGCCGCGCGCCCGGAAGTGGGAGATGACGCGATACTGGTCCTACCAGGCCCAGCTAGCAGGCCAGCCGATCGGGGAGACCTTCAGCCGGGCCACAGCGTTCCTCAGCCCAGCCGATGAAGACAGCAGCCTCAGCCGCACCTAGCAAGGCCCGCAACTCGAGTCCATGCGCCAGCGGAGGTGGGAAGAGGGGGGCAGGAGTGGCTACAGCGCGGGCAGTGCATAGCGGGGATCCGGCCGAACCTGGCTAGAATGTGAGTTCGATTAGCTGGTATGCTGTCGAGATGGGCGCATACATACCACCGGGGTGGCCGGCCGGGGTCCACCCGCCCGGCAGCGAGGAATTCGAGTCCACGGCGATCGGCTGGCTGCTCGACGTGGTGCCACCGGACTACCGCCTGCACGGGGTGCTGCGCCGGTACCCGGTTGCCCTGGCCGCTCTGGCCAGGTACCACTCGAAGGCGTGCGTGGAGGGTGCGCGGCAGGGATACCGCACGGCCAGGACCGAGCTCGCGGGCGCGCTGCCGCCGCACGCGATCGACACGGTGCTGGCCGCCTACCGCAAGGAGGGCGCCCGGCTGGCCGCCACCGCCCAGGCCGTCGACCTGGTCGAGCGCGCGCTACGCGGCGAGGTATTCACGCCGAAGATGAGCCTGCCGCCGACGGCGCCAGAACGGCAGAGCGCGGAACCGCAAAGGACGGAGCCGGAGAGGACGGAAGCCGGGGGCACGGGACCGGAGGCGGCGGAGCAGGGACCGGTCAGAGCGAAGGCGGAACAGAAGGCAGCCGCGCCGAGGGCCGCCAAGGCGAAGACGGCGGAGCAGAAGGCTGGCGGGGCTAAGGCGGGGGCGCGGCGCAATTCCGCGGGCCGCGGGAGGAGCGATCTGGCCCGGACATGAGACGATGACACCAGGCCAGCCGGGGGCGGGCTGCTGGATATACGGGCAGCATGAGGATGGTGAGCCAGGTGCCACGGCAAGCCCGGATCCTACTGGTTGACGACCGGGTCGAGAACCTGATCGCGCTGGACGCCATCTTGTCCCCGCTGGACCAGATCCTGGTATCGGTCCAGTCCGGCGAGCAGGCGCTGGAGGCGCTGCTTGCGGAGGAGTTCGCGGTCGTCCTGCTGGACATCGTGATGCCGGGGATGAACGGCCTGGAGACCGCCACCCGGATCAAGCATGACGCCAGGACCCGCGAGGTGCCGATCATCTTCCTGACCGCCGCGATCGCCCAGCCGGAGCAGACCTTCCTCAGCTACGCCGCGGGGGCAGTGGACTACCTGGCCAAGCCGTTCGACCCGGGGGTGCTCCAGGCCAAGGTGTCGGTCTTCGTCGACCTCTACCTGAAGGCCAGCCAGCTGCGCGACCAGGCCGAGCTGCTGGGCGGGCGCGGGCTCGCCGAGCAGCTGTCCGGGCGGCTCGCGGAGGTCGAGGAGGCGGTGGCCACGCTGTGCTCGCTGCCCGCGGTGGGCCGGGACGCCAAGGCCACCCAGGTGGCCGCGCGGCTAGCCGGCCGGGTCGACCGGCTGCGCGAGGCCCTCGACGCGCTCGACGCCGGCCGTGCCGGGCCCGGTCCACGCTGAAACGGGCGCGGCCACCTTGGACCGTGCTGACCACCCGTCGCCGGGCACGTAGGACCTGACCACCCGGGCCGGGACGCCCGCCACCACGCACCGGTCCGGCACCGTGCCGCGTACCACCGAACCGGCCGCGATGACCACGTTGCGGCCGATGCACGCGCCGGGTAGCACCACCGCGCCGGCCCCGATCCAGCTGCCCGAGCCGATGCGGACGGCGGCGTTCAGCGGCAGCTGCCTGCCGATGGGGACGTCCGGGTCGGCGTAGCCGTGGTTCTGGTCGGTGATGTAGACGTACGGGCCGGTGAACACGTCGTCCTCGATGATCAGCGAGTGGTGCGCGACGATATGGCTGCCGCGGCCGATCACGCAGCGGTCCCCGATCCGCAGCACCGGCACCGGGCCGAGATCCTGGCCGGGCACCATCCCGGCGGACAGGGTCACCTGGGCGGCGATCAGGGTGCCCTCACCGATCGTGATCCAGCGCTCGCCGAAGACCGAACCGGGCGGGAAGGCCGCCATCGAGCCGCGGCCGAACGCGGCGAACTTCCGCCCGGCCGGGGTCTCCGCGGTCACTACCCCGGCCCGCTGCGCCGTCCGGAAGGCCCAGTGCACCGCCCGCCAGCGCAGCCCGCGGAGCCAGGACCCGCGGCTCATCTGCCAGCCGGGGAGGGGGTGGAGGTGGATGCCGGGGTGGAGGTGGATGCCGGGGAGGGGGTGGGAGCCGGGGAGGGGGTGGAGGCGGGGGCCGAGGCCGAGGCGGCTAGCTGGCCGCAGGCGCCGTCGATCTCGCGGCCCCGGGTATCCCGCACCGTGACCGGGACGCCGTGCGCCTCGAGGCGGCGGACGAACTCGCGCTGCGCGGCGGGCCGCGACGCGGTCCACTTCGACCCCGGTGTCGGGTTGAGCGGGATCAGGTTGACGTGGGCGAGCTTCCCGGCCAGCAGCGAACCGAGCTCCTCGGCCCGCCAGGCGTGGTCGTTGATGTCCCTGATCAGGGCGTACTCGATCGAGACACGGCGGCCGGTGGTGGCGGCGTAGCCCCAGGCGGCGTCCAGCACCTCGGCCACCTTCCAGCGCCGGTTGACCGGCACCAGCGTGTCGCGCAGCTCGTCGTCCGGGGCGTGCAGGGACACGGCCAGGGTGACCGAGAGGCGTTCGGCGGCCAGCCGTGTGATAGCCGGCACCAGGCCCACCGTGGAGACCGTGACCGAACGCTGCGAGATGCCCATGCCCTCGGGCACCGGCTCGGTCAGCCGGCGCACCGCGGCCAGCACGCTAGCGTAGTTGGCCAGCGGCTCCCCCATGCCCATGAACACCACGTTGGAGACCCGGCCCGGACCGCCGGGGACCTGGCCGTCCGCGAGCATCCTGGCCCCCGCCACCACCTGTGCGACGATCTCGGCGGTGGACAGGTTCCTGGTCAGCCCGGCTTGCCCGGTCGCGCAGAACGGGCAGGCCATGCCGCAGCCCGCCTGCGACGACACGCACATCGTGACCCGGTCCGGGTAGCGCATCAGCACCGACTCGACCAGCGCCCCGTCGAACGTGCGCCACAGCGTCTTGCGGGTGGTCCCGCCGTCGCAGGCCAGCTCGCGCTCGGGGGTCAGCAGCCGGGGCAGCAGGGCCTGGGTCAGCGGGCCGCGGGCCGCCAGCGGCAGGTCGCTCATCTCCTCCGGGCGGTCGGTATACCGGCCGAAGAAGTGCCGGGACAGCTGGCTGGCCCGGAACGGCGGCTGGCCGAGCCCGGCGAGCACGGCGCGGCGTTCGGCCAGCGGCAGGTCGGCCAGGTGACGCGGCGGCCGCCCGCGGCCGCCGGCCGGACGGGGGCTGGCTGGGCCGGGGCTGGCCGGGGCGGGGCTGGCCAGGACGAGCGGCACCGGGCCTGCGGTCTCTTCCGGACCAGCGGGCTCCGGCGCCGGTGGGGAAGCAGACACCAAGCTCCGTTCGGGATTAATGATTTTCCTGCCTCACCAGGATAGGGGGCCGGGAAGGTTTGTCCGGCGGGACGGAGCAGTACATTTCCTGTCATGGGCACGTCGCACACAGAAACCGCCGGGCCGGGTACGCCGGTCACGCTGCTGGAGAGTTCCAGCCCCTACGGGAGCCGGCGGGTGACCGTCGAGTACGACGGGCTGACCACGGCCGCCTACCTGCACGACGACACCGCGGTGATCTCGGCCACCTGGATCGCCAACCACCAGCCCGCACCCGATTCCATTGACCAGGCTCGGCTGGACGCCGGCCGCACGCCGCTGATGCCGGCCAGCCTGATCAAGCACCCCGGCGGCCGCGGGTCGCTGCGCGGGTCGGCGCTGCAGGCCCTGTGGTTCGAGGAAGGCGACGGGGTGGCGATCCTGGAGAACGGCCAGCCGCTCGCCGTCATCGCGGGCTGGTCCGACATGGACCGGGGCATGCCGGGGTACAGCCGGGACGTGATCGGCCAGACTCCGTTCGGCTGGTCACTGGACGAGGCCATGGAGGGGCTCGCGCCCCGGCTGGAACGGTCCCGGGCGTACTGGCGGTGGCGGCAGTCGGCCAGCGGGTGGGACCAGTTCCAGCAGGCGCTGCACGGCCACCTGCAGGCCAGGGTCGGGCCGGGCGGGCACTACTGGGACACATCGGCCGGCCAGCAGCCGCTGACCGGAGTGACCGAACGGCCCGCGGAGCCGCACCGCCCGTACACCGTCCTGTCCACGGTGGGCATGAGCTGCCAGCGGATGCCCGTCGTCGAGCAGGTGCTGGACGACCCGAGCGGATACGCCAGGATCGAGCTCGCGATCGCGACCACGCTGCCGAGCGCGCAGGCGGCCCGGGTGTTCCTCTGGCTCGCGACGTACCCGTGGCGCGCGGTGACCTGGCTCGGCCCCGGACACAGCGTCCGCTGGTACGACGAGCCTGCCACGTTCCCGCTCGGCGGCGACGAGGGCTACGGCGCGGTGCTGCTGCTCGACTCGCCCGGCTCGCTGCCCGGCCCCGAGCCGCCCGACCTGTCCGGCTTCACCTTCGGCGGCGATCCGGTCAGGTGGCTGTGGATCGTCCCGATCCTGGAGCGGGACCGCCAGCTGGCCAAGGAACACGGATCGGCCAGCCTGGTCGGCAGGCTCGCCGCCCAGCAGCGGAGCTGGGTCGCCGGCCCGGGGCCTAGGTAGCTAGCCCGCCGGGATGAACAGGTAGAGCAGCAGCCAGGCCACCGGGGCGACGACGAGAAGCGAGTCCAGGCGCTCCAGCAGGCCGCCGTGCCCGGGTAGCAGGGTGCCCATGTCCTTGATGTCGAGGTCCCGCTTGATCACGGATTCGACCAGGTCGCCGAGGATCGCCGCGAGCACCGCCGCGGCCCCGGTGAGCAGCCCCTGCCAGGCCTGGCCGTGCAGCATCAGCGTGACGCAGAGCCACCCCGCGACGAGGCAGGCGACGGCCGAGCCGGCAAAGCCCTCCCACGTCTTCTTCGGGCTGATGACCGGGGCCATCAGATGGCGGCCGGCCCGGCCGAGCGTGATCCCCGCGAAGTAGCCGCCGATGTCGCTGCAGACGGCCAGGATGATGAAGATCAGCACCCGCCGCGGCCCGTCGGCCGGGGCCAGCATGGCGGCCACGAACGAGGCGAGGAACGGCAGGTACAGCACGGCGAAGACGCCCGCCGTCATGTCCTTGACGTAGCCGGAGGGACCGCCGGGCAGCCGCCAGGCGAACATGACGACCACGGTCAGCGCGAGCGCGGCCAGCGCGGCGCTGCTCCCCAGCCAGTACATGCAGGTCACGATCGCGGCCCCGCCGGCCGCCACCGGGATCACCGGGATCTCGATGCCGCGCTTGGCGAAGGCCCCGGCTAGTTCGGTCAGGGCGACGGCGAGGGCCACCCCCATGTAGGCCAGGAACGTCGCCTTGACCGTGAGCAGGGTGAGGAAGACCAGGCCGCCGAGGATCGCGCCCACGCCGATCGCGACCGGGAGATTGCGGCCCGTTCGCGAGGCGGGCTTGGCCGACTCAGGCTCCGGGCCGGGGGGTGAGGCGGGGAACCCGGCCACGTTAGGTACGACAGGACCGGTACCGGCCTCGGACGGTCTGACTGGGTCGGTGGCCACCTAGACCTCGAGGAGCTCGGCTTCCTTGTGCTTGAGCAGCTCGTCCACCTGCGCCTCGTAGGTGTGGGTGAGATCGTCGAGCTCGCGCTCGGCGCGGCGCACGTCGTCCTCGCCCGCGTCGCCGTTCTTGATCATCTTGCTCAGCGTGTCCTTGGCGTGCCGCCGGATGTTCCTGATCGCGACGCGGCCGTCCTCGGCCTTGTGCCGCGCGGTCTTGATGTACTCCCGGCGGCGCTCCTCGGTCAGCTCGGGCAGCACGATCCTGATGATCGTGCCGTCGTTGGCCGGGTTCACGCTCAGGTCGCTGTTCCTGATCGCCCGCTCGATGGCCGCCAGCGAGCCCTTGTCGAACGGCTGGATGACCACCATCCTCGGCTCGGGCACGTGGAACGAGGCCAGCTCGATCAGCGAGGTCTGCGTGCCGTAGTACTCGACCGTGATCTTGCTGAACATGCCCGGGTGCGCGCGACCGGTGCGGATGATGCTGAAGTCTTCCTTGGCGACCGAGACGGCCTTGTCCATCTTCTCCTCGGCTTCGAGGAGCGTGTCATCGATCATTGTTCGGCTCCGTTTTACTCGCCATGCTCTAGCGAGCTTAGCTGTCCGCCGGCCTCAGCCCGCACGATCCTGCTTAATCCTTCTCCCACCCATCCAGGCGGGTGATCAGCGTGCCGACCTCCTCGCCGCGGATGGCCCGGACGACGTTCCCCTCGCCCATGAGCGCGAACACCACGATCGGCAACCCGTTGTCCATGCACAGGCTGACCGCCGTGGAATCCATCACCTTCAGCCCGCGGCTGAGGTACTCACCGTAGTCCAGCCGCTTGAACCGGACCGCGTTCGGGGTGGTGTGCGGATCCGCGTCGTAGACGCCGTCGACCTTGGTGCCCTTGAGCACGGCGTCGGCGCCGATCTCCAGCGCCCGCTGCGCGGCCGCGGTGTCGGTGGAGAAGAACGGGGCGCCCAGGCCGGCCCCGAAGATCACCACGCGGCCCTTGTCCAGGTGCCGGACGGCCCTTCTCGGGATATAGGCCTCGGCCACCTGGCCCATGGTGATGGCCGTCTGCACCCGGGTCTCGACGCCGCGCTGCTCCAGCACGTCCTGCAGGGCCAGGCAGTTGATGACCGTGCTGAGCATGCCCATGTAGTCGGCGCGGGCCCGGTCGATACCCCGTTCGGCCAGGGCCGCGCCGCGAAACATGTTGCCGCCGCCGACCACCGCGGCGACCTGCACGCCGTCCTTAACGGCGGCGATGATCTCCGCCGCCAGGTGGGCCACCACGTCCGGCGAGATGCCCAGGGGCTCGGCGCCCGCGAACAGCCCGCCGGACAGCTTCAGCACCACCCGGCTCCAGCTCGGATGGAGCACCCCCGCTGGTCCGGATTCCGGCATCAGGCCCTTTCTGGTGCTCTGCCTGGTGTTAAGCGTGGCCTGGTTAAGCCTGGCCGACCTGGAACCGGGCGAAGCCGGTGACAGTGACACCGTTCTGCGCCAGGACCTGCTTGATCGCGGTCTTCTGGTCCTTCACGAACGCCTGCTCGGTGAGCACGACGTCCTTGAAGTAGGCGTTCACCCTGCCGTCCACGATCTTGCCGATGGCCTGCTCCGGCTTGCCCTCGTCGCGGGTGATCTGCTCCGCGATCCGGCGCTCCTTCTCCACCACGTCGGCCGGGACCTCGTCCCGCGTGGTGTAGAGCGGACGCATCGCGGCCACCTGCTGGGCCAGGTCCTTGGCCACCTCGGCGTTGTCCTTGTCGAGCTGGATGAGCACGCCCAGGGTCGGCGGCAGGGCCGCATCGCTGCGATGCAGGTAGCTCGCCACGTAGCCGCCCTCGAACCGGGCGAACCGGCCGAGCTCCAGCTTCTCCTTCAGGCTCGCGCCGGCCTCGTCGATCAGCTGCTCGACGGTGGTGCCCGGGCGGGCCTCGGTGGCCAGCAGCGTCAGCCGGTCGGAGACCTTGGCGGAGATCGCGGTTTTCGCGATCTCCCCAGCTGTCTGCTGGAACAGGTCGGTCTTCGCGACGAAGTCCGTCTCGCAGTTCAGCTCGACCAGCACGCCGGCCTGGGTGCCGTCGAGTTCGGCCACGACCAGGCCGTTGGCCGCGGTGCGGGTGGCGCGCTTGTTCACGTCCTTGGCGCCCTTGAGCCGGAGCAGCTCGATCGCCGCCTCGATGTCGCCGTCGGCTTCATCGAGTGCGTTCTTGCAGTCCATCATGCCGGCGCCGGTCTGCTCGCGGAGCCGCTTCACGTCAGCGGCGGTAAAATTCGCCATGTCCTCGTCTCTCGCTATGTCTTAAATCTCGCGTCCTGGTTCGCCGGTTACTCGGCAGCGGTCTCGCCGGCGGCCTCGGCGGTTTCCGCGGTCGGCTCGGCGGTTTCCGCGGTCGGCTCGGCGGTTTCCGCGGTCGGCTCGGCGGTTTCCGCAGTCGGCTCGGCGGCCGCGGCGGTCGGCTCGGCGGCCTCGGCGGCCTCGGCGGTTTCCGCGATGTCCGCCAGGTCATCGGCCTCGTCAGCGGCCGCGGCCTCGTCGGTGGTGATCGCGGACTCGGCGTTGATCTCCGGAGCGGCCTCGGCCACGGCGGCGGCCACGGTCGGCGTGTCAGCCAGGGGGGCCTCCTCAGCCGTCTCAGCCGGGGCGGCCGTCTCAGCCGGGGCGGCCGTCTCAGCCGGGGCGGCCGCGGGCGCTGCCGCGGAGGCGGAGCCCTGGAGCAGCTCGCGCTCCCACTCGGCCAAGGGCTCCTCGGTGCCCAGCCGGTCACCGGAGGGCTTCTCGTCACCCGAGGCCGCGCCCGCGCGGGCGATCAGTCCTTCGGCCACCGCGTCGGCCACCACCCTGGTCAGCAGCGCGACGCTGCGGATCGCGTCGTCGTTGCCCGGGATCGGGTAGTTGACCTCGTCCGGGTCGCAGTTGGTGTCGAGGATGGCCACCACCGGGATGCCCAGCTTGCGGGCCTCGTTGACGGCGATGTGCTCCTTCTTGGTGTCCACCACCCAGATCGCGCTCGGCACCCGGGACATGTCCCTGATCCCGCCCAGCGTCCGGTCGAGCTTGTCGTGCTCGCGGCGCAGCTGCAGGAGCTCCTTCTTGGTCATGCCGGAGGAGGCCACGTCGCCGAAGTCGATCTCCTCGAGTTCCTTGAGCCGCTGCAGCCGCTTGTACACGGTGGAGAAGTTGGTCAGCATCCCGCCCAGCCAGCGCTGGTTCACGAACGGCATCCCGACCCGGCGCGCCTGCTCGGCGATCGCCTCCTGCGCCTGCTTCTTGGTGCCGACGTACAGGATGGTTCCGCCGTGCGCGACGGTCTCCTTGATGAACTCGTACGCGCGGTCGATGTAGTCCAGCGACTGCTGCAGGTCAATGATGTAGATGCCGTTGCGCTCGGTGAAGATGTAGCGCTTCATCTTCGGGTTCCAGCGCCTGGTCTGGTGGCCGAAATGGACGCCGCTCTCCAGGAGCTGCTTCATGCTGACGACCTGAGCCATTGGGGCACGGTCCTTTCCTTTGTGCGCCGTGCGCCTGCGCGCCACGACGCTGCTCGGTTAGTTCCTGGTGCCCGTGACATGACGCGCCTGCGGCCGGCCTGACGGCCGGTGGACCGAGCGGCGCGTCCCGCCGGGATGCTTGACGTCTCGTCATCCCGGAGAGCAAGCGGGCACGCGATTTCGGCCGTCGGGGCACGCTCCAACGCGGGTGCGGCTTCGGCGACCGTTGCTAAGAATACTTGACGCTGTCGCCCCGCCGTACATTCCCTGGCCTGGCGGCCCGGCGTGGGTTTGGCGCGGCCTGGCGCTGGGTTGGCGCTGGGTTGGCGCGGCCTGGCTCTTCGGCACTGCTGCGGCCGGCGCCGCGCGAGCGCCAAGATCGGACCTCAGTCACCTCAGTCACTCCAGCACCTCCGGTATCAGGTGATACGACGCCGCGGTTACAGCGCGGCCAGCCGGCCGACTCAAGTTGACCATGAAGTTCGGCCCGCTGCCGGACGCAATGGAACCGGGCTTCACTGCGTCATAACGCAGTGGGGGTTTCATAGCGTTCCAGGTGGCCCGGCACGCACGGACCGTGATGCTGATGGCACCGGTGTGACCCGAGTCCGATTTTGGGAACGAGCCGCTGTGCTCGGCCCATTGCGGGTGGCGATGGCGCGGCCCGGTGCCGAGGATCGAGATGCCGCCGATGATGCCGAGCCTGGCGTTGGTGGTCTTGCGCGCCATCCGCTCGCCGTCTGGTACCGAGATGATCACGGTGACGCCCTTGGCGCCTAGGTCGACGGCCTCACCGACGGCCTGGGTGATCATCGAGCGGGGCACCGGGGTAATGGCCGGGCCGCCCAGCTCGAGCCCGAGGCCCGGCTTGGTGACCACGCCCACGCCCACGCCGCCGTCCAGCTCGAGGCCCGGCTCGCCGCGCGAGCGCACGGTGGCGGTCAGCCGCGTGCCGTGGGTCACGTCGGGATCGTCACCGGCGGCCTAGAGCGAGGGGTCGCCGGAGTGCACCCGGGCGACCGTCAGCTGTTCCCCCCGCCGCGCGCTGGTAGTAGGGCAGCACGCCTTCCATTCGAAGGTGCGCGGAGTCGATCGATCTCCGCGTGCTCGCTCGCGTGGGCCAGGATACGCTGGTCGACCAGGCTCGACGCCCAGATGACGATGCCGGCGGCGGCGATGGCGCGCGCGCCGCGCTCGGTGAGCAGATCCGGCGCGCCCGGGCCCGCCCCCACGAATACCACGCGTCCCCGCGGCCGGCTCCGTCACCCGGGCTGGCTGCCGTCACGGGCCGGGGTTGTCCCGGGACGCTGCCCGCCCGCTTCGGCGCCCTCGTCAACCACGGCGATGTGACATCGCGGTGGTCCCGACCACGGCGATGTGACATCGCCGTGGTCCGGGTCCGGCCTGGCGGGAAGGCCGCGCGTCACTTTTACATCAGCGGGCGCTTGCATCTCGCCCAAGCGCGCGGCGAGGCCGCCGCCCGCGCCTGCGGCCCGCAGGGCCGGAACGATCAGCGTGGACAAATACGGAATGTCCGGAATGTTCGCTCTGGCAGGCGCCGGGGACCCGGTAGAGAGTGATTCTCTACCGCCTCTACTCGGTAGAGAATCACTCTCATTGAATCTGGGGGCAGGCGCGGTGGGCAGGAGTTCGGCGGCGGGGGCGACTAGCTGGCCGGGGAGGCCTCGGTGGGACGCCTGCTAGGCGCGGGGGTGGGCCTGGCGGTAGCTGGACTTGAGGCGCTCGATCGAGACGTGGGTGTAGATCTGCGTGGTGGCGGGCGAGGAGTGGCCGAGGATCTCCTGGACGCTGCGCAGGTCGGCGCCGCCCTCGAGGAGGTGGGTCGCCGTGCTGTGGCGGATGCCGTGCGGGCCGGCGTCCCGGGTCGTGCCCGCCTCGCGCAGCCGCTCGTGCACGATGCGGCGCGCCGTGCGCGGGTCCAGGCGGCCGCCGCGCACGCCGACGAACAGGGCGGTCCCGCTGGCCGCGGTGGCGAGCGCCGGACGGCCCGCGTCCAGCCAGCAGATCACCGCGCGAAGGGCGGGCACGCCGACCGGCACGGTGCGCTCCTTGTCACCCTTGCCCCTGACCCGGACGGTGCGGCGGCCCTGGTCGAGGTGGCCGGCGTCCAGCCCGCATAGCTCGCTGACCCGGATGCCGGTCGCGTAGAGCAGCTCGAGCACGGCAGAGTCGCGGAGGGCCACGGCGGCTTCGGCTCCGGCTGGCCCGGTCGCGTCGGTGGGATGGGTGGACCCGGCCCGTTCGGCTGCCTCGGTACGGAGGGTCACCTGGGTCCGGCGCGCGGCCTGGTCGAGGCCGGTCAGCACGCCGGCCATCTCGTCCCGGGACAGCACCTGCGGCAGGGTGCGGCGGGTCTTCGGCGTGCCGAGCTGCGGGCCCGGGTCGGTGGCCAGCCAGCCGCGGCGGTGGGCGAAGGCAGTGAAGGCCCGCGCCGCGGCGCCGCGCCGGGCCAGCGTGGCGCGCGCCGCGCCTGACTCGTGCTGGATCGCGAGCCAGCCGCGCAGTTCGGTCACGCCCAGGCCGTCCGGCGTTTCGACGCCCTGGCCGCTGGCGTAGGCCAGCAGCGAGGCGATGTCGCCGGCGTAGGCGCGGACAGTGTGCGGCGACAGCGAGCGCTCGGACCGGAGGTGGCGCTCGAAGGCGGCCAGCGCCACGGCCAGCGCGGACGGCAGCACCTCAGGCGGCGGGCCGGGCGGCGTTGGCCTTGGCGGCGGGCCGGGCGGGCGCGCGGCTCCGGCGGCATCCTTCATGAGTTTCAGTGTGCACCCGGGAGACCCCGGCAGGCGGGAAAGGGCAGGTGACACGCTAATCGCGAGTAATTTCGTATACGGACACGCCGATCGAACTGAAGTTTGACATGAGGGAATCCTTGCGGCAGGGTGATCCATGCGTTCACAACCGCGGTCTCCGCATCGCCACGGCGATGCCGCCGAGCCGCCGAACGCGCTCGCACCAGCGTCTTAGAGAGGGATCGAGCATGGGTCAGAAGACTGTCCGGTTCAGCGACCTGAGCGGCCAGCTCATCATGCATGACGACGCACTGGCACGCATCGTGGTCCACGAGCACCCCGAGCTCGGCGACGGCCCGGTCGAGATCGAGGCACTCACCGAGGAAGCCGAGGCCATGGAGGAGGCCGCCCTGCGGGTGGCGGTCGTCGACCTGTACCTGCCCGACGACATAGAGCCGCGTCGCATCGTCATGGAAGCCGACGCCTTCGACAAGCTGGCCACGCAGAGCTCCATGGCCGAGCTGCTCACCGCGGCCCGGCCGGTTCGGCGCAGCACGAGGTCAGCGGCGAGCGGCGGCTCGCGCGGGGACCGGCTCGACTACGCGACCCGCGAGCACGCGGGCAAGCCGCACAAGGGGAAGATCACCGACACCGAGAAGGTCCTGGTCCGCGAGCATCTCGACGAGATCAACGAGCGGCTGGCCGGGCAGGGTCTTCGGGTGATCAGCCTGACCGACCCGGAGCACATCGAGCGCTACGGCCTGCAGGATCTGGCCAGGGAGCGCAACCTGGAGCTCGAGTTCGGACTCGGCGACGAGGCGGACGCCGAGGACCGGGTCGACGCCAAGGTCGCCTGACGCGTTACCCGCACCGCCTGCCGACCCGGGCCGGGCCGGTCGGGGGCCGGCCCGGGGCCGGCGGGCGGTCCGCCGTCAGGACCTGCGCAGGCGCCAGCCGCGATCGCAGCGTTCGATGAAGCCGTAACCGGCCAGCCTGCCCAGGCAGCGCAGCACGGTGTCGAGGTCCACGCCCGCCTCGACCGCGATCGTCGAGGTTCCCGCGCCGCCGCGGGCGGGCAGCGCGTCGATTACCCGGGCGCTGTCCGGGTCGAGGTCGTCGCGGGAGGGCGTACGGTCGGCGTCCGGATCCGGTCGTGACGGCCAGCCCGGGCCGCCGCCGGGCGCCAGCGCGTCCGGGACGCTGAGCGGCGATAGCAATTCGATGATGTCCGCGGCGCGGGTCACGCAGCTGGCGCCCCAGTCCCTGATGATCCGGTGACATCCGGCGGATTGCGCCGACGTCACCGGCCCGGGCACGGCCATCAGCGGCTTGCCCAGGGTGGCGGCGTGCCGTGCGGTGTTCAGCGCGCCGCTGCGCTCGCCTGCTTCCACGATCACGGTGCCGCAGCCGAGCGCGGCGATGACCCGGTTGCGGACCAGGAACCGGGTCCTGGCTGGGTAGCGTCCCGGCGGCCACTCGCTGATCACCAGGCCCTGGCCGGCGATCGCGGCGAACAGGTCCGCATGCCCGGCCGGGTAGGGGTAGTCGACCCCGCACGCCAGCACCGCGATCGTGACCGCCTCCGCGGCCAGCGCGCCGCGGTGCGCGGCGGCGTCGATGCCGTACGCTCCGCCGAACACCGTAGGCGATCGACGCGCACGTGTACGCGGTCCCTAGCAGCAGTACCATGGCGGCATTCTCCGTACGGGCGCACCCCGCGCCCAGGATGCCCGGGTGCCGCAACCCGGCCCGGCGCCGGACGCGCATCACCACTGGCCCCCAGCGCGGCGATCTGTCGCGTCAGCCGGTGACGAGGGGCAGGTCCGGATCGGCGCTCCACTCGGTCAGCGAGCCATCGTACAGCCGGGCCTCATCGCGGCCGGTCAGCCAGAGCGCGAACAGGTCGACCGTCGCGGAGATGCCGCCGCCACAGTAGGCAATGACCGGCTGGTCCGCGCGGACACCGCCGCCGCCCAGGGCGGCAGCGAGCTCGGCGGGCGGGCGGAAGCGGTTCGTCGCCGGGTTCACTAGGCCGTTCCACGGCACGTTGACGCTGTCCGGGATGCGGCCCGGGCGGCTGTAGGCACCGGGGCCCTCGCCGCGGAACGCTTGGGGGGGACAGGGCGTTGACCAGGCAGGCAGAGCCATTCTCGGTGATCTCGCGGAGGTCGGCCAGGCTGGCGAGGAGCTCTGGCCCGGGGGCAGGCGGTGAACGACGCGGGCGGATACGCGCTCTCCCCCGGCTCGACCGGGCCGTCTGCTGCCCTCCAGGCGGCAAGCCCGCCGTCGAGCACGCTGGTGTCATCGTGCCCGAAGTAGCGCAGCAGCCACCACAGCCGCGTCGCCACATCGGCGTGTGCTGCGCGTACGCGACGACGTGCGTGCCGCCGCCGACGCCGAGGCGGCCGGCCGCGGCCGCGAAGTGCTCCGCTGAGGGAAGGGTGAACGCAAAGGGTGACGCCGGGTCGGACAGCGCGCCGGGGATATCGGCGAACCCGGCCCCCGGAATATGGGCTCGCACGTAGCTCTCGCGCCCGCTCTCCACGGTATAAGGGCCGCTGGCAGTGTCACCCCAGCTGGCGGGGTCTCCCAGTCGAACTCCGGCGGATGTGACCAGTCGGCGACATTACTGAAGTCGACCTGGCCGCCGCAGAACACGGCGCGTTCGAAGCTGACCTGAGCACCGGAGAACTTAGTGGGTGACACCGTAAGTTCGCCGGCGGTCGGTCGGGTGGTTCGTGGCCGAGCCCGGCGAGGTGGATCAGGCAGGCGGTGTCGAGGGCTTCTTGCGGGGTGCCGATCGGCAGGCCCGTGCGCAGGACGGTGTCGTCGTAGCTGCCGTGGGCGGCGGAGTAGATGGCGAAGCCGAAGGAGTGGGCGGAGCCGCCGTAGCGGAGCCGGCACAGCGGGATCTGCTCGCCGCCGGGCAAGACGCCGGTGATGTAGGCGAAGGAACCACGACATCTGACCTGTACTGTGCCGAGCTGCGGCCAGTGTGCTCCGGCGTGCTGCAGCAGCCTCCAGGTGATCGAGTCGCGGGTTGATCCCGGGATGGCGGGCATATCCCTCATTGTGCCGCCAGCTGGCATTGGCCCTGGTTATGATCACGTGCCCGAGTGAATTACATCAATGTAATTAGCGGGAGCCGCCATGCCGCCAGCCGCGGTGCCGGTCACGCTGACCGCTGCCGAGCGTAAGACCTTGAAGAAACGCGCCCGTGGTGCGAAGACGCCGCACCGGGATCGGGTGCGGGCGCAGATCGTCCTGGCCGCCGCACGCGGCCACAGCAACGCCCGGATCGCCGCTGACCTGGGTATCAGCACCGACACCGTGCGCAAGTGGCGCGGCCGGTTCGCTGCGTACGGGCTGGGCAGCCTGACCGACCTGCCCAGATGCGGGCGGCCGCGGCGGATCACCGCCCTGGAGCGGGCC